>Ga0209434_1000815_pt1 | contig 14482 bp, 14 predicted proteins | sample ETNvirnome_2_300_FD_184068 | JGI IMG/M metagenome (GOLD analysis project Ga0209434, IMG submission 184068) | Marine viral communities from the Pacific Ocean - ETNP_2_300 (SPAdes) (version 2) | ecosystem: Environmental > Aquatic > Marine > Oceanic | place: Pacific Ocean | collected 2013-06-22
TCTTCCATACGGATCTTCTGTTTTAGAAGCAGCTAGAAGAATTTGGAGACAGCTTATTCTTGTAGAGGACGCAATGCTAGTTTATCGCGTTGTGAGATCTCCTGAGAGAAGGGTTTTTTATGTCGATGTTGGAAATGTTCCGCCTGAAGAAATTCCAAACTACATGGAGCAAGTTCAAGCCACGCTGAAGAAGGCACAAGTCGTCGATAGAAGCACAGGAAGAGTAGATTTAAGATATAATCCTCTTTCAGTTGATGAAGATTATTATCTTCCCGTTAGAGGTTCTGAGTCTGGTACAAAGATCGATACACTAGCAGGTGGGCAAAATGCAACAGCTATTGAAGACGTAGAGTATATTCAAAAGAAGCTATTTGCAGCACTCAAAATACCTAAGGCATATCTAGGATATGATGAAGGACTAGGTGCCAAGGCAACACTATCCCAGGAAGATATAAGATTTTCAAGGACAATTAATAGAATTCAAAGAACTGTCATAGCAGAGCTAAATAAATTATGCATAATTCATCTTTTTTGTAACGGATTTGAAGGGGAAGATCTTTTAGATTTTACTCTTAAATTATCAAATCCGTCTACAATAGCACAGCAACAGAAGCTAGAGCTTTATAGGACAAGATTTGAGATAGCCACATCAGCTGCGGGCGTAGAGGGCTTAGTAAGTAAAGACTGGGTAAGAAAGACGCTCTTCTCAATGACAGATGATGAGATAGAAGTCATAAGAGAGCAGAGGGTAGATGATAAGATGCAAGATCTTGAAGTCGAAGCTGTCAAGCTACCCTCAGCAGAGGGAGAAGAGGCCGATGAAATGGGATCTGATCTTGAAGGAGAAGAGCCAGCAGAAGATATGGAAATGGCATCAGATGATATGAACACTAGCGGTCTTCCACTTCTAGCGGGAGATAGAGATGTCAATTTTAAAACACTGTCAATAAGTGATGATAGTGCCCCCATTAAGGCGCAAAATTTTGTAAATAAGCTAGCTGAAACACTGTTTGATGAAGTTCACGAAATTTCAGAAGATGAAACGCCTGCTGAGAAGGCAAATGCAAACAGCAAAAGAAAAAATAAAAAAGGATATTCTGATACTGATCATTTAAAATTAGTATCGTCAGATTCTTCAGATGTATCTGATTCTATTTCTCATCCATATGCAGAGAAACTTAGAAAGCAAAAAGAAAAAAGCGAAAGAAAAAAAGATATAAATCCTTTAAAAGATGAGTACAAGTCGTCAGCTATGTACGAGAATGATGAATTTATGTCTGATTTTATCGATACAAAGATGGAGTTTCAAGCAAGAATGACATCACAGTTAAGATCTACGTTAAAATCACTTGAGAATAAAATAAGTAATAACAGGAGGGTAATCTCTGAGACCGATAATTCTTCAGAGGATGAAATATAGTTCATGTCAAAATCTCACAATAAAAAAAGAAATGTAGGGATTATCTACGAGCTTTTACTTAGGAGCGTATCTAGCTCATTAATAAATGATAACAAGCTGCTAGCACAACAGGCACTTGATATTATAGGAAAAAGATTTGATAAGTCTACAGAGATCTATAAGGAGTTTAGATTATTTAACGCGCTTGCAAAATCTACTGTCAGTAACTCAGCAGTAACAGCTGCAATTCTAACAGAAGCTAAACATGCAGCAAGAAGGTGTGATTACACAAAGCTCAATAAAGAAAAATCGTATTTAATTAGAGATATCAATTATAATCTTAAGGACTCTAGCTTTTATTACAGGCGAATACCTGAATATAAAATTTACGCTACGATTCAAACTCTCTTAAATGACTGGCGTCAAGGTGACAAGGCAAATCTTTCACAAACAGTTCAATATGAGTCTAAAGTTGCAGAGCATCTTTTAACGGAAAAAGTTGATCCGCTTCTAGAAGAGAACGTTGATTCTGATGTCAATTCGCTAGTTGTCAATATTATGACAGAAAAAATTAATAACAGATATAAAGGACAGCTTAACGACGAACAAAAAGATGTTATAAGAGATTACGTATTTTCTCTATCTAGTGATAAAGATGAGATAATTCTTAAGAAGCTTCAAGAGATAAAAAGTAGAACGCTATTAGACCTAAACTCGTTTAGAAAAATGACTGACAATAGCACAATTCTTAAAAAGATAACTGAGGTTAAAGAGAAAATAATCAACGAATCTTTTAGTGAGATAGATGATGACTCTGTTTCAAGATTTTTAGTATTAATTCAGCTTCGACAGGAGCTCAAGGAGGCATTAAATGGGTGAAAAGTTACAATTGTTAACTGAATGGACTCCGCTAACGTATTCAGTAGATATGATTAAAGAGTCTAAGGACATAAATGGCGGAAAGATAATGTTAAAGGGTGTTCTGCAGAAGTGTAATACTCTTAATCAAAATGGAAGAATATATCCGCATGCAGTTCTTCAAAGAGAGGTAACAAATTATCAAAAGTTTATATCTGAAAATCGAGCTCTTGGTGAGTGTGATCATCCCGATTCATCTGTCGTCGAGTTAAAAAATGTATCTCACATAGTGAGAGAGGCAAAAATGAACGGAGATGATGTCACTGGCATCATAGAGATATTAGATACTCCCAGCGGCAATATACTAAAGAGCTTAATAGAGGCCGGTGTGACGCTGGGCATTTCCTCTCGAGGTGTAGGTTCTACGAGAAAACAAGGGGATACACAGATAGTCCAAGATGATTTTCAATTAATATGCTTCGACATGGTCAGTGAGCCGTCTACACCCGGAGCATTTATGTTACGCGAAGGAAGAGCTATATCAAAGGATGACCTTGATAGACATTTTACTTCAACAGATAGAATTGATAGGATTTTTAACGATATTTTATCCTGGTAGAGATTATGGCAAAACTAACACGATCTACGATTAAATCACTTGTAAAAGAATGTCTCGTTGAAATTTTACAAGAGGGTTTAATGTCTGAGATGTCTCCAATTAATGAATCAAGACTCAGCTGCGAGAGATCCACAGCTCCAAGAAGAGAAAGAAATGACAAGGGCAATGTGAGAAGAATGGGCCTTGATAAAATTGAATTTTCAAAGAAAAGCGCGCAGGCTAATAAACATCTTGATCAAAATATAAGAGAAGCTGCAAGCAGCATGACATCAGATCCTGTTTTATCATCAATACTAGAAGATACTGCAAAAACAACACTCCAAGAACAAATTATAGCTGATCGAAAAGGTCCAAACGGCGTATCTCTTCCGTCATCTATGGCAGGTGATAGCATGGCAAGAGCAGCTGCAATGTCTACGCCAGAGGATCTTTTTGGAGATGCAGCTAGTAAATGGGCTGATCTAGCATTTGCGTCTCCTGTAAATCGTCCTCAAAACTAGTATAAATTCATTATCTATTTTATGAATAGTGATATATGTATAGATGTTATTTCGGAGGTTTAGAATGTCTAGGAGACTCACTTTTAGAGATCTTAAAAGGATCGTTTTAGAAGAAAAGAAAAAAATGCAAAAAGCTGGAATTATTCCAGTTGACGATGTTAAAACAGTTGAGAAAGCGTGGGCTGGGGGAGATAATCTTGTCAATAAAATCGACTTTGTAAAGAAGCTTGGAATAAAAGAGGCAGCTCTTAAAAGAAAGGCTTTGAAAATATCAAAGATTAGAGGCGCGCTTAAGAAAAATATCGTAAAGGGACTTTGATTAATATATGTCTGATCTAGAGCCGCTGCCAGACGGATATCACTCTCGACGACAAACAATGGTCGAGCCTGATCCTCCAAGAGAAGGATACGCTTCTTCAACTGCTATGGTAGGGTATAGAAGTGATGTCATCTTAAAGGGCTCATTCCCAAATTCTCCTATCATGTGGTCGGATGACTCAGAAACGTTATTAACTGACAAGAGCCAGACAACAGCATATCGCGATGATCTTTTGGAGTCCGGTGTCGCCGCTGCAGGATATGAGTTTCCAGAAGGGGTAGCTTTTAACTATAGTGAATCTCCTAACATGGCTGATGTTGCAGGAGGTCTACTGGGTGGTGATGGAAAACCCGTTGGAGGAAAAACAGATGCAGATGCTCCGTGGCCAGTTCCGCCGCCGGTTAACTCTTTAGGTGCTCCAACAGCTGTGGGTTCTTATGGAATAGGTGCAACGCCAGCCTGCCAGCTTGAATATGACGGCCCAGTAATAAAACAAAAGTCTATTAATTTTGGATGCGGCCCATCATCACCAGTAAATCCGGCCGACGCATCTGAAGATACAGCATCACAAGATTTTACCAGTCTCACCTTAGGAAAGTCAAATTCACTAAGAGTAGGAGCCTACAAGCCATCAGATGATACAGGAGGCTCATAATGTCAAGTGAAAATCAGACAATAGTTGAGCTTGATCCAACATCCACGGGTGGAGCTCTTGGTGAGAGAGATGAGTCAAAGATCAAAGCATCTTTTGCTGGCTGCCCGACATTTGAGGGAAGGTATAGCGTTGACTTTGATATCCGACGAATGTATCTCCAAGATGTACTAACAACATCAGGTGTCGACGGATACGGCTTTTCTGATTTTAATACAGATTATTTAGACAACGGAGCTCCGGATTTAAGCACATGTGTAGAGGCTGGTGACGCCAACACAGGGGGGCCTCAATTAGGCGAGGCTCTGACAGCAGAAGATGGATCGACAAAGCCGTGGCCTATTCCCAATCCTATGTCTGCTAAGAATGCAACATGGACTTTACAGCCAGCACCGCCTGATACGCTATCTATAAAACAGCTAAATATAAATTATGGCAGCGGGCCTGTCGGACCAGAAAGTCCAAGTGACACATCGGCTGCGATTGCTAGACAGGTTCCGTGGACTCTAGTCATGGGATCTTCAACATAATAGTGTTATTTTTTCTAGTTCCTTATATTTATATTATGAACCCGTGAGGAGATTTAAAAATGGCAGACCAACCACAGACAATTGTTCAACCCGCAGCTCCCGTAGATAGACCCTACGGAGCTAGAAACGAGGGCAATCTACAGGCTATATTTGGAGACTCTCCTCTTTACACTGATTATAATGAAGATTCAACTGTAAAAGAGCTATATCAATCTACAGTACTTGACGGATCAGTCCAGGGCGGATTAGGAATTCCTAATTTTAATCCTGAGTATACAGCAAATGGTGCACCTGACCTTGAAGAGGTTGAAACGGGCGGCGGCGGCAAGCCTGCAACTCCATACGTTCCCAATCCAGACTCACCTGGTCCAGGAAGCACTATTGCAGCAGATCAGGCAGAGTTTTCAGGAACAATTCCTGAAAGCGGTCCTGAGTTTGGATCTGGGCTTGGTGGCCTGATATCTCCAAGCACAACAAGCAATGAGATTGAAAAGCAGACACTTGGATCCTACATAAGCGGAAAGTCTTACGCAGGTTCTAACGGTCAAACATAGGTCAAAATGACAAAAAGGCTTTATTATAACCCAGCTGCTGCGACGGGTGATCCTCGAACAGGACATGGGTATGGTAAGGCACAAAAGATACCTAGCATGGGAACAGGCTCGGGCTCTGAAAGAATAGCAGGCTCATCAGAGACAGGAATATATACTGAGCCGTATATCGATGATGAAGATGAGGAGGAGGTTTTTGATGACAAAGAGGATACTGATAAATTCGTTAGGATGATAAATAAAAAAGTTGTTAGTGCTGATCCTGCATTTTGGCCTCGGGCTGATAGGGGTTCTCTGGGACAGACTAGCGTTGGATGGGGCTTAGGTCTTGGAGGAACTGGGATCGGAGAGGCTTCATATAGAGTAGCTGGCCAAAGTTTACCATCTCCAAAAGGACAGCGGCTTCCAAAGGCTTCTAATAGCGTAGCACCATTTCCAAACTCTGTTCTTTATCCGAAAGGCTTTGATGGACCGCCTATTGGAACAGGAAATGCCGGTCAGGCATTTAGAACAACTGGCCCAGCAAAAAAAACAGGAACGCAATATGGATCATCTAGGGCACCTATAAATACTGTAGAAGATGAAGAACTACCAATAATGTCATTTACTGATATTCTTGATCTTGACCCTGGTGAGAGATCCATACTTCGACAAAGAGTTCGGATAATGAAATTACTAAATAGAATAGATGAGATTGATTCTGATGTATTTTTGGATTCGGCATAATAATTAGATACTAAGAGGGTCTACAATGTCACAAACACTTTATAACGAGGCTATAGCAGAAGCAAAGCTCCTAAAAGAGACTGCTGAGCAAAATGCTAAAAATGCCATAATAGAGGCAGTAACTCCTAGAATTAGAAGTTTTATAGAGGAACAGCTGCTAGACGGCACTTCTCATGAAGACGATTCTGATCTGCTTCAGGAGGTAGCTTCAACTGTAGTTTCTGGCGATCGTAGAAATGACGTAGCTCTTGATGAGAGTGCTCTAATGTCGCTGCTTGAGATATTTGGAGGAAAAAATATATCTTCTCCTTCATCTAGAAATGTTGTGAGCGATGCCATGCGAGAATCATTTAGCTCCCTGACTTATAAGAATAAGAGAAAATTATTACAGGTTGCCAATAAACTTAATCAAAACGTGGATCTTTTTGAAGATCACGTAATACATAATGATGTATATGTTCAACAGGAGAATTCCAGAATGTCCAAATCTAAAGATGTTCTTTACGAGGTTGACCTCGATGAGCTTGCAAGCATGGCGTCAGCTATGATGGCAGAAGAAGAAGAGCTTGAGCTAGAGGGAGATTACGGCGGAAACAAAGGCGATGAGTCTAGAAGCCGACGTGATTACGCTGAAGCAGACGAAGAAGTAGAGCCGATGGATGAAGAGGGAGGCCCTGAAAGTGATGAAGATGAAAAGCTTGATGAAATCATGAGCATTCTAGGACTTGGCTATCTAAACGAAGACAAGATAGAAATCGATCTCGGTGACGCTGAACTTCCTGAAGATGTTCAGCTCGCTGCTCGTCTAGTTTTAGATGATGAGGAAGAGGGAGACGTAGAGGTTGAAGAAGAGGAAGACGAAGATATGCCGCTTCCCGGAGAAGAAGAGGAAGAAGTCGAGATGGAAGATCTCGACGAGGTATTTGATATAGATCCAAACGTTTTGAGATCAGAAATTAGAAGACTTCGCAGAAACATTGCAGAGGCAAAAGATTTCACGAAGATTAAAGGTATTAAAAATGATATGTCCCACAGCTGGGGTGGAAAAGGAAATTCCAAGGCCGGCGTCAAGGGATCATATGGTGGCTCTGGAACTGGAAAGTCAGGAGTCATAGGCGCATTTGGCGGAGGAAAGGCGTCGGGTGATCCTTTAAAGGTGACACTCAACAAGCTTTCTGAGGCGATAAAAAATGAGAGACGCAAGAATCGAACTCTCGGTAAGAAGCTCGGTGAATACAGAAGTGCAGTTGAAACACTTCGTGAGCAGTTGACAGATCTTAATCTGTTCAACGCAAAACTTCTCTATGTTAATAAGCTTTTGCAGAACAAGGACATTTCATCCTCTCAGAGGCGAACTGTTGTTGAGTCAATTGACAATGCTAAGAGCTTAAGAGAGGTTAAGTTAGTTTATAGAACTCTAACAGAGTCCTTTACTAAGGGCAACGGAAGCGTTCTAAGAGAATCCACAACGCGACGTACACTAGGTTCGTCCTCTCGTGTTTCAGGCAGGTCTTCATCTGCATCTGCGACAGCTGAGGTTAATCGGTGGGCGGTGCTTGCAGGAATCAACAACAACGAATGAAAACAACTGCACAATTAATCAATAAGGAGATATAATGTCTAAATCATTCACACTTAATCAGCTAACCGAAGGTATTCGCGAACGTAACGTGGGTGCTGAGGGGATGCGGCTTGTGGATAAGTGGTCAAGGACAGGTCTACTTCGTGGTCTACAGGATCACGGCCGTGAGACCATGTCCCGTCTTCTAGAGAACCAGGCTGCACAGCTTTTGAGAGAGCAAAACTCTCTCTCTACAGGCGGTGGAAACCTAACGTCCTCTGGAGATATCCGCGGTTTCACAAACATAGCATTCCCAATCGTCCGCCGAGTTTTCGGTGGTCTTGTTTCTAATGAACTTGTTTCTATCCAGCCGATGAGCTTGCCTTCTGGCCTTCTCTTCTACCTGGATTACACATATGGATCTAACGTCGGTGGTGACGCTGCTCTTGGTACAGGGGCTGCAGGAACTCTCGACGCAGAGCAGTATGCTAAGGGTCAATCGATCTACAACCTTCCCACAGGTAAGGGTGTCCGTTCCGGATCACTTGCTGTCGGAGGCCAGTATGACTTGGTTGGATCCACATACACCAAGGTTCACAAGAACACATCTGGAACAACAGAGCTTTCTCTTCTCACTTCTGGAGCATATAGAGGTAGCACGACGATCGGTCGTGGTAATACCTGCTGGGCTACAGGGTCTGATGGAAAGGCGATGGGATTTGATCCACAGATGACAAACCTCATTGAAGATAACCTTGTCAGTACAGCACCAGCTGGAACTGGTAAGTTCCAGCTACTAGTCTTCGATCTGACTGCGCTGAGCTCTAATGCAGATCTCACACAGGTCAAGGGCTTCGGGCTATATTCAAACTCAGGAACAGGTGGCCGCACACTCGTCTCCGATACCGGTCTTCACGAGATCGGTCCAAATGATGCTATTCAAGGTGGTAAGGGAATGTTGAACATTCGACGTCTTAACCAGCTTGGAAAGTATGAAGGAAGCAAGTTCGTTCCAGATCCGCTTGTCACGACAAGCACGTCGAATGCTGCAATGCTGATGGTTGTTTCAGGAACGCTTGTTCAGCCAAATGCTACAACTACAGCTCACAACTTGACATGCTCATATGTTCTTGGTGCAAGTCTCAGTGTTGATTCAACAGCTGGTGACACGTTGACAATTCCGACCTTTGAGTCGAACTTCAACGCAACACCTTCTCCAAACATTCCTGAGATTGACATCAAGATTGAGTCCATAGCCGTAACAGCACAGACTCGCAAGCTCCGCGCTCGCTGGTCACCAGAGCTTGCACAGGACTTGAATGCTTATCACAGCCTTGACGCTGAGGTAGAGCTTACTCAGATCCTCTCTGAGCAGGTTGCACTTGAGATTGATAGAGAGATTCTTAATGATCTTCTCACTGAAGCCAAGGGTGCTAACTACTACTGGTCACGTGCTCCTGGCAAGTTTGTTAACAAGACATCTGGTGCAGAGCAGCAGAAGGCATCAACTCTCGCAACTGGTCCTCAGTTCACTGGTACAGTTAGAGAGTGGTATGAGACGCTTGTCGAGACGATTATAGATGTAGCAAATCAGATTCACCGTAAGACATTACGCGGTTCTGCTAACTTTGTTGTAACCTCTCCAGAGGTTTCAACGATCTTCGAGGCTTCGGTTCTTTATAAGCCGAATTATAGCCTTGACGGAAATGGTCAAGTTGGTAATCCGTTTACACTTGGTGCAACTCCGGTTGGCTCTCTTAGCAATCGCTTCACTGTCTACAAGGATCCATACTTCCCACGGAATAAGATCCTCGTTGGATATAAGGGCGGAAGCTATCTTGAAACGGGTTATGTATATGCACCTTACGTGCCTCTCATCGTAACTCCCACTATCTTCGCTCCAGAGGACTTCACACCCCGTAAGGGCGTGATGACTCGCTACGGTAAGAGGATGGTACGAGCCGACTTCTACGGAACAGTCACTGTTATGGATATGAACATTATCTAATCCGGTCTATAAGTTAGTAGATGATAACTGGGGCGTCCTAAATAGGACGCCCCTTTTTTTTTATTTATTTGAATATTTTATACGTGTATATTATCTTTATGATAGTTTGTCATAGAAAGAAATTTATATTTTTCAAGCCAATAAAATGTGCAGGATCAAGCATTGAAGCAGCTCTTTCACAATTTTGTGATAAAGATGACTTAATTACCGGAAGCTCACATAGTGATGAGCTATCTCTAATACCCAGTAGAAATAATATTGATCCTGATAATGGGTTTTTAAGATTTGATTCACACACATCTCCAGTAGATTTTTTTAAAAGACTGAATGGTCAATTTCCTACGATGGACACGCCGTTTAGAGACTATACAAAAATAACTGTTGTTAGAAATCCTTGGGATCTATGCGTATCATATTGGTGGTGGTGCATTAGTGAGAATCGACCTTCTAAAAATAAAATCCCTACAGCAATAGATAGTGACAGTGATATTAAGAGAAAGTTTAATCTATTCTTACCGTCTAGAGCATTCTACAGAAGTGATTCAAACATGAATGAGATGGAAACAACTAGGATCATTGATTGGTTGTCACAACAAACTTTAAAATTTTCAAATCTTGACGTAGATGTATTTTTAAGATTTGAAAATTTAAAAGATGACTTTTCTAATCTTTGCGATAGGCTGGATATAGAAAGAGTTGATCTTCCAAGATTAAAATCGTCTCAAAGAAAACTAAAGATGAATTATAAAAAATATTATAACAGCACCATGAGAGATCTAGTGGATGACAAGTTCAGGCAAATGATAGATAGATTTAATTATAATTTTGAAATAAAATAGTTTAAATAGTCATAGCGAAAACAGATGTAATAAAATATGACATATTTAAATGCTATTGTCTAGTACATTAGAAGCGTACAAAACTAGAAAGTGGTGCATTCACGAATATTTATTGTTAAGAGTGTGATCTCAGGAGAAACGGTGGCAACATTTTCTAATACATCGAATCCAACGCCTTATGGATTTTTTGATAACGATGCTGATTTTAAGAAAGAAGCAAACAGTGTAGTTACGTTTATTAAGAGAAAATTAGGTGATGACGTTCTAAGTGTTGAGTTAACAAAGAAGCAGATCTGGGCAAGCCTAGAGGAATCTGCACTTGAGTTTGGATCTATATTAAATCAATATCAAGCAAAGTCTCAAATGGTTCAATTTCTCGGGATGCCTACAACCGGATCTGACGGTGCAATGTCAGGCTCAGAAGGAAAATACCCCAGAGAAAATCTTGATTTTTTAACAAGAGTTGCAGAGCCATATGCAGCAGAAGCTGGCATAGGGGGATCATATAATATGATATCCGGATCTATTCAGCTAACAGCAAGCTGTCAGGATTACGATATTTATAAAAATTTAAAAGATTCAAGAGGAAATTTAATATTTTCTTCAAGTTTAAACCCACTAAGAACAAAACTACAAATAAGTGAAGTCTTTCACTTTTCACCCCAGGCTGCTTACAGATTTTTTGATACTACGTCTGCTATAAACTATTTGAATAATGAATTTTCATTTGAATCGTTTACTCCTGAGACCATATTTTATGTTCTTCCAGTATTTGAAGATATATTAAGAGCAGGCCAGCTTGATTTATCCAACAGGGTTAGAAGATCTAACTATTCTTATAAGGTGATAGGAACTCACATAAGAATTTATCCCACACCAACAAGCGACACCGCAAAAAAGCTATTTTTAAGAGTGAAATTTTTCTCTGATCCGCTCAAGCCATCTTATCAAGATGACACTATAAAGGGAGTGTCTAATTTATCTGATATTCCCTTTGGAAAGCTAGAATACAAGGATATTAATAGCATTGGAAGGCAATGGATAAGACAGTACTCTCTCGCTGTGAGCATGGAGATGCTTGGGTTAATCAGATCAAAGTTTGGCTCAGTTCCCATTCCTGGATCTGATCTGACTTTGAACGGAGCTGACCTTGTTACAAAAGGAAGAGAGGATAAAACTAATTTAAAGACACAACTCAAAGAGATGCTAGAGACAATGACATACGACAAGCTCTTAGAGACAGCTGCATCGCGAGCAGAATCTATTAACAAACAACTAAAATATGTTCCCATGCCTAATGGCTGGTCAATATTCATGGGATAAAAAATGTCAAGACTATTCATAACTGAGAGAGAGATAAATTTTATAAACGATATAGCAAAGGAAGTCGTTAAAGACGTAGTGGGTCAGAAGATTTATTATTTTCCAATCTCAGAAGTCAAATCAAGAGTGCATGATGTTTATGAGGAATCAGTTGATAAGGTTTTTGATAATCCAATAGAGATAAATGCACTTGTAAAGTATGAACCTCAAGAAATTAGAGCAAATTTCTTTGGAAGTGAGGAATTTTATACAATCGAAGCATATATCCAGGATAGAGATCTTTTAGATAAAGGAATCACAATCCTAGAGGGAGACTTTTTTAGCTATGGTCAGGTATTTTTTGAGGTGATAACTGCACCGGCATCAAATACTATTTACGGTCAGGTTGAACACAAAGGATTCACAACAGTAACAGGAAAACAGGCAAGGCTTGGACAGTTTTCTGCAATCACATTCGGTCCAACAGACGAAAGCTATTCAGATCCAGACGCTGTGCAAAAAGTATTTGTTCAGCAGAGAGGATTTCGTGAAAATCAGGAAGGTGTCACAGGTGACATTAGAGAGCTACAAAAGAGAGGTGTTCTTACAAAGCCAATATCTGGTCCACAAAAGGTCACTCCGCTTGATGCAGGTCCCGCAGGATCTGCCTTCTACGATGAGGATTAAAAATGACTACGAGAAAAATAGACGATGGGTATGAAGGAGATGTAGCAAAGGATTTTAATATTCCTGCTTCGGGAATAGAAGAAACAGATAGGGGGCTTTTTGAATTATTTGATAAGAGACTATCATTTCAAGTAAAGATCAAAGACCAGTCAACAAAGGTGCCTGTTGTATTTTCAACAGGTGAGAGATTTGCGCTAACTAGAAGAAAGCAGTCTATTAGAGATAGAAATAATGCTCTAATACTTCCTATCATATCAATTCATAGAACGTCTATAGATACAAGTCCCACACAGGGCGGATACGGTACACCTATATCATTTAGAGATCAACAAAGCTATGTAGTTAGAAAACGACTAGATAAAAAAGATAGAAATTATCAAAATATTATAAATAAACTAGGTCTTAAAAATCAAACTAACGTTTCGTCTAGAAGAAATTTCGCAAGATCAGATATATTTCCAGGAAATATAGCAAAATCAGGCTATATAGCCTCAAGAAGAAATCTTAATAACCTTTCTCTTTTAGATGATCCCAAGGGCGATTTATTGAGAAATGATATAGGTGATAATATCTTTGAGATAATAACACTTCCGTATCCAACATTTATGATGATATCATATGAGGTGATATTTTGGACTCAGTATATGCAACAGATGAATCAGATGATAGAGATACTTTTCTCACAATTTGATGGACAAGATTATGCATTTCAAATAGAGTCAAGATCTGGTCACAAATATACAGCATACGTTAAAAGCCCACTTACAAATCAAGATAATTTTGCTGAGTTTGCTCAAGAGGAAAGGGTTATAAAATATACATTTAATGTAAATATACCCACATATCTGCTTGCTCCAAAGCATGACGGGCAACCATCTCCCTTTAGAAAATTTTATTCAGCTCCTCAGATAGAATTTGGATACAAGCAAGTAGGAACACAAGTGATAACAAGAGATGAATCTCCTGACAAGATCATAAATCAAAATAAATTTGTCTTAAATGAGGTAGAAAATTTAAATGTCGACGGAGAGACTCCCTCTATGCGCGGGCAAGGGGATGAAAGGTTAAAAGATACCATTAAAGATCCCTTTACAGATAAAGAAAGTACTCGCTACGTTAGAGTCCTTACACGTCATCAGCGATCAGGAGAGACAGTGGCTAGTTCTCGAATAGTTGTAGATTTACAAACTACTCTAGATACTGCATCTGATTAAGGACTTTTGACGTTTTGAGCAATAGTTATAACCGTAGATAGTTATATCAGGAGATTCATTAATGGCCGAACAGACATTCAGATCACCTGGGTTTTTTGAACGCGAGATTGACCTCTCTCAGAGAGAGAGTGAAATCGTTGGCGTTCCCGCTGGTGTTGTAGGAACAGCAGAGATGGGCCCAGCATTTGTTCCAGTTACAGTTGGATCATTTGCTGATTTTGAGAAAAAATTTGGAACCCTTGATCCCAAAAAATTTGGTCCATATGCTGTAAGAGAATTCTTTAAGTATAAGACAGCATTAACATATGTCCGGGTTCTCGGTGCGGGATCAAATGAGACCTCTACAGACATAGCAAATACCAGATCTGCAGGAATAGTAAAGAATGCAGGATTCAAGATAATAGGATCAAATCCAGGACCGACAATACCAAGCGCTCAAGGTAGATTTCAAGGGTGTGTACAGTTCATAGCTGCGGAGCACTGGGTATCATCTAGTCAGGAAGGGATAGGATACCCTATATTTTCTGATAACGATAGCTTTCCCAAGGTAAGTGGCCAGAGAGTAGAGAGAGCTAGGCTTATAAGGGGAATGTTATTCACAGCTACTGGATCTCGATTCGAGATATTGTGCATGCAGTCAGCGAGTTATGGAATAACAGCTGCTAAGCAGACTGACACAGCGACTGTAAACACATCAGGTGAGTTTAAATTAGTTCT
>Ga0209434_1000816_pt1 | contig 14482 bp, 4 predicted proteins | sample ETNvirnome_2_300_FD_184068 | JGI IMG/M metagenome (GOLD analysis project Ga0209434, IMG submission 184068) | Marine viral communities from the Pacific Ocean - ETNP_2_300 (SPAdes) (version 2) | ecosystem: Environmental > Aquatic > Marine > Oceanic | place: Pacific Ocean | collected 2013-06-22
ATTAAAATCGTTATGGTTGACTCTTGCAAAATAAATAGTCGAATTTAATTCAGTAGTATTGTTGAATGCGTTGTCATGCCATCTATTTCTTAACCCGTTGCAAGAGGCGGTAATATTAGAGCCACTCAAAACAGCATCGATGGAAGAAGTATCGTATACTGCACCGGGGGCGCCAAAGCCTCCGGCGTCGTAAAGGCCGGCCGCCGGAAAAACAGAAGCAGTTAAAACAGCAATCCCGGCTTGATAATAAAGATGACCAACACCCGAGTCAGTATTTGGGGTTGCTGACGATGTATAAAGAATCCCATATTCCCCTGCGGGTGAATTTACGCGGAATTCATTTTGTGCATTAAAATCTCCTATAGTTAACGGATTTAGCGGAGTCAACTGAGTTCCTCCGGTCAAAAATGTTATGTAATAAGAACCTTTTTTAACCTCGTCCTTAGTTAAAAGACGCGCATAATTGATAAAAAGCACTTCTCGCATCTTTGTGCCGCCAGCAATAAGATCGCCATCTTGATCGAATAGTCTAATATTCCCACTAATATCATGTCCAACAAGCATCTGTGCCATCTGGTTATAAAGATTAATTTTTTTATTTTGGTCATTGGCAACGAGAGCAGATTTGGAAAGGGCGGAATCAGAAGCATAACCACACGTAAGATCAAAAATATGATTAGCGGAGGAGCTTAAATAAGGGTAATCATAAACCGACTGAAACATTCTATGAGAATAATTTTTAATATTTGTAGTTGTTGTAGAAAGTTCGCTGTAAGTCCCAGAAACAATTGTCCCTGTAATCGGGATTGCTTCATGAAGCAAAGTCCTTGTTGATGTAACATCATTATTCAAAAAAGATTTATATGTCGTAGCCATGGTTTCTCCCTGGTTTCCTTATTTTTACGAAGTCAATTTAAGGAATCTAATTGGTACATCGATTCTGTAACCAGTTGTTGCTCCTGAAATTCTAACGATTGAATCAATAAAAAGATATGTGTGACTGGTACCAGTCCCCAAATCATAACTTACTGTATCGCCCAATTGGTTAAATAAAAACGTACTTGAATTCAAATCAATAGATGCTTTAAGTTTAAATTTAATAATAGTGCCCCTCGGACCATTAATGGCATTAAAGGCACTATTATCTGTGTTATTCCAATCTGGCGTTTGCTGTACATAATCGGAATCGGTGTTAAAAGAAAGATAGTAACTTGCAATTTGGTCATCGTCAATAAAGCTTACTTTTGCCGCTGACGCATTTTCGGCGCTATAAAGTTGTGCAAATCGATTGTCCATCTCTACAATATATTGTGTTTCAACCAAATCAGCATCCAGCGGGAAAGTGACCGGAATGTCTATTGTATCCAATCCTTGGTCAACGCGAACATAATTATTGCTGTTATTAACCTTTTCGCCCATAAGAACACCAGCACCAAGCTGGTAGGTGTTCTCAGTATCGGCGTCTACCAAAACTAGATAGCTTTCAGTGCCGCCGAACATTTGAGTGCTTGTCAAAAGATTATTAACTTTCAATATTGGTAAATAAAGCAAGTTTGTTCGCGGAACAGAAATTAATTTAGATTTCATCAAAGAAGTATTATTTGTAAAAGCTTCTAAAACAGGTGTTTGTAATATATTCAAATCGTAGTAGGCAGAGCCGGATGGGTTAGTTTTGTCATATAACCCATAATTAATTTCGTCATCACCTAGAGCAAATTTTGTTATTCTAAAGCTGCCATCGCCCATGGCCAGCCTATGGCGTCCCGTGTCCGTCAGGACAGCATCTAAAATTATATCCCCTGAATTATCTAAAAAAGCCATAAATTACCCTCTTTTTATTAAATAGTATTTTCATTTAAATAGTGCCTTTATTTTAATATTACATACCTTCTAGCGGTTTTCCTGGCTGTCCGCTTTTTTCCATATCTATGGGGTTCACCAACCCGCCAGCAGATGATCTTATGCCCTGTACCGCCGACGCATCTTGTAATTGATTACCTATCTTTTCTAATGCATCGTCGCCAGTAACCACAAAATTCACATTAAGATCTATTTGTTTGCCAGTCGATTTGGAAGTAAACCTAATTTTAAATTTCTTGCCCCAAACAGATTCTTCTTTCATACCAAGTTTCGGAGGACCTTTCGAGCCGCGTGTAGAACTATATTCAAAAGCTGATTCGGCGTTGGCTAGATCCATCCCGTACTCATCAAGAACTCTTTGTGCTAAAATTGGTTTAATCTGAATATATTTTTTTAGTGGTACATACGGCACCTTGTCTTCTATTGGTTTTAATTCTATAACTCTTTGCCTAATATAAACAGTTCCATTATCATCAATTATTTCGACTTCAAAGACCTCGGTTGGGTTTGAAAGATTGCCGTGTACATCCATTACTCTAAAAGTATAATAGTATTTCTTATTTGGCTTAATATCGTCAACAAAGGCGGCAGCTTCCGAATACAAAAGGCCAACCTTGGTCCGAATAGTTTGTTTAAGATGTTTGTCAAAATCCTTATAGGTTTCAGGCCTCTTTTCCATCCTATATACTTGAAAGAAGCCGCCGTAAGCAATTGTGTCATCTGATTTATATTTTATTGGCTTATCGTCGCCAGTAACTTTCTGGGCTTCTTTCAACAGCGCTATTTCTTTTTCTTCTTCCCCATTAAAAGCAACCGGAATCATATCATATTCGCCAACTTGGCTATTCAAATTGACCAGCAAATTATTATTTATGCCTTTATAGGGCACAATATTAACATCCGGGAACACCGGTGGCTTATCTAAAATTCTCCCCTCAACCGTTGTATATGGAACTTCAACAATATTATAATTGGGCTTATACACAACCGGTATGGAGGTGAGCAGCGACGTGCCCCCTTCCGGAAGAATCATAACACCTGGGGTTGCGGCGGCGCCACCCCCACCACCGCCAGAGCCTCCGCCAGGGCCACCACCACCTCCAAAACTACCGCCGCCGCCGTTGCTCGGATCGCCACCAGGAAATGTATTTGACTCATTGGCTGGTATAATGTCAGGGCAACAAGGAGAGCCAGGGTTTTGCTCGCAATATTTTGCAGCACTCATTTCTAAATTTTCTTTAATTAAAATTTTCGCACATCCACAAGGATCCTTTAATCCGAAATAAGGATTATCCGGACTCACAACCGGCCCGGAATTACAAGAAGCCATGGCTGCAGCTACATATATGGGATCGTGGAATGGAAGGCCAGACGCTCCCCCTACAGCACTTACGGCGCTTGAGCCGCCCTCGCCGCCGGGCGTCCCCCCATAGGTCTCTTTTGCTGCCTTGGCTTCTTCGCTTTGCCATAAATTGAGATATGCACCTTTTTTTGATTTTTCAGAAGCAAATTGGGGGGCAGTATCATATCGATACTCCGTTCCTAAAACTAATTGAACAGCAGAAATCTTATAAATATACCGAGTATTATAACTAACTTGTGTATCGATAAATTTTAAAACATCTATTTCGCTTGAATTCAAAAAGTAAAATGTCTGTATTTTATTGCCATTACGTTCCCCACCCCTACTAACTCTACTGACTCTATCAGTACCCTCGTTGAACTTTTCCACTTTATACATTAAAGTTTCTGAGTATGCTGTTTTACCCTGGCATAAGTCCCCATAATGACGTATATTTGATTTTGCTACTTTTCTCGCTCTGCCAAAAAGTATAGCTGCCAATATAGACCTTTCTAATTTATTGGAAGATTCAACGTTTATTAAGTCTTCGTTCTTGTTTGTAGTCATGAAAACAGCGTTTTCATTAAAAAGCTCATCATGTGCCCGTGTAGTTGAAAGAGTGATCATGTCATCAGAGTCCGGAATTAGATCTAGCAGTTCCATTGTAGCTAGCCACGCTTCTAAACTCATGACTGTCATTTCTTTGCGGTCGATGAGTACATTGTTGAATACCCCTCCAACTTCTGATTCTTGTATCAAGAAATTTTCTGCTTTCTTTACGAAAGAAGAATCGGTCGTAATATCTCCAAGATCCCCGATAAGGTCGCTGACTGTCACATAATAACGCATAAAATGCTGCGCCAGTTTAGTGGAACGCATTAAATCACCAAACTGAGTTAAAATACCTGTTGAAAATTTTAACTCATTATACATCGGGAACATGAATTTTAAATTATTGTAATATTTAAGCATTCCCGTGTCACGCATTGGGAAAAGAATATTGGAATATCTTTTTGCCAAAGGGGTTAAAAGGCGCAAACTATCCGGGTCGGCCCTATTAATAGTGGTAGCCCATGCTCTATAATAATTATTGGCTGCCATCGGGATCAATGTTTGTGCTTGTCCAAATTTATAAGGAGTAGTTACCAAAGAGGATCCATCGTAACCCTGAAGGAGATAGTTGAGGCTGATTAAATCTTCAAATTTTTTGCTGGTTTTGTGTATATCATTCCCATAATTTTCTGGAATGTATGATGATATAAACGCATATATATTGGGTATTATTTGTTCCTTAACGCCCTTGTCGTTTAACAAACATTCATATTCGTTGATATAAAAATTGTATTCCGGATTTAAATTCGCGATAAGAGGTTTAAGCCCCAATAATTTTCCAGCATCTTCTGTTTTAAAGGGAGTTGATATAACAAAATTATAATCAAAATAAGACGGGCCATAATTAATTAATGCGCTGGTTATGCCTGTGATGTTAGTTAATGCGTCCGAGCTATTTTCAAATTTAAACGCTTCCATCCAGGCATCGCGGATCTTGGTAAGAATAGTTGTAGCGTCTTGTGCAATTGCAGAGTCCAAACCAACAAATCCTTCTGCCGGATCTCGAAGGGCTTGAACCACTACATTTTTTACCTCAACGTCAAAATCTTTATTGGGGAAAAAAGCCGGAACAAGTTTATCATACAACCAATGGGGGTCCGGATCTATAAATATTTTTTGTGAAAACTCGGGCCATACCTCATCCTTAACCAGTTGGGCCGCATCCACATATACTTCACATGGCAGATTCATAGGCACGTTAGCACTGCCGACTCCCATTTTTGGATTAAGAAATTCTAATTTTTCGAAATTACCCATAGCAGCATCAGTTTTTATCCAAACCTTGCCCAAAAAATCTCTGAAAATATCATCCGCGCCTCCGCGCCCTAGGGCATAATCTCCACTTAATCTGTGAATATCGGTACCATTTCCGGAATATACATCGTCAACAATTATTAATTTTTCTTTACCCACAGGTCCCAATTGTGAGGGAGGCACCGTATTTCCAGTGTTCCCCGCACCAGCAGCCGCATCTGGAATATATCCTCCTTTAATAATTTTGTTGCCTAACATTCTTAATTCCTTTTCTTAAAACTACTGGTCTACTGAGATATGAGTTAACTCAGATATACCCGCCCCGGTGCTCGTATAGTCGGCCATATCCCCAATAGTTACACTTACGGCCGATGCTGCTATGGGTATAGGAGACAACATCGGCGCTATTGGAACAACTGCACTTGTGGGATCTATAATAAAATATTCATGGAAAACCGGCAAATTTAAACAGCTTGGCATTTTTACCCCAAAGAGTTCACTTTTATATGTTACCAGGCGACAAAATAAACTATTGTTTAAATTTTGATCAAATATATTTTTGTTCAACGGAACCCATTTTGGCGCATTTATAAGAACTTCTCCGTCACTATTTTTTTCAAAGCCACCTAAAACTTCTATCTTCTTTATATTCTGATAATTTAAAGAAAAGGTGGCTTTATAATTAGCATTTGACGTTAAATCTTGTGACGTTTCGCTCCAATTATAACGATTGTTCCCCTGGTTAGAAAGGAGCAAAGATTTGATAGCATTGGGAAGAGTACTTAATCTAGGGCCGGCAGCTTTTAAGTCTCCACCTACCTGCGCTTTCAAAAGTGGTATAACCGTACCGGGGGCGTCACTCATCGTAAAAAAACCAACATTAAAATCTCTCGGCGCAGACTCCGCTGACGAGCCAATTTTGCAATCACCAGAAAAATAATAAGCCAGAGCTAAAAACAAATAATTTGCCGCCCCTCCAACGTAACTTGCGTCAAGAGGATCTAATTCTTTATCGCTTGGAGTGGTATTACTTTCATACGAGTCGGTCGCATTAACATGAGAAGACTCACCAAAATAGTTTTCTGCAGCAATAAGTGCGGCGATGGCTGGCGTCGCCGCGTTTGCGCTCGTATCGTGTTTGAGTACAGCAGTACAATTTTTTTGCGACAGAATTTCATTCAAATTAAATTTAATTTTAGAATCTGGTTCAGAATAAACTTTTTTTGTGCGCTGCGCTGTAACAGTGTTAGTGTAAGGCAAACGGCCACTCAAATTATAATTCATTATTTTAGTGGCAATGTAAGAAAAAACTTTTGAGTTATCAAGGGACACCCCTCCATCTAAAACAGACCACGAAGACCGGTTCATATCTAGATTGGCTGCTTTATCCAGATCTGTAGAGGACGGCATTGTTAAAGAGCCGGCTGCAGTGACCAGAGCCGAAAAGCTCCCGGGCTGTATAGGAACTACCGGGATATCTAATATATTTGTTTGACCTAGGTTAATTATCGAAGGAGAAAAGAACGTATACCCTGTTGTGTCTGGTGTGTCCCCGGGTGTAACCACAAAGCTCCCTCCGGGAGATTGCATGGCAAATTTGTCATCACCAAAAACAGTAGTATCAAAATATTTTAATGTCTCCGCAGAAACACGCTTTTTAAATTGCGTGTTGTTCATTGTCCACAGACCTGTTAAGGGGCGACCCCCAGATGTTTTTAGGGGTGCCAAATAATCGTAGCCAACATTTTTGGGGATATCACTATCAAATGAATTTGGGAACCAATAATCTATTTTTATTCTTCTTTTGTCTATCACACTTGTTTTATATGTAGCTTGTTTGCTCACCGCAGAACTATTTTGATCGTCTGTGTGGGGGGTGTCATCAAATTGTTTTAAAGAGGTCCCAGCCATCTTTGCCAGTTTAGAACAAGTATTTAATATCAGTTGTCTTAGCGTATTGATACCTCGCGGTGTCCCGGTAGTAGCATTACTGATCATAGTTAGAGCAAACGATGTTGAATCAGGAATGGGCTGTTCTGGTGGCCGAAAGCGATTTACCGTTTCCAGCAACGCTGATATTGCCTTTTCCCACGGCTTAGAGGAAATTTTAATATCTGTTTTGTTAACTGTAAGAATAACATCACTCGTTGATGTCCACTTACTTTCAAAACCTCTCCTAAAACGATTGCTTCTGTAATCATACGATGCTGGAGTAGTAGCATCTTCATAATAAGTGCACAACGTTTGATAATAATCATATAAAGTTCTTATCTGCCGTAAAATATAAATAACAGTATTATCTATAATTTCTAATTCGACTCCGTACTGATAAGATCCATCTGTTATTGCCGACATCCCAACGTCTGCTCCGCTAAAAAATCGAAGTCCATAACTAAAATTATTATATCCAGTCACCGGGAAGGCTATTTGGTTTTCTTTGAAATTATAGGTACTTTTGAAGGGCGCGTCTGAAAATTCGTCGCGTCCGGAAGCAACTGTTTCAATTATTTCTTCATCATCTATGTGTGGCTCTCCCAAATATCCAGTTTTAAAAGGCTCTTCTACCATACTAGATCCGCCGAGCGAAGTAGTGCCCCGTATATTATTAACTCTTCTTCTCTTTACTTTGAAGTTTATAAGTTTAGTATTCTGTTTCAAATCGCCAAGCTGGAAGGGAGTAAAGGGCTGCCACAGTTTCCCAAATAATGTATTTTCAACAAGAAGCGTATAATAGTCTACACCAAACATGAATCTGCAATTACCAGATTGGTCTCTAGCTAAATGGAGCGGCGTAAAATAAGCAGGCTGTTTAATCACATCCATCTTATCACTAGTTATATGTTTGGTGCTCATTCCCCTATTGAAAATTTGTGTCTCTAGAAATGAAAGATCAAAATTTAACTTCTCCACTCTTTCAACAGCCCTAAAGTCTTGAATTTTAGTATTAGTAACAGCCTTCTTCACGACTGTAAAAGAATCGGCGGTTTCTTTAAATCCGGTTTTCCAATGTTGCATACCAACATCCAATTCTTTACCTTGGGCGCTTTTGTACATTGCATGAACTGGGCCTGCCCAAATATTATTATCAATAGGATTGATGTACAAAAATGATTTGGTATTGATATTAAAATTATCAATGATTTGCTCATACACCAATTTGCCATGAGGAGTTTTAACCATATTAAAATCTATATCAAAATCCTCTGTCATCGTTTTTAGGTCTAAATAGCTCATAACGGCAAACGATAAATGTTTTGGATTATTTATATTGTGTACATATTCATGTGAAAATTTATAATTTTTTAAGGTATTGCCGCCGGCATCTGTTTCAAAATAAGGAATAGTGGTTGCCCCATAAATTGAATTATTGCCCATTACATCAGCCATAGATTTTATAGAAATATCCTTAATGTTGTTTTCCAAAAAAGACATAACATTAGCAATATAAGTATCCCACCAAAGATCAGAATCTCCCGGGAGCCTCAACTGCAAAGTAAAAGGAGCTTTAAATGAAGTATCGCTAACGCCCAATCCTGTTAAAACTTGTTTCTCTGCGTCATTCAACATGTTAAGTTTCAAAAGAGTATTCACAGACAAGGCTATGGCACGGTTGTCCGCAGAAGAAGAATTTGCCTTTCTAAGCATATTAGACCCTACAGAAAGTATTTTTGTGGCTAGTGAATCTGTTGTGAAAGCAGAAGCTATTTTCACATATGCGTTTTCATTAGGCTTATTCGCCCAGAACTCTGCAAGACCACCAGTAGACTCTTTTAGAACCATATCTATTTTTACTTTTAATTTAGAATCAGAATATACAGTAGAAGCGGGGTTGGTATATATGTCTTCAAGCGCTGCTTGGGACTGTATCTGGAGGTTTTGTGCCATGACTGGAAGGCCGTCAATACCGGGGGGGACATCCTTAAGCTTCTCTGTATAAGCAGTATGTATGCTAATCAGGCTGCTATTTTTGTCGTTTAAATTAGTTTTGCCCGTATTTTCCAAAGTGATGCTGTTAACATACACATTTGGTGTCAGAGTCCCTATAACGCTCTCATTACTTATAAGTGTAACAGCCATTAATCACATTCCTCGACGTCTTCTTCTTTCACCGTGCTTACAAACGAATCCTCTATTGCTCCAGCCCCTAATTGGTGGCTCCTTCTTATCAAATCTAAATCGGGGCACACAATGTCTATATCATACATAGTTTGTGTTTTGTCGTGTACAATTACTGGACACAATTCTTCTTCTGGTATTTCACGATCTACGTTCACTTCCATAAAATAATTAACATATGTGCTGTCCAACTCTTGTAGTTGGTCCGATAGCCACCCATCATCAGTTCGTTGTTTATAATAATTACCAAACTGATCTTTTTCTACCCGAAAATATAATGGCGCCCACTGTTCTTGTGTATTCCCCGCAATATCTAGAGAACTAGTTAGCTCGTAAACTTCTACATCAAAATTATTATTAGTAAAGGGGGCATTAAACTCTTCTATTTTAAGTATTAAATCATCACTACCGACTGCAATATAGGAATCGTCTGGGAATTCATCATAAACTTCTGCGGTTAAACCGACGAAATTTTGGTCACCAGCATACAACGTATTGAGCACATCATCGATACTGTTCTGGACATTTACTGTGGAAGCTTTAGTATTGCCTTTGCCGCATTTTCCTATCGATGTTCCAACAAGCGCAGTATCAATGTCTGGAGACGATATAGAAGTTTTGTAATTTATTGTTGCCTCTAGTTGGGGAATTTTCATCCCAATGGCTGTGGCCGAACTCGTTAACTGGATTGCGCTACTATTAAGTTTTCCAAGATATAACGCAACATTCCATGCCGGCATTTTATCACTTGTTAAGTCCGAAGTGCCGAGCGGTGCATAAGATGAAAAATTTGTGTCATTTACAGGCTCGAATATTTTTAGACCCGGGTCTTTCTTCCCAACAAAAACTGCTTTGCCCTCACTAATAAGTTCCCCGGTGCGAATTAGCCGATTATTTCTTGCAATTTGGGCTTCTATTCCAGTATATACATGTTGAACCCGATTTCTTGGAGCATCTTTTATTCGCGGTTCGACAGAATTTTGGTTGCTTCCAGTTTCTACTATCACCCCGCCATATTCTGCGTCATAGATAATATCGTCATCAAAAAAGGCATAATAAACTGGTGCAAGGTTTCCCTGAGAAAGGCGATATTTACCAAATTGAGTAAGTTCAATGTCCAACACGTCTTCTTTTTTGTTAAAAAATGCCATTTTTCTAGCTGCTCCTATACTTTAAGTTACCCTTCTTCTGGCCCGGTCGTGGCGCCAAACATAATAGGGGTGCCATCCGCAGCAAATTGTTGTGTCTCCGCGAGTCTAAATGGATCCAGATGTGTCGGATTGAAACCACCCACAACAGCCAAGGCTGTATCATTCTCCGGAGTTCCGAGCATTGGGATGGCCACACTAGGACCGCCCGCTACCACCGGATTGATTGCGCCGGCTGGTGTTGGCGTAGCGGATGGTGAGGTGATGTCTGGTGGTATCACGGGCACATTTCCGCCAATCTGAACCGCTGTATCTATTTTAGCTACTTCCACCAAACTAAAATAGTCATAAGGCCAGTTATAAGAATAGGTGGGAGATTTTACTCCACCGACCGAAATTTTATCAAGACCAATATTATAGCTGAACCCAAATTTACTATCATCATTACTAGATATTGTCACGCTATAATAGCTCTTTTCTGCTTTCTGCTTAACTTTAAATACCATCCATCGAAGATCTTTTGCAATGGAGTCCTTACCTCCAAGCAACTGGTTGTTCGCCAGAAAATGACTAATGGTGGACGTCTGTATTTCTGCTTTGCGTGATATTTTTGGCATAAGGCCTTGCCATATGTCTGCGAGATCTTCTTTGTCGAGGACATGGCTAAACTCAAATATATACATACAAAACGGAACAATCTCTTTATGTGTGACAAAATCTAATTTAGGTGGCAAAACATATTTCTGCATTCTCTCAACCATGTCTACAATCGAAGTGCCAGGAACATACAGATCGGGAGACAACGGTTCTTCATTACCAAGAAGAGCCTCCACCACTTTTCTCGATAACATGTTTTTTGATACAGGATCATCGGTTGAGACTATTGGGAAGAAAACTTTTTTATTATTAATCTTCCTGAATGGAATGGCAACAACAGCTTCAAAAATTTCTTTGGAGTTACTTATTTCTCCGATTCTTTGTTTCAATCCAGATTTAAATCCAAGATGCTGCATCAATGAAGCAGTCATTGGAATAGTAAAAGAAGGCCCGCCGGCTACGGCTTCATTTAGACCAACAGCACCATAAGTAAACGCCGGGAAAGTCTCTTTTGCTTCAAAAAATATACCTTGTTGTTCTTCCGGCATTGATCCATAACCGCGCCACATTCCTCGTGTATTATAATCACTTCCGCCAGTTGGCGGCACTTCAAATGCGTTCGTAGCGCGGGGGAAAGAGCCCCGCTTATCCAGATCTGATGTCGCGGCAGTGCCAGAAAAATTTAAAACAGGACATTCGAATTTAGGAGAAATACTCCAGTACTTATTGGTTTTTACGTTTGTTGTGGACAAAGGCTTCCCAGTCAGAGGATTAAAATCTACAGTGGGCAATTCCACCACATCAAACATATTGAAAGATGCTTCATTGTTCATCTGGTGGGCACCAGCCATACAGTCTCGGTTAAAATGATAAACTATTTCTTTTTTTGACTCAATTGAAGAGCGAACCATGTTTAGTCCCAGTATCCCGGACCCATCATGATCTTGAGTATTGCGGTGGAACGTACCGCGATCTCGAACGAACTCCATGACTTCTTCAATGGTAAAGTCGTGAGATTCGCCAGGGTCTAAAAATTTTGCTTCGTGTGGCTTAAACATAAAAGTTGAAATCGATGTACCATAAAAATATGGTGGTGTATAAGGAGCAGTTGCCGGGTCGAATCGGTCAAAGCCGGAGCCCGGGGCCTCTCCAGCGTGCATTTGGATCATGGGCCCATAGTGGATACCCCGTGCTTGTCTGAAGAGATTTTCTGCGGTGGGGGCGCCGATGGCGGTGCCCGTAACTCTTTGTGGCCCTTCATATTGAACAAAATCCTCTGTCTTATAACATTCCAAATCCATATAGTATGACACGCCCGATACAAAAGGTTTTATTTTACTGGCGGGCCCTGAAAGAATATTTTTGTATTTGCCATCAGTCAAAAAGAATCTGGACGATTCGCCCAAGAAATTTTGCATTGCCATCATATAATGAGGCGTCTGACCTCCTTTATATATGCCATAAGCACCAGTAACATGTGAGCCAGTAATGCCAAAACTGCAGGAGACGTGCGCAGACCCGGTATTTGCCCAATCCGAAGTATCTAGATAAAAAAGTGACGCCTTCTGCATTGCTTCTGAACGTGCGGCAAGCGACAACCCGGAAGGATCCTCAAGTCCATAAGTTGGCCCCTTAAAAGTTGGCAAATAAGCTGCAGGGTCCACTAGTGCTTCAAATGGGAGTCGGAATAGAGATCCGCTTTTGTTTCCCAGAGAAGATGTACCTATATAACAAGCGTAATCTAGCCCGGCAGCGGCCGAGCCCGGGCCCTGGTAGCGCCCATAGGTGGGCGGCTGGATTCGGGGGTTGGGGCCCACCGCAGCGGATCCAGTGGAACCACTAAACGTCATCCAATCCACGGCCAATCCAGATTTGATTGTGTTATACAAAATACCAGGATTAAAAAATGGCTGCATAATTGCGCTCAATCTTTCTGTGCCTGGTCTACTTGGATATAAATTACTTCCTGATAAATAAGGGCCATATGATTGAGAAAATAAATTGCCCAACTGCACAGTTCTGGTCATAGGATAAAAGCCATTATACGGAAGGAGCTTTTTAATACCATGACACTTGATAGTCATTTGTGTTGCCGGGGCTATTCCCTCGTGTTGACTCTGAATAATTTCAAAATGCTTTAAGAAATCGCTATGACAATATTCATTAAAAAAAGCATTATTAAACGGGCCGTTCTCGGAATTGGCACTTGCCGAAGCTGCCGTGCGAATGCCGTCTATCGACAAAAACATATTATTTGTAGCTAAATAATTCTGTTGATTTAAATAATAATCGATATGATCTGATATTTTAAATTCCGGAAGAATTGTGTAGTCTTTTCCCATGCCTCGAAAATCTTCGGCATAATCTTCATAGGAATCAAACCATGGTTTTTTACCAGATATTTTTGCCGTTTGCCAGTCCGGGATGAACGGAGTAAGTATTCTGTCCCCGGCAGAGCGCTGTGACGCAACGGGTGTATTGCTCGGCATGAGGCACCAGATCTGATTATGATATTCATAATTAAAAGACGCTGTTGGGACCGTATTTGTAGCGGCAGAGGCAGGGTCGGAGAGACTCAATTGTAAATTTGCTAGAGTTTTTGTAGCGGTGTTAACACTCAGTTGCCCATGGTTGGAGCCACTTAATTGTGAATAAGACCCGGAATTCCCGCCAAATCTATCACCTGTATCTAACGGCCATATGCTTAAGCCAACTGCGCGTGGGCGCGAGTATTTGTCGCAACCATCGCCTGCTTCGTTGGAGGGAAACGGGCCCGCTACGTCAGTTGATTCGATTGGATAATCCAAAGCATTTCTTGCGGCAGGGCCCCGAATAGTGTTGAAGCCGGTTCTCAGTCTATCGGGCAATTTATCTTTCCAGAAAGTACGTTGGTTCCCCAGTGGTCTTATGTAATCGTCTGCTTGAATAACGGAAGGTTCTTCTGTATAGGTGGTTCTTGTTCTTGTCTCATTCAAATATGTATTTTGAGCTTTAGGATAAACAGTTTCTTTATAAACTAGATTTTTAAATCCCTTAATCGGATTTGAATTTGCTGGCAAAGTTCCTTTAACATATGTGTCCACCAACTTGTCATAAACTTGTTCCGGCGCTCTTTCTAAAGATCTAATATTTTTGCTGCGGCCGATTTGAATTCTGGAGTCTAATTGCGGGTTAGCAAACCGTGCCAAATTATTTGCATATGTGTGATCAATAACCAAGTCAGATAGAATTTTATCGTTAACTGTGCTTAAAGTATGTCTTATTGGAAAATACTTTGATGTTATTAAAGGTTCTTTATAATTTTCAATTGTAATAGCCCGGGTACTACCACGAGGGAATATAATATGGTTGACACCTTCGAGCGCCTTGTAAGAAGACTTCGCTGGACTCAAGCCTGACATGCCTCCCATTCTTGGAAAAACTACAAACTTGTCAACTAAGGGAGTACTCCTAACTGAAATAGAGAAAGTATTAATTTTCTTTTGATGCCTCGGAACTGATGTTTCGCCGGCTCTAATTTGTTTCCATGAAGGATACTGATAAGGGCCATTGC
>Ga0209434_1000817_pt1 | contig 14458 bp, 11 predicted proteins | sample ETNvirnome_2_300_FD_184068 | JGI IMG/M metagenome (GOLD analysis project Ga0209434, IMG submission 184068) | Marine viral communities from the Pacific Ocean - ETNP_2_300 (SPAdes) (version 2) | ecosystem: Environmental > Aquatic > Marine > Oceanic | place: Pacific Ocean | collected 2013-06-22
TTGAAGCCATATCGCCGTGGGCATCTCCAAATGCCACAAATGTCTGAAAACCTCTAATAAAACCCTCCACCCGAAAAGATTTTTCTTGTTTAATGTGTCACATGGTTAGTAATCTGTTCACCATGAAAGCCAAGAGGGGTAGACCCCGCGTTAGAAAAGCATCTGAACTAGCTGATGTTTTCGTCTCATTCCGGATCACCGGCAAAGAATTAAAGTCGCTGGAAGACGTAGCTGAACGCTGCGGGATGAGCCGTAGCACGTTCATTCGCCGCGCCATGCTGGATTCTGTTGCCAACATAAATGCAAAGTCTCGCAGTAAGGGTAGGAACTTTGTGGATATGTGCAGATTCATAGTAGGTAAGGATTAGTCTTCCAAATCTCCGTGGAAGGCTGGTTCATATTGGTCTGCTAGTTTATTTATTTCACGCCAGATTTCTTCTGCGTCACCAGCACCGTATTGGGCTTGCAACCCCCTGAATATCTCGGCTTGCCCCTGCCGTCCCATTGTCTGGACTGCTTTCGCTAAAAATTCTACTTTCGGATTCTCAATAACCCTCTGGACTCGTTTAGCCATGCTCTGGGGGGCATCGGCTGCATTTACTATGGTTTCAAAGTATCTTCCTTTTGATCCTAACCAAGCAGCGATGAGCCAAGTTCTTCCAGCTTGCTCGGCTTCCCCTCCTGCTTGTTGCAATCCGGTTTGGGCAAGTTGCGCGTAAGTGGTTTTCCCAGTAAGCGCACCAAGTCCTCTTGTCATCGCATCCCTTCTGGCTGTTGGGGCCAAAGCATCGGCAAGAGAATCTACTGCGGAGTAATCATCTCCCAAAACCATTTTCAGGTACGCTTTGTAATTGGGGTCGTCTCTTAACAGGTAAGTAAATGTAACAGGGTCAAGCGCGGCGGCTGGTTCCCCTTTCGCCAATTTCTCTATAACCTTTCCTCCTACCAGAATATCTGGGGTCTTCGCTCCTTGCTCAAATAAGTCGCGGAGAACTTCAGTCCTAACGTCTTTAAGGAGTTGCTGTGCTGCTTTTGCGTTTGGGCCTGTTCCTGCTGCGGCAGACTCAAGACTTTTGACAACATTCTTTAATTGCTTGGGGGTAATAGCACCAACGCCAAATACTTTCTTGTAAAGTTCCTTGTGACTCTCTGAACCGTCCAGACCCCCTTTCCGTAAGGCTGCAAAGTAATCATCATTAGCAATATCATCCAATGCCCTTTGTTGAGCTATTACTGATTGATCTGCTGAATACTTGGCCGCACCTGCTTCCTCCACCTCCCCCAAGGCTTTCCTTATGCTTGAAGGAACTTTTTCTTTGCCCCCAAATGCTGAAATCAACTCATCAGCTACTTTTTCATTTTGTGCCGCGCCGATTTTCAGATAATTGGTTACATCGCTTGCAAGAGTTGATTTTTGTTTTCTTACCTCATCTACGTTAGAAAGATAATCTTTACTGACTTTTAGATTGGGGCTTAATTCAAAAAGTTTCAATTCCTCCATTGTCGCCATGTCTCGGAGGTCGTCAAGAGAGTCAAAAACCATATCACCATCCGTAAAGCTACCGTCTGGCATTTCATCAAAAACATACCCATCTTCCGTTCTAAATCTTCTACCCACAAAGCCTTGATCTTTCATTTTGTGAAGGTGGAGTATTTCGCCCAGCGCGTCAATATCCACTTCATTTGAGCTAAACGCCTTAACTGCTTTACGAGCGTCTTTAATGGCAGACAAATCAAATCCCAGCTTTGAAGCAAGACCACCAGGATCAACAGAATCCATCTTCTCTATAGAGTTCAGCAGCGTTTCTAGGTTTATCTTTGAACCGCTTGAGCTTTGCAGGATCATGTTCCCGAAGAGTCCTTGGTTGACTTGATCCATTTCCTTGGAGCCTTTGCCAAGCAATTCTTCAAGGCTGCGGTACATTTGGGAAGCCCCTCCAGAGTTTGAAACTTCATCAGCCAACTCTCCAAGAAGACCCTCTCTTTTCACCCTATTGTCGGCAAACAGTTTCCCTGCACCGTAATCAAAGAACTTATCAACTTCTTCGCCATAGTTCTTGTTCGCTTCTCTCAAGGCTTTCCCGAAAGCACTGTCTTTCGGGGCTTGCTCATAGATTAAAGCGGTAAGACTGTTTCCAAGGTCGCGTTTCGTTTTGTTATCAAGACCACTAAAGACAGCATCATTGCCAACGGAGTTATAAAGCATTTGCTTAAAGGCAACCAAGTCCTGCAAGGTCTGCATTTGTCTTGCGCCACCGACCAATTCACCTGTTTCTTGGTTAAGGGTTCCGGTTAATCTATTGATTACCCCCTGCTCTTGATCGGTTAACCCACTGATAACCTTACCGTCGGCATCCCGCAGCCCAGCCTTAATATTATCTAGGTTATCGGTTAGGCTAGATATATCAAACGTAGGAGCATTAGCTTCAGGAAACTCATAAACCTTACCGTATAATTCTTTGTTCTTGTTAAGAAACTCATCCCGCTTAACTCCAGCTTTCTCTGCTAGGTTGTCAAAAAACAGTGCCGCATTTGCGTCCATTTTAGCAGCAGGAACATCAGCACCCTTTAATATCTTTTGAGTGATGGTTTCCATTATTTGAGGTTCCATCCCCCTCATTAGCGCGGCAGACCCTTCAGCAGCTTCTTCCTGAAGGTCTTTTACGGCAGACTCTTTAAGTGTGGTTCTTGCTTTGCCGAGTTTTGTTCCAGCGTCTTCTGCAACCTTTTCAGTAGTTGCCAGCTTCGCTTCCCGCGCTGCAAGGGGTTTGTTCAGTTCATCAAGCTGTTCGTCAATTTGCTTTAGTGTCTTTTTGCCTTTAGTGTGTTTGCCGATAAAGTTAGCAACCCCTTCATAAAGCTGGGTGTAGCTTTTCTTTAAGGGAGATGCAAAAGGCATCTTGGATAGCATACCCTCGGCTTTTGCAAGCGCGGGTCTTTCAGAGGTTGCGCGTTCACCTTTGGTAAGCCCAGGTAAGCCAAGTTCTTTACGGGCTTTTTCCCCTTTTCGCACTACTTCATCAGCAGTATCCCCCCTTGCAATCTTTCCAATGCCCTTTTTCCCAGCTTGCGCCGCCCAATCTGTTCCTCCTTGTGCCACGCCGCTCAATATCCCTGTGATCGCTGCCTGTTTCGCAAGCTCGCCTGTCCCAACTTGGGGGGCGTCTTTGGGGAGAAGGACTTCTTGGGCTAACTGCTCTCTCCCGAACTGTGCGCCCCCCTCAACAACACCTGTTGTTACCGCTTTCTTGGGGGTGGTCTTTGTTGCTTTGTCTAACCAATTCCTTACTTTAGTAAAGGCTGCTTTTGCCCCTTTTTTGACCCCCGCCTTCACCAGTGGAGCCGCTGGCCCTCCCTCAACTGTTACCGCAGTTAAAAAGGCATCCAAGATTGGGCCACTCATCTCAAGGACATCCCCAACACTTGCCCCTTTCTCATCTGTTAACCCATACTTCCCGTTTCGCCGGACAACAAAACTTCCTAAATTATCATCCCATGCCACCTTATCAACTCCAGGTAAAGACCGGAGGTATTCCTCCTTGTCTCCACGGTTCATAAGACCCATTGCGGTTCTCTCACCGGCTGACACCATTGAGGTGCGAACATCCTCGACTCCAGTTCGTAAGCTGTCGTACCTGTCCCGAATGTTTTGCAGGGATTTCCCTTGTGAAGTTTTCCCCGCCAACTTGAACGCTTCTTCAAGCGGCATATTTTCGGGGATCATGTAGTTATGCTCTTTTAATCCCCTTGCAGCCCTTTGGTGCATGGAAGCAGCAGGGCCACCTTGCGTTAACACTCTGCTGGCGTTCGTGTTGTAGGTTTGAATAAATTCTTGCCGCGCCTTTTCTAGTTCAGATTTTATTAATTCTGGATCACGGTCTTTTGTTACTGCACGGGCTTTCTTCATTCGCCCAAGAGCAATCTCTTCAGTTAAGGGCTTATAGTCTGCCACCCCTCCAGTTATGCTGGTAGGGGGAACATTTCTTCCAGAGGGCGGGGGAGGAAGCAACTGGCCCGAAAGCTCTGATTGCAGGGCTTTCAGCCTTCTTTCCTTTTCTTTAGTCCAACCGGACGGAGGGGGTGCTAGTTTGTCTGCCATTACTTACCTCCAGATTTTTCTGTGTAGAGTTCCAGCAATTCTTTCATTTTAGGATTCATAAGTGCTGGGTCTGTCTTTTTCAGTAGATCAAACTGCCGCGCCTCCTCGCTGCTCAACCCTTGATACTTTGATGGCTCTTTGGCAGTGGGGGCCGCTTCTTCTGCGCCAATAGCGTCCACAAGGTTTTTGTTAAAGACATACCCAGCGTCTTGTTGTGTTTTCAGGGCCATGCGAGCCTTGTTACGTTCGTTTTCCGCAAAGTTCTGGAGAGCAGTGAAGTAGTTCTGCCTTGACGGGTCAGCAAACTCTTTTAAGAACCTCGCAGCCTCACTTTCAGTCACCGCCGCACCCGACCTTATTTTCAGGACAATGTTATTTAAGCCCTGTGATTTCTGGATTAGCTTTTCAATCTTTTGGAACTGCTTGGAGTCCACAAAAAGCCCAAGTGTTTTTTGTATTTCAGCCACCGGCCTGTCAAATATACCAACTTTTTTAAGCATTGCGTCCTCCCCCACGGCATCCTTTAAGGCAACAATGTCTCGCGCAATATCTTCGGCTAACACTGCTGAATCATGTGCGTCTGTTAAAGAGCGTATAACAGGAGTAGTGGGGATTTTAGCCGCATTACCAACTAAAGATTCAACATCTTTCGGAACAGCCTTTCTCCCGTGTGTTGAATAGAAAGTAACCAAAGTGTTGCCCTTGTCTCGGAGCAGATCAAGCTGTGCTTGGTCTATTTCCTTTCCAGAAGCCGCAGCTTCTTTTATCTCTCGGTCTAGCTTCCTGAATTTGGGGATATAGACTTCACCGAAATAAACAGCAGTTTCACCGCTTTCAGAAAGGTTAATGGAATCTATTTCTTTCTGCGCCGCCTTAACCTGTTCATTTATAGCCTCCAACACCGCTGGGTTCGCATCTTCAATGTTTACGTTTCCATAAAACCTTTCCTTTAACTTGGGGTTCTTGGCGTGCTGGCGCGCAACCGCTTTTGTTCCTTCTCTTTTATGAATTTCACCACCCGTGGGAGTCCCTTTTAACTCTATGGCGCGTCTATGTGCTTCTTCGGCTGCTTGTTTAGCAAGCTCTTCCGCTTGAATCCTTTTCCCAGCTAACCCTGCTCCAAGTAATTCCGATCGAGACATAGCATCATATTTCCCTACTTTCCCTACATCACCCATGTCCAAGCCTTTAAGGATGTCTGGGCCTAGTTGCTGGCCTTTCCAATCGGTGGCTGGAAGTGGTTGCTGTCCGGTGAATAACGTCCTATCTCCCAGAATCCTTTCTCTCACCGAAGGCGACAAAGACTCAAGAAGGGCTTGGCGTTCTTCCCTCGTTTTGATGTCTTCCCTCTCAATTTGCGCTTGAATCGCCGCTTGCTTCTGGTCGTGCATCCTTTTAGCCGCCTCTCTGGCGAGTTGTTCTTTTCTCAACAAGTTCGCCTGTGCTATATCTGCCTGTCGCTTTCTCCAAAGTAAATCATCCTTCCTTTGCTCGGCGGCTAACTTCAAGGCAGCTTCCTGCGCTGCCTCTGCTCTTGCCACTGCTGCCAAGCGATCAGTGCGTTGCGTTGATTGACCGTATGCCGGTGAAAAGGCTTGTCCGAAATCTCCCCAGAATTTACTCATAAATTATTTCTCCTTATGATCTTGATGATTACCCTTCATTCCCGCCTCCGCCTCCACCAAATGGCCCTTTCCAGTTAAAGACGTTGCCAATCATCTCCGATCCCTTTTTAGTTCCGGCCCATTGCCCTGCGATGCCTCCCAGCATTGACCCGAATCCTGGCCGGTTCATGGCCGCATTGTAGGCTCCCATTTCTTGGCCGTAAACATTACCAGCAAATTGGGCTGCACCGGCCCCTAGATTCTGCTGCTGTGGCCCTTGAAGGATTTGTGGGCCTTGAAAGGGTGCTGCTGCACCTCGCGCACCTAATCCGCTTGCGGATTGCGCCATCTGTTGGTCAGCCAACCTTGCAGCTATCCTTTGGCCGCTGCCAACCTGTCTTGCTTGATTGATCTGGTTCAGACGGCCCATGGCGTTGGCAAAGTTCTGCTGCTGCATCCGGTTAGCGGTGTCACTGGTGGATTGACCGCTGGCGAGTAGTCCAAGGCCCATTTCCTTGCGTCTCTGTCCTAACCCCAGCCTTTCAGCCAGCTTCTCCTCGGTCATCTTCACCGCTGCACCGCTGCCAAGTGCTGACCCCCCTCCTGCAAGGCGTTGCCCAAGAAGTTCCTGCTGAAGTTGAGCTTCCTGCCCACTGCTAAAGCGATCATCCAGTGCAACGTCATCAAAAATCTGTTGCTCTAACAAAGCTCGTCCTTCAGCAGTGAGTCCGGTATCTGCCATGGTGGGTGCTTCCCCCATTTCCTCGTAGGAAACGGTGTCAGCAATCTCTTCGGCTCCTCGACGGTTTAATAGGTCTTGTTGGGTCTGAATCCTTAATTGCTCGCCTGTGGGATCAACCGCCATGCGCCTTTGAGACTCTAGTTCTGCAAAGCGCGGGTCGTATTGTTGCCGGTATTTGATTAAGGCATCGGCAAACTGTGGCCCAAGCTCTTCCTGTAACCTTAATTGCTCCGCTGCTGCGCCTTCTGAAAGGTCGTAATCGCCAAGTCCCTCATATTCACCGCGCCCCAGCATTGCATCAATGTAGCGTTGCCGTTGCGCGGGGTAATACTCGTCTTGGAATTGTTCAACCTGACGCAACTGGTCAAAGTAATTGGGTGCATCGGGTTGGCTTGGCCCTTTCTTTTTGCTGGCAAGGTATGACCCTCCCAGAGCAAGCGCAGTTCCCAACCAATAGCTAGGCACACCACTTTCGTTAACCGACTCTCCCGCGCCTCCTGCGGCCTTCAGCATGGCTTCCTCGGCTTCATTAACGTAGGCAAGCCTTTCTCCTTCCGGCGCAACGGCGTTTAATGCGTTAGCCGCACTCTCTAGGTCTGGTTGTTTGAATATATTCATGCTGTTACCTTTGCGGGTCAATCGTATCCACGAACGCGCTCGCCTTAATGGCATGGAGGGAAACCCTCCCGCGATCTGCGGTTACACTATACTGTACTTCTTTGAATTTACCTTTGCTCACCATATTAAATGCTTTGACGTAATGATTATTCAGGCGGCTCACCGAAACATCCTCCTCCAGAATGTTCGGAGCGCATTGGGTAGCCAAGGTGTTGCCGTTTTCACACAAAATCTCACCACTGTCCTCCTGTAAAATGGATGACTCGGTGGTTTCCATGTTCTTGACGTAATAAAAGTTCACGATCTGCGAAGAACTGAACTTATTATCCAAATCAAACTCAACTTGGTAGCCGAGTTTATCGGAATAAACGTCATCAAAATTATATGCGCGGGATATAAACTCCGTCTCGTAAGGGGCCGTCTGGTCTAGGTAATAGCTTTCGTCTGCCTCAATGTCGGCGACATAATCCAGCCAAGTATATAGTTTGCCGTTGTTGTCGCCGAATTGAAGACGCAGTTTGCCGTCAAATGCGGTTACGACGAAGCTGTTGGGTGTCCAACCTGTCCAATAGCCACTCCAAGCACTCTGTTCCGCGTTCAAAACAAAGGTGGTTGTCGGTAAAGTTGCCTCGTCGATTGGGAAAGCCAGAAAGTAACGGTTATTGTAGTAGGCTGAACTCGCCACATTACCTTGATCGCGGGTCATGCGCTCAATGTAGTTCTGAATCGGCGCAGAAATGGGCGTCGAAACGTCCGTTTGCGCTCCTGCCTCGATGGTTGACAGGCTTTGTACCCCTTGACGGGAAAGAAACAGAACGTCCGCGCCCACTTGTTGGACGGTTTTATGACCAATACACCCCACACGATTGTTAATTAGCTTTACCTCCCAATCCGCAGCGTCTTGCGAGGGATTGGCGTTGACACTCCACACACTACGCTCTTTGAAAACAAGGAGGGTGAAGCCGAACCATGGCATAAGCGCGGTAATGGGGTCGCCATCGCCGCCCCCCACGCGAATTGAGTTGCCCAGCGTATCCCAGCTTTCCCCGTCCAACAGGTCGGAAGCGTATAGCGTGTCACTTGGGAGTGTTGTGTCGGCGGTTGTGCAAAATAAACGGTTCGCATGGGTTACTAAAAGTTTGGGTTTGGAGGGGATTTGACTCACACGCGGTTCAGCCGTGGCATCTGTGCCGCCTGTAGGGGCCGCTGTTAAGGTGATGGACGCGGAATTGTCGTATCCAGTGCCACCCACTGGGGTTCCTCCCACCTCAATATCCACCACACGACCAGAGGGGCCAAGGGTGGCCGTAAAGGTCGCTCCAGAGCCGGAACCACCCCCGTTAAGCGTAACAGTGGGGGCTGTGGTGTAACCTTGGCCCTTGTCGGTGATCCTTACGCTGGTAATCTTACGGGCAACAATGGTTTGGCCGGTTGAGCCGTCATCAACATACTGTAAATCCCCCACTCCATCGCAGAAATACATCCTGTCAACGAGTTGAGCGAAGTAAACATCACTTGCAGTTGGGGCAAACGTGCCTCCGGTGTCACCGATTGAGCCGGTTTCCCCGACAATCTTGATCTTGTAGGCTGGGGCTGCTGTGTCTTTCTCCGCCAGAACAATCTTTTCAAGGGTGGGAGTGTCAAAATAGGCAGTGGAAATAATGGAGCCGGTCAGGACGTTACTCCATTTGGTGGTGATGTTGTTCCAGAAGTCATCGGAGTCATCGGATAACTGATCCCAAACCCCCACCAACACATCATCCTGCAACTGCGCCACGCCTCGGCGCGTGATGATGTTGCCAAAAGTGTCAAAGTCCGTGTTTTTACCAATATCGTAAGCCCCAGGTATAATGGTATTCTTCCGGACATTACTGGCTTGCCCCTTTGAAAAGGTGGTATCACCCGCCAAGGAGATGGGGTCGTCAGTTAAATTGTTTTCAATCTGTGGCATTAGTTCACAACACTAAAAAACTCATATCCATCGTAGGTGTAAGGGATGATCCGGCTCATGTTCTGTTCCTGACTCTTCTCCATGTCATTCATTATCTGGACATGAGAGGCGGCTTCTGAAAATTTCACTTGAGCTTTGCCGTATTGCCGCGCCCTTTCCAACATATCACCTTCCGCGTAGGAGAGTAGGGCGTTGGTAATGCCTCCTAAAGCTGGAGTGTCACTGGCCTCCAATGCCACCCAGTTCAGTTTTCCAAGCACAAAAACAGTTCCGGCAGCTTTCGGCACTGGCACGGGTTTAATCCGGCAGTTACCGCTGCTGTCCTTGGGAAGATTGATAAAGTTCCGAGGGTTAGCCCTTCTACTCGACACATTCTCCCACGCATTAGGGTTGATCTGGAAGAAAGTCATCCAGCTTTCGTTGAGCATCTCCAGACCGTCATCCTTGCCTGTCTCGGTAAACTTGATTGCCACGGGGAAATCCACCTTCGTGGATGGGGCAGATGAAGATTGGTAAAAGGTAATGGAAGGAGTGGAATCAATAACAATCTCCGTGTCCTCTGCTGCAACTGCCTTTGTAGCCACGCCCATCGTTTCAGTCCATAACCCGCTGTCCCAAATCATTTGGTAACGGCGGTTAATGAAGTCCTTACAGACAGAGACAGACGAGGTATCCGTATCGGATAGCTTCGTGGTCACAAAATCGGCTAGTTCAGTTAAGGTCATGTCTTTATAATGTAGTTGACTACAATGTAAGGTTGAAGGTTGTTGTGTGAGCCACCCCCTCCGGTTGAGCTGGTTGTAACGGTAGGTGAACCCCAGTGCCCATCAGCCGCATAACCGCCACCCGATTCATTCCCGATGGTGAATGTGTGGCTGTGCGAAGGCATTTCACTTTCGGCCAGCGTGTGCGTCTTTGCACCGCCAGTTTCACCAATAGTATCAAAATCTGTATCACTGGAATCGCGGCCAACCGGAACTTGGCCTTTAAGATTTGGCAGCGTGTTCCCTCCTAGAACAGTGTTAAGGTCAGCGTAGGTGGCTGCATCAAAAGTTGTCCCATCGCAAATCAGCCACCCGTCAGGAGCGGTTGTGGTGTACCACATACAGATGGCTCCAGAGGGTAGAACCAATCGGGCAAATGCCGTAGTAGCAACCTTTGTGCTGGAGTCGCCAAAAGCCTGTGTGGTTGCTGTTACCCCGTCAGCCAACACGCTGGTGGCAGTTACGTTTCCGGTAAGATCACCCGTGACATCACCCGTTACGTCACCAGTGACATCACCAGTAAGTGTCGTGGCAACTAATTCTCCGGTGCTTGGTTGATATGTGAATGTGCCAGTGTCATCAAGGAGGGCATCACTCTCATCATTAAACACAACCGGAAAAGCAGTGGCGGTAGTCGAGTCTGTCACCGCCACCAGCGATGCTGTGCCGGTAAGGTCTCCCGTCACCCCTCCCGTGGCCGTGACTGCGCCGGTTAACGTGGAAAGGCCCGTTACTTCCAGAGTACCAGCGGCTTTGACTGCTCCGGAGGAAAGCAAAAGGGCGGTATCGCCCCCCAATCCGTCCTCCACCTTTTGCAAGGAGGACGAAACGGAACCTGTCTCCAGGTTTAAAAGTTGGTTGTAGGTACTTGCTACTGTTGATCCTGTTAAATCACCCATATCAGTCTGCCTCTATTCTTTGTTCTAGTTGGTTAATATACTTTCCAAGTTGTCTCACAAATTCCGCTCCTTCATCACTCTCAACCGCATTTTCAAACCCCGTCTGATTCCTCTCCACTATCTCCTGAAACCCGTTCAGCTTCACGTTCAAGCACCCGCTTGTGCCGAGCAGCAGCAATAAGATCATCAACAGTTTTATCCTTCTCATCTTTTCTTTGTTGTGCCATCTGTGCCCGTGCAATCACCCCCAAAGACTCGACCGCATCCACAAGTCGTGGGAGCGCGGCCAAGCCTTTGAGCGCGGCAAGTATCATTTTTTCTTTGCGGCTGACGCATATTCTTTCATTGCATCTACAATCCCCTGCCCTCCAATGTAAGCCGGAACGATAATCATAATCGCACCAACCAGTTGGCTGGTTAGTTCAGGGGAAAGGTTTAGCCAATCTGTAGCTGCGACAGTCAGTAGACCACCTATTGCTACCCATAGCTTCCTTGACGTTAGTTTTTCTTTCATTTATCTTTTAGTAGGTTAACAATTTTTACTGCCGTCCATACGCAGGTCAGCAGTAAAAGCACTATCTTCAGAACGAGTTCAATGTCCGACAGGGACACTGTGGCAAACACTGTGCCGTTCACTCCGAATACCTTTACCCATTCTAAATCATTCATTGTCTCCACCCGATTCATCTAAAGTCTCTTTATCCTCAACCCATTGAGTGTTTTCCTCATCCCAATAGTGTTTCTTTCCATCGGTCGGTCTGGCAACGGGGGCTTTCCAAATGCAAGTATCCTCGTCAAGCACCCAAGACGGATAGGATTGCGGCGGGATAAACGCATCTCTTTCATCATCATAAGTGTAGCCGATGCCGCAGTAGTTCTTGCGGAGAGGTTTATCGTTAGGGTGTTGGCCTCGGTGCGTGTTGTAACTCGTCTGCTTCCATATCGCGTGGCCGTGGAGGTTGGTTAAAAACTGTATTCCAACCTCTTCAGATTCGTTACCTTCCCCGTCGAGGGTGTTCTGGTTGTCCAATACATGAACTGCTATCACCTTGTTTGAGCTATCTAGTTTTGCGAAGTGTGCCATAATAAATCCTATTTGTATTTGTAGCGGAATACGACTATGCCAGAACCTCCATCACCGCCGTCTGTGTAGCCAGAGCCTCCCCCTCCGCCACCACTATAGTTGGCTGTCCCGTCATCTCCAGCCGAACCATCACTGTACGCATCACCTCCACCATCGGTTCCTGTACCAGCCGAATTTGTTCCGCCACCCCCACTGGCATCGTCAATCGCACCTCCACCGCCGCCGCCGCGAAGGGGTGTTAGCCATGAAGGTTTTGCACCGTCACCGCCGTTACCACCAGCGTTGCTATCAGAAGAGGAGTCATAGGACGCATCATCTCCTGCACCACCAGCACCTCCTCCACCACCGCAGGGGTAGAAATATTCTGTACCCGAATCATCATCGGCTCCAGCACCGCCATCATTTCCATAAGTTCCTCCCGTTCCTCCTGCCCCGCCATAGATGTCACCCGCAGGGTCGTAAGTTGCACCCCCTCCGCCAGAGCCATCAGTTGGTGAGGTTCCGTCTCCATCGTCAACATCGTAAGTTCCTCCACCACCACCGCCTCCCGCGCTAATGGTTGAAACTCCAGCAGCAGTATAGGTCGGCTCAATCAAGAGCTTGGTGTTGGAGTCAGCAACGAAAGGTTCTTCTACAGGGGTGAAGGCAGTAGTGTATCTTGCGACATTGCTGATTCGGATTTCGTCGAGGTGTCCAGAAAACTCATACGAGGAAGAACCATCAATCTCGCCAATGTGTACTTGATAAGTTGTTGAATCGAAGTCACCGGAGAAGGTGGCGTTTTCGTAGATATTAACCCCATTCAAGTACGCAATCAGACTACTGCCGTTGCGAACCAGAGCATAGTGATGCCAAGTCTCCGTCACCACGGACTCCCCCGTATCTCTGTGGTCTGTCCCATCGTAGAGGGACCATTTCCCACTATATATTTCCAGAAATGGCCCGTAAGTTGAGCTGTCCGAAGGCTGATAAAACCCAAACAATCCAGCGTAGGTGTGTGGTTGTGAGGTGGCTGGCCTCACCCATCCCTCAATCGTGAAATTACCTGTTCCAACTGAAAAATCAGAGCTAGTGGCTACACTCAAGTAATCACTAACACCATCAAAAGCAATCGAAGCATTACCAATCTTCTTTGTTGTCGTATCGTATGCAGTATTTCCAGCCGTGGTAATGGTGTGGCCGTTTGAGCTTACATCAAAAAATTCCTGTGACCCTGCCTGTGCGTAGCTTGAGGTTGAACCGTCTCCTCCTGCATATAATTGGTCTGTATTCCCTGCACCACCGCCGCCGACTGTAACTGCAACAGTTGTTTCAGATGAAGAGATGCCTGTAGCAGTTCTATAACCACCGCCACCTCCACCACCACCTGAACCGGAACCTCCTCCTGCACCACCACCGTAAACCGCATAGTCAAAGGTATTGCTGCCGTCTGCCGTTCCTGCGTTAGTGATTGCAAACCCGCCGTCTCCTGTAAAAGTGTGCAGCTTGTAATCACCGGAGGTGGTTACTGTCCCGCCTTCTGCGATAACAAAATCATCAGCACCCGCTGCTGCAAACCTATATGGATTTAGGACATAGGACATTTATCGCGTTCCGATTAACCAAATCTTTAGCCCCGCTCCTGCTGTGGAGGAGCCAACTGTATCAATGTCCACCGTGATTTCCGCATCATCTGCCAGAGCAGAATCGCTGATTACAGGGGGAGTAGCCGCTGTGGTTGATGTCTTCTCACTGGCATCAATCGTAATTTTTGTTGAAAGAATAGTGGAACCTCCCTCATTGATGTCTACGGTTAGAACCGACCCAACCGGAGCGGTTGTTACACTTGCCCTAACAGCAGTTAAGGTCATCGCGTGGGGCATTCTAAAGGTTGCCTTTGCTGTTCCAGTAGTGAGTGCGGTTGTCTCATCTGAACAAGCCATTCCGATTTCAACAGGGAGGGCAGAGATGGTATTGCTCGACGCACTGATCGTCTTGTTGGTGAGAGTTTGCGTGTGATCGTTGAATGTAAACTCGTCAGCGGCTCCCAATAGCGGGAGGGTAACAGTCCTGTCAGCAGCAAGTTCACTCACCGCAACCACATACTGATGATCCGCACTCGTATCATTAATCTGCGGGGTGGTTAGAACCGGACTCGTAAGGGTTTTGTTGGTAAGAGTGTCTGTCGTTGCCCTGCCAACCAAAGTGTCTGTGTCTGTCGGTAACGTAACAGTTCCAGTGTTGGATATGCTGGAAATGATGGGTGTGGTTAACGTCTTGCTAGTGAGAGTCTGCGTGTCACTGGTTCCTACTATTGTTCCGGTAGGCAAACCTTGACCCCCATCCTTAATTAGCTTTCCGGTTGTGCTGTCAAATAGGACAATGTTATCTCCTGTCGCACTGCTTGGCCCAACTACATCACCGCTTCCCCCGCTTCCACTGGCGGCAGCAGTGATTCTTCCCTGCGCGTCCACTGTGATGCTTGTGTTAGTGTAAGAGGCTGCGGTAACGGCAGTATCGTCAAGGTCGAGCGTGATGGTTCCTGCACCAGTAATCGGGCCACCGGAACTTGATAAACCTGTTCCTCCTGTTACCGCAACACTTGTCACGGTTCCAGAACCGGAAACAGAACCCCATTCAGGGATTCCCCCTGAAGAAGTCTTCAGCACATCTCCTGTGCCGCCGATGCCCAACTTGTCCAAGGAGTTGGTGGCATCC
>Ga0209434_1000818_pt1 | contig 14456 bp, 19 predicted proteins | sample ETNvirnome_2_300_FD_184068 | JGI IMG/M metagenome (GOLD analysis project Ga0209434, IMG submission 184068) | Marine viral communities from the Pacific Ocean - ETNP_2_300 (SPAdes) (version 2) | ecosystem: Environmental > Aquatic > Marine > Oceanic | place: Pacific Ocean | collected 2013-06-22
TTCCCAGATTCAAAGTCTATATGATGGATGGAAACCAGAGATCGAAGAAGATCAGTGGCTAGCCAAAGATTACAAAGATCAATTAGGAAAATTATTATAATGAAAATCACAAAATCACAACTTAAAAGAATTATTAAAGAAGAGTTAAGCGATTATCTTTCGAATATTTATAAATGGTGTCCTGCGGGATCCAAGTGTCCTCCCGAGAAAAAGAAAACAAAATGGTGGAAAGGTAAATGAGATTAACCGAAGCAAGAGTTAAACAGATTATTCTCGAAGAAGTGGTTGATCGTTTAATCGAACATCAAGCTCAAAAGTTTCGTTTTGCTTTAAGAGAAGAGTGCGCTCGAAAAGGAATTCTTCTTACAGAAGAGCAAGAAGATGATGCAGTAAGGGCATATAAACAACAAAGTCGAAGGGACTTTTTAAAGAAGGCGGGTGCTGCCGCAGCCGCTGTGGGTATCCCTGCTGCTGTTTCCGGTATACCAATTGGCTTGGGTCAAATAAAGGGACAAACCGACAGAGACAAGCGAAAGGCCGCGCGCGATGCCAAAGATGCCGCCTATCGCGCCAGTGATCAGTATATAATAGATGAGATAAGCACAGATCTATCAATGCCAACAAAGTTCAGTTGGACGTGGCAAACTGAAAAAGGTTCTTTGCAATCGTCAGACATAGAAGACACTGAAGGAGTAATTTCACAGCCTACTGACTTTCCTTATTTATTGGACAGTAGGAGTGGAACAATCGGCATTCTTGCTCCCGAATATGGAGTTATGCGGGCAGTAGCTGAAGACATTATAGATCAAAAGGGTCATGAAGTTAAAATACCTAGAATAGAGAAAAGCGATGTGGTACGTGGCTCCGGCACGGCCGCAGAGTGGATGCAAAAATTCCCCGATATGTATCATTTTGTACGAAACTTTCGGTTTGGCTATTATGGCAAGGGCAAAAAAAACCAAAAAGGAGCCCTTCAAAGAGCATATAATGAGGGCTTTAAGGGAGATGTACAAGTAACTTCTCAATATGATGGTCTTATATATCTCCCGTTTAATAAGATACCATTGAATATGGTTATGCCCGGTACTGGAAAATCTTCTACAGAATATTATTTATATTTATGGGAAGAATATGTTGTTAAAGATATGGCGAAAGCAAAGAAAGCTATAGCCGACAAGGCCCTGGGTCGGAAATAAACACTTGACATGCTCCTTTAAATGTGTTAAATTATGATAGACGAGGGCAAAATGAATTTTCTATTGGACATAACACTTAAGGCGACTCTTCTTATTACATATTATATTATTGGTGGCACTTTTCTCAATCCCATTGTACAGCATTTCGTTGCTCCTTTGATAAATTAACAGGAACACTAGTTGAGATTTGCACATATATCTGACACCCACATTAAGAATTTAAAATATCATTACGAATACCGAATCATATTTGAAGAATTGTATGAGACTTTAAGAAAAGAAAAAGTAGACTGCATTGTCCATTGTGGGGACATCGCGCACACAAAAACACAGATCTCTCCGGAGTTTGTGGAGATGTGTTCTAATTTTTTTATGAATCTTGCCACCATCGCGCCGACATATATTATTCTCGGCAATCATGATGGCAACTTAAAGAACAGCAGCAGACAAGATGCACTCACACCTATTGTGAATGCTCTTAACATGAAGGACTTACATCTTCTTAAAAATTCAGGCGAGACACACATAAACGATAAGTTTTGTTTGAATGTGCTTTCTGTTTTTGATCGAGATAAGTGGGTTAAACCATCTGATCCGAATAAGATTAACATCGCACTCTATCACGGTTCAATTAGTAAATGCAAGACTGACACAAATTGGACGATGAAATATGGCGACGACGAGATTACGATCTTTGATGATCATGATTATGCGATGTTGGGAGATATTCATCGTCGCCAATTTTTAGATTTGGAAGGCCGCGTCTGGTATGCTGGTTCGACGGTTCAACAGAATCATGGCGAGACTAACGACAAGGGCATTCTGCTTTGGGACATTAAATCAAAAGACGATTGGGAAATAGAACCAATTGCCTTTAAGAACCCGAAGCCGTTTATGACTATCGAGCTTACGCCAAAAGGTCGCATGCCCCATAAGACAAGTGTTCCGCCGAACGCACGTTTACGATTAGTGAGCAATAATAATTTGCCATTAAGCGTTATGAAGAAGGCCCTTAATGTAGCCAAGCACAGATTCAAGCCAGAGGCAATCACATTTTTGAATCGTGCCGCCGGCGACCGTGGCAATGTAGAGGAACTAACAAATTCTTTAAAGACCGAAAACCTGCGGGATTCCGCGGTTCAAGAAGAATTGATGAGAGAATACCTAAAAGACTATCAAGTTGAGGATTCTTTGATGGATACGGTTATTGATCTCAATAAAAAATACAGTACGATTATAGAAGAAAATGAAGAAATTTCAAGAAATATTAACTGGAAATTGAGATCTTTTGAGTGGAGCAACTTATTTAATTTTGGAGAGAAGAACAAAATTGATTTTGCTAGGATGTCAGGGGTTGTTGGAATCTTTGGAAAGAACTTTTCCGGGAAGACTTCTATCATCGATGCTGCCTTATACAGTATGTTTAATTCGACATCTAAGAACGAACGTAAAAACCTTAATGTTATTAATCAAAACAAGCCATCAGGATCCGGAAGAATTAAAATAGATATTGGAGAGAAAACATTCTTGATAGAGCGCTCTTCCGAAAAATATATTAAAAGATTGAAGGGCGAAGAAACACTTGAAGCAAAGACAGATTTGAATTTTGAATGCTATGATCGAGTCTCTAAATCTACTACCAGTTTAAACGGCCTGTCGCGCCCTGAGACTGACAAAAATATCAGGAAGCGCCTGGGTACTATGGATGATTTTTTGATGTCTTCTATGGCCGCCCAGCATGGTTCGTTGGCATTTATAGATGAGGGTTCTACCCGTCGTAAGGAGATTATTGCTAAGTTCCTCGATCTTGAGATTTTTGAAAAGAAATTTAAGATGTCCAAGGAAGACAGTATTGATCTTAAGGGCGCCCTGAAACGATTAGAAGGCAAAGAGTTTAATGAATCTATTATTGAAGCGCGCTCTGCACTGAAAGAGAACAAAACAATTCTTCAAGAACAAGAAGATGCATGTGATATTCTTACGGAAAGAGTTGTTCAAAAGCAAGAAAAGTTAAAAGAACTGGATGCAAAAATAGATTCTATTCCTGCCAAGATTGTTGATATTGTTAAACTTAAGAAGGAAACACAGAGCAAGGATAGCCAATCTATTTCGTTAGAAAGTATTAATAAACAATTAAGAAAAGAAGAAGAGGTAAAAACAGACTTATTAGCGCTCGTTGAGGAATATTTAGATGAAATTGATATTGGAGATTATCAAAGGAAAGAACAAGAAATCTCTAATCTAAATATTCAAATGAGTTATTTGTATCAAGGTCTTGCGACGGCCGAACGAGAATTAAACGAGAATGAATTCAAATCTAAATTATTAGACAATATTCCTTGTGGAGACCAATATCCATCTTGTAAATTTATAAAGAACGCATATGTTGCTATCGCGAGAATTCCTGAATGTGAGAATGTTTTAGAAAATGCCAAAAATGCAATAGATGAAAATAGAGCAGAAATAGAAAAACTTAATTCTAAAGACATCTATGATACTATTAGTAATTATGAAAAAGCAGCCATACAACAAAGTAATTTGATAAGTCAAATAGGCAATATACAATTGCAAATAGAAAAGAATAACGTTTCTTATGAAAGACTCCAAAAAGAGATTTCAGAATTGAACATTGACATTAAATCCTATGAAGACAACAAGGAGGCGATTGAGAATCTTGAACAATTAATGCGAGATAAAAACTCAGTTGTGAGAGAGATCGCCTCTACACAAATAGAACTTACGGATTGCCAAAACAAAATTTTGGAACTGTATAAATCTCATGGTTCCCGAGAAGAGAAGTTAAAGTCACTTAAAGAACAGAAAGAAGAGTTTCATAATCTACGTGAAGAATTTTCTGCTTATGATTTGTATATGCGATGCATGCATTCTAGCGGTATTGCTTACGATATCATCAAAAAGAAATTGCCAATCATCAATCAAGAGATTGCAAAGGTATTGGCTAATATTGTTGATTTCGAAGTCTTCTTCGAAGGTAGTGGAAACAAATTCGATATTTTCATTAAGCACCCCAAACACGAACCCAGGCCAATTGAAATGGCCTCTGGCGCAGAAAAAACGATGGGTGCGATGGCTATTCGTTTGGCATTACTATCAGTCTCTTCGTTGCCAAAGGGGGATATTTTTATTCTTGACGAACCAGGCACCGCGCTAGATGAAGAAAATATGGAAGGATTCATTCGTATTTTGGAACTAGTTAAAGTATACTTTAAAACAGTATTATTGATATCTCATCTTGATTCTCTCAAAGATTGTGTTGATATGCAGATCGTTATTGAGAAGAAAAACGGTTTCGCATATGTTCACCAATAATAAAATCGTAGAGCCCAAAAAATTTATCATCCTCCCCTATGAATCCAAAAAGAAGATGATAGATGCACGGGTTTGCGTTAAACATCCAAAAGAAATAGATACCGATGACATTTACAAATTCTTAGATTATGTTTATGAAATGGAGAGTGTCATAGAAGATATTAGGAACTATTTACCTGATGATGTACGAATCCAAAAGAGGCTGAGAAAGTTAGATCGTATACAGATTCCATTAATTAATGAAAAAGATTTAGAGAAAGATGAAACCCACCAAACAACAACTAAACCGAATTATTAAAGAGGAATTACAAAGGGTAATTGAAGGGGCCCGCATTGGCGGAATTGATGAATTTGCCAAGAAATATGGAGTTACTCGACTGCCACACACGTTTAAAACTAGGGAATTAGTTGAGTTTGTTTATGAATTACTTGACAAGACCGAAGGCAAATTCCAGTCCGGTGTACATCCATTGACAGTACCTCTTGATCCCGAAGACGACAAGAGTGGCGTAGGGTTTGCTTTAGAAAAGTTATTGCAAAATAGAATTCGCACCGCACCGCGCCATCCAGACGTACTTGAATTACACAAAGACTACCGCCGGGACGCGTTTAAAGACATACAACAAGAACTTATTGATGCACTTGATGAACTTTTAGACGCCGTATCTCCTGCAGGCCACGCCAAGAGCCGGGCCCAGACTGCCCGGGAACGCACAGCGGACCGAAAAGCCGGCTGGTTTCCCTTGGATTATCATGATTAAAATGAAAATCACAAAATCCCAATTCCATCAGATTCTTAAAGAAGAGATTATGAAAGAGTTCGGTGGGGCCCCTGGCGGCTTCGGTGGTGTTACGGGGAATCTTGCGGCTGTTCGCGACAGAGAAGAGGATCTTCCCGATTTAGATATGACCGAGAAGCCGACTGGTAATTTAGAATGTGAAGTCCAGGAGCTATATGACGAATGGATGCCAGAAACCGATGAGGGCAAGTTGTATAAAAATCAATTGGGTAAGTTAATTGGCACACAAGATCCGCTTAATGAGAAAAAGAAAAAGAAGAAAAAGAAGAGAAATTGTTTTAGCCACGATAATTATAAGACCTTTGCTGGAAAATCAAAGTGTGTTCAAAGTACTAAAGGATTTTCTAAAAAGAGAGCAAATGCTTATGTAGCATCTACTCTTCGAAAGCAGGGCGAAATTAAATAGGAGTAAAAATGATGAGTATGATTAAAGGAAAAGTTGACAAGGTGCTTGAAAAAGCAATTTCTCGTAAACTATTAGTATGGGTCACGGCAACAGGATTGATGCTAACGGCCAATCTTGAGTCCGCTGACTGGGTTATTATTTCCGGTTTATATCTCGGCGGCCAGGGCATTATTGATGCGATTGCTAAACTCAAGGGTGTCTAATGAATGTAGCAACAGTTCTACAGTTTGCTAAAAAGAATTGGAAGGAAATCCTAATTGTAATTTGCCTATTATTAGTGATAGGCAAAATGCGTTATGACTATAGACAACTTGAAAGCGCATACATAACGACTCAAGAAAGTCTACAAAATCAGATCGAGGGACTTCAAGAGATTCACAAAAGAGAATTAGAGAAACGAGAAGAAGCGTTGCAAGAGTACGAACAACAATTGAGCGACATAGAAGAGCGCTATGAGATGGATAAAGAAGAACTAGACAAATTAAAAAGAAAAAAGCACAAAGAGTTTACTAAAGAATTTGTTGATGATCCCGAATTATTAGTTGGAGAAATACAGGCTTTATTTGGATTTGATTATGTTGAATAGAATATTGGCATTACTTTTAATTTCTTCCACCGCAGTAGCCGATGACGGAAAGTTTACTTTTATGGCCGAACACCAACCTGCACCTTTTGAAGGGGTTTTGTTTGATCCAGAAGCCACTGCCTCAATTCTCACAGAAAAAGCCAATTGGCAACTACAATGTGATATAGAAATAGAGTATAATTTAGATATCGCCAACACTGAATTCGAACTAGAAAGAAAAAATTGTGAAATTCGGTATGAAGCGTTAGATCAAGAATATAAACTGATTGTCGAGCAGAAGGATATAGAGATCGTCAAACTACAAGAAACTATTAAGAAACAGTCTCCACCAAACAAGTGGGTATGGTTTAGTGTAGGTGGTGCGTCCGGTGTGGTTGCAACAGTTATTATAGCAAAACAATTTATCAACTAGGAGAAATAATGACATTTGCCGCACCACTTAAAGAAGAAACGCCACAATCGGTGTTAGAGAAACAACTTGATATGGGAGGGCGCTTAATGCTCACAATCCCATTTGGAGTATCAGTAGAGAAGATGCAGGGCTTCGTTTCGGTTTTGGGCTCCAAAGAAATCCATCAACCTGTCATGACTATTTGTGTGGGCAAACCAGCCGGCGGTAGTGTGATATCAACGATTGTATTTGATTCAAATGAAAGATATTTAGAATTTATTGAAAGAATTCAGATGGATCGAATGATGTTTTTTGAAGCAGATAATCTAGCAGCCGCACTAGATAATTGAGATGGGTAAAAATCCCGATTATATTGCCAGCGTTGAAAAAGCCATCAGTGAAAAGTATGGCGACGAAGCAATTCAAAACCCCAAGGGGAATTGGGACGAGACTAAAGAAAAAGAATACCTTCAACAAATGAAGGAGTTTTATAAGAAAACTAGGAAACTTGAGGAGTCTCAAGAAAAAGTAGACATTAATGGAATAAAGGTATCAAAAAAACTACTTAATAGAGATGCTATACGTTCATGTCCAATCTGCGATTCATTCGCAAGAAAATCTTTGGATGATATTTGTTTAGTTAAGTTTGATTGTTGTTATAAATGCTATATACAATATGTTGAGGATAGAGAAGATCGTTGGTTAAAAGGATGGAGACCCAATAATGGCTAAGAAAAAAGAATCAGTTTCAGTTTTAGATATAGTACGAGGGCTTTCACAAGCAGCCGCAAACGCATATGATGGCGCCCTTGACGAAGATGGAAAACTTCGTGAGATTGGATTACGCCGCGAAGAAGGCGATGCGTTACTTGATGAAAGAGTCATCGATGGCTTTGGCGTTAGGTTCATGGGCCCCTATCTTTGTATTAGTTATCAAACACAAGTTCAACTTAAAGAAATATATAACGGCGGCTTTGAAGGAGAGATGGATCAAACAATGGCCGACATCTCCAAGTTTCTCAAAAAGGAATACCGTAAAGTTACAGGTAAGTCTGTTTCTTTAACGAAGGAAGGCGAGATTGATGTTCGCGTTGAGAGCGCATCCCGCGTACATTCTTGGGCGACTGCTTATCAGAAGTATAAGATTGGTGGCCTCGATGATGTCATTGTTATTGATGAAGGCTCAGAAGACACCCTAGAGAAGAGTTGGAGAACCTTTCTCGATTTAGGCGGCTGGAAAGGCAAGCGCCCGAAGAATGATACTCGCAAGAAAGGCTCAGAAATCGAAAAATGAAAATCACAAAATCCACATTAATCCAAATGATTAAAGAAGAAATGAGGAACGAAGACGATGATCCCGTGGACATCCCAACAGGAGAATTAGAACCTCAAAGCACAGGGATGACTCTTAAGGGCGATGTTGATTTGAAAGCGCTTACACAAATACTAAAAGATGCCCTCGATGCTTATGACTCAGACGAACCAGCTAGTGTTTATTCTGTGGTGGCCGGCCTGTCGCGCGCCCTCGAACTATTAGAGCCCGAAGAAACGATTGAGGTGACGGGCGAAGAAGAAGATGTTCCCCCCGGAGATGTAACCGATCTGCGAGGCATTCATGGGCGAATGCAAGATCCCATGGGTCGGGGAGACAAGATAAGCGCCTTACGTGCAAAATATAAACGCAATGACTAATGAATTTTCAATTATCAAAAAAGGAAAAAGTAAAAGAAATATTAAAGTGCGGTAAGGACCCATCCTATTTTTTAACAACGTATGCCCGTATATCTCACCCGATGCACGGGCTGATTTTATTTGATACGTATGATTTTCAGGATGAACTTCTTAAAGATTTTAACGACTATCGCTTTAATGTTATTTTAAAAGCACGGCAACTTGGTATTTCTACCATTACGGCTGGCTATATTGTATGGATGATGTTATTTCATCGTGATAAAGCCATTCTTGTAATGGCAACAAAGTTTGCAACCGCAGGAAACTTGGTAAAGAAAGTAAAAGGAATTATGAGAAACATTCCTGATTGGCTAAAAATTGCTACTATTGATGTGGATAACCGTACTTCATTTGAACTTTCTAATGGATCTTCTATTAAGGCGGCTTCCACCTCTGGTGATGCTGGTCGTTCAGAGGCGTTATCTTTATTAGTACTTGATGAGGCTGCGCATATTGAAAATCTTGAAGAGTTGTGGACAGGTCTATATCCTACGCTTTCAACTGGTGGTCGTTGCATAGCATTATCCACTCCCAATGGTGTAGGAAACTGGTTTCACAAAACCTGCGTCGACGCGCAGGCTGGCGCAAACAACTTTAATTTAACAACCTTAATGTGGGATGTTCATCCAGATAGAGATGAAGAGTGGTATAAGAAAGAAACCAAAAATATGTCTAAGCGCCAGATCGCTCAAGAATTACAGTGTAACTTTAATACCTCTGGGGAAACTGTTATTGATCCAGAATGTATGGAATGGCTATTAACACAAATTAAAGAACCAAAATATCGTACAGGATTTGATCGTAACTTTTGGATTTGGGAAGAGTATGATCCGACTTGTAATTATTTAATGGTAGTTGATGTAGCAAGAGGTGATGCTGCTGATTATTCTACTTTTCATATTTTTAAATTAGAGACATTAGAAATCATAGGAGAGTATCAAGGAAAGCCCACGCCCGATATGTATGCCAACATGTTGAATCAAGTAGGTAGAGAATATGGCGGCTGTATGTTAGTTGTTGAGAATAATAATATTGGCTATACTGTTTTAGATAAGTTAATCGAATACCAATATCCAAATCTTTACTACTCTATTAAATCAACGCACGAATATATTGATCAACATCAAGCAGAAGCGAGAAACAGTGCGGTCCCTGGTTTTACTACGTCTATGAAGACACGCCCTCTTATAGTTGCGAAATTAGAGGAGTTTATCAGAAATAAACTAATTAAGATATATTCATCTCGAACACTCAATGAGATGAAAACTTTTATTTGGAAGAATGGCAAACCACAAGCAATGAAAAGTTATCATGATGATTTAATTATGGCCTTGGCGATTGGATGTTGGGTACGTGATACGGCTCTTCAAGCAAATGCAAGAGATTTAAACTATCAAAGAGCATTTGTAAATGCAATTATAACAAGTAAGACAACTTTCAATTCACAAATAAAAGGACAAGAGGGATACAAAAAGGATAGCATTTTTGATAAAATGAATGATGCTCATAAAATGTATGAAGAGTTCAAATGGATTATAAAGTGAGAAATTAAATGCCACCAAACAAAACAAACGTAAATTCAGATTCAAATTTATTTAAAGCGTTAACCAGATTGTTTTCTGGACCAATTGTAAACTACCGTTCGCAATCGGGACGTAGAATTAGAAGACAACATCTAGATAAGTTTTCTTCTCGTTTTAAAACTGCCTCCGGTCAACAATTCAAGAAGTCGGTTTACAGCCCACTGGATACAATAGCCACAAACGCTATCGCAAACCAACGCAGAACAGAACGCTATGTTGATTTCGATCAGATGGAGTATACGCCAGAGATTGCATCTACATTAGATATCTATGCTGATGAGATGACCACCTATTCTGATCTCCGTCCAATGTTAAACATTAAATGTTCCAATGAAGAGATCAAAGCGGTTCTTACCGTTCTATATGACCAAGTGTTAAATCTTCAGTATAATCTTTTTGGCTGGGCACGAACGATGTCCAAATACGGTGACTTCTTTTTGTATTTAGATATTGATGAAAAATATGGTATTAAATCAGTAATTGCGCTACCTCCTCCAGAAATTGAAAGACTAGAGGGCGAAGACTCAACAAATCCTAATTACGTCCAGTATCAGTGGAATTCTGCAGGAATGACATTTGAAAACTGGCAAGTCTGCCATTTTCGTGTTTTAGGAAACGACAAGTATGCTCCTTATGGTTCTTCGATTCTTGAGCCCGCACGACGCATCTGGCGCCAGTTAGTATTAATGGAAGATGCGATGATGGCTTATCGTATTGTACGTTCTTCTGAACGCAGAGTGTTCAAGATCGATGTCGGCGCTATTCCCCCACAAGAGGTAGAACAATACATGCAAAAGATTGTGAGCCAACTTAAACGACATCAGGTTATTGATCCTGAAAGTGGTCGTGTGGATTTACGTTATAATCCAATGAGTATTGAAGAAGACTACTTTATCCCTGTCCGGGCTGGTTCTGTTACTGATATCCAAAATCTTGCTGGCGGAACGAACACTACATCAATTGATGATATCAAATATCTTCGCGATAAATTGTTTTCTGCGCTTAAGATTCCTCATTCCTATCTCACAATGGGCGAAGGCGCAGAAGAAGACAAAGCCACTTTGGCCCAGAAAGACATTCGTTTTGCCAGAACTATTCAGAGATTACAAAGAGTAATTGTATCCGAACTAACAAAGATTGGAATTATTCATCTTTATACGCTTGGATTTAGAGGAGACGATTTGTTAAACTTCTCTCTTTCTCTAAACAATCCTTCTAAAATTGCAGAACTCCAAGAAATTGAACATTGGAGTCAGAAATTTGATATCGCCGCCGCAGCCACAGAAGGTTATTTCTCTCGCCGTTGGGTTACAGAGCACATTTTTGGAATGTCTCATGAAGAGTTTCTTCGTAATCAACGTGAGATGTATTACGATAGAAAACACGATGCATCTCTACAACAGGTTGCGGAGACCGCCGCAGCAGAAGGCGCTGCAGCAATGGGAGGTCTAGGTGCCCCAGAAGAGGGTGGTCTAGGCGCACCGTTCGGAGGCCCCGAAGAGATGCCCGCCGCCGAAGCAGGCATAGAGGAGCCAGCCCCCGGAGGCCCTGGCGCTGAAACAGGAGACGAAACACTTTTAGCAGTTCCCCCTGGTAGTCGTAACGCCCCTCGTTTACGTTTGTCACCAAGTAAGAAAAAGAAAAAAGGTAGCAGCCGTGACCGTCGCGAGTCAGATGGGCCGCGCAAACGCTCTCATGCTGCATCTTGGGGGCAACAGAGCACTGGCACAGACAGAGGCATCTTTCCCGGATTGCGTGATGGCATAGGATCGTTAGGTCATGGGATTGTTGGTGTGTCAGAAAGTATTTATGAAAATGATCAATCTACTTATAACATAAGAGAGCAAACAGAAGAAGATAAATTATTTCAATTAAATGATTCTATTCGAATTTTATTAAAAGGTTTAGAGAGCATAGAAACTACTGAAGAGGTTTTAACGGAGCAACAAGATGAGAATTAAACACAACAAAAAGAGAAATACCGCTTTTGTTTATGAGGCACTTATTAAAGAAGCGACCATCGCAGTTTTAAAGAAGGATGATAAAAAACGAGATAAAGCAGCAGAATTAGTCAAAAATTATTTTAAGCCTGGGAGCACTTTAAGGAAAGATCTTGATTGTTATCGTTCGCTATGTGAAAATCAAAATCTTGATAGATTAACTTCTGAAAAGATTCTTAAAGAATCAAAACTTCAAAGGCGATTAATAGATCCTAACGGCCTCTTTAAAAAGCAGACTGCATTAATTAAAGATGTAAACAAAGAATTGTCTCCTGATGTTTTTAATAATTTTGTTCCAAATTATAAATCTCTTGCTACAATCGCACAAATCTTTTCGGACAAGATCTCTCCTAAAGATAGGGTAATCTTAGAAAACGATATTATTAAACATATGTTATCCGATAGTGTTACTAATGAAGGAGAAAGTGTTGATAACCTACTCTACAGTACTTTTGCTAAGAAGTTTAATGAGAAATATGAAACTGATTTATTAGAAGAGCAAAAGCAATTATTAAACTATTACGTTTCATCTTTTGCTGATAATTCATTAGAACTTAAACTTTTTTTAAATGAAGAGATTAAAAGATTGATTACAAGACTTGAAGAAGCGACGAGCACTAAAGAGATCAGGGACGATAATGAAATGAAGAAGAAGACAGATAAGATCGTTGAAAAGCTTAGGTCTTATTCTCGGACAACCATTACCGATGATGTACTTTTAACCATAATGAAAACACAACAACTCGTAAAGGAAATTTATAACGATGGCGATCACAGTTAGAATCGGCGCTGGCGCACATCAGGCGTCTGTAACATTAGAACTAGATATGCGTAAAAGCCTGGGTGGCGATCTTATGATTTTTGATCATGGCGATATAGACATTGTTTTGTCCACAAAAAAGAACAAAGTCATCGTTTTTCCAAAAGACACATTAGATGATTTGACCTACGGCGCCCAAAACCGTTTATTTGCTCATTTGCAAAGAAAGGGTTTAGTTATTCCCGAAACTATTCAAGCCGGCTCTTTCTACGGTTCCCTTGAAGGAAAAATGGAAACAGCATCAAACGATAAATTGAATACAGCAAAAATGACTTTAATTAATATTTCCAATTTTATTGATGAAGAACGCCCATACTTTGAGGCAACTGAAGCAATTATCGCGATGGATGATGACGCTTTAACTCATCCCGACAAAGAAGGCTCCACAGAACTTGGTGAAGTCCCACAGAAGACGGAGAAAGGCTCTATTTATCCTGGCATGGTTAGAGATCCTTATTCTTTGAATTATCTATATACAATTTAAAATGGATTTATTATATTTTATATTAGCCGCTTATGGTCTTACTCAGATTCTTGTTTACGGCAAACTATTTGAGAGAATAAGACCCAAGAAAGGGAAAGCGGGAGAACTGGCTAATTGTCCCATGTGTGTGGGATTTCATGTTGGCTGGTTTTTATTGTTACTTTCTCCATTTACAGAACTATTTAATTTTGATATCACTGTCGCAAATTTCTTTCTTTTGGGATGGTTATCGTCAGGAACATCATATATATTTAATATGATCTTTGGAGATCATGGAATTCAAATTACCAAAAAGGTAGAGGTTACAACAAATGAAAAAGAAGATTACAGCGAATCAACTTAAAAGGATTATTGAAGAAGAGCTTCAAAATGAGCAATATGGCCTCAACCTTCCGCGCCCACCCCGCCGCGCCCTGGCCCGCCCCCGCCGCGGGACCACTCCCGTAGAACTTGGTCGGGCAGCAGCCGTGGCAGGTGAAGAGGCGCCCCTCAACCTGACGCGCCCACTGGAGGAACCTGAAGCACTATCGACAACCCAAAAACTAATAAATCAATTTTTAAAGTTACTGGGCTCGCGTTTCGGACCTCAATTCATATCAAAAGTTGATGATCCCGGTGAATTTTTGATATTCTTTAAAGGTTTAGTAGACTTGCTCAAAAAATATAATCCTGTTGATTTTACTACTTCCGAATGGAGATCGGCGATGACCCAATTGAGGAATGAAGTGATCCCTGATATGATTAAGACTCTGAGCACGCCCGAATGGGACACAGCACTGCACGATCCTACTAAACCACCAGCGGATTGGCGAAAAGCACCAGCAGCAAAAGAACTACCACTCGCAGCTAAGGAGTAGCCAATGAATAACTTTTGGACACAAAAATGGATGCTTCAACCAGTAAGGAATTGCTGTAAAGGCTCATAATTCGCGCGGGTAGCGCCCGCAATATAGAGGAATAACAATGAAAATCACAAAGAAACAACTTAAACAGATTATTAAGGAAGAAGTTAAAAAAATTATGAGATTGGAAACAACAGAATATCCCGGCGCGGAAAAGGAATCCAAGATCCCCCCTCTGACAAAAGGACCCCGGACCTTTGAATATTCATCTCAGGAGACGCACGACC
>Ga0209434_1000819_pt1 | contig 14434 bp, 15 predicted proteins | sample ETNvirnome_2_300_FD_184068 | JGI IMG/M metagenome (GOLD analysis project Ga0209434, IMG submission 184068) | Marine viral communities from the Pacific Ocean - ETNP_2_300 (SPAdes) (version 2) | ecosystem: Environmental > Aquatic > Marine > Oceanic | place: Pacific Ocean | collected 2013-06-22
ATGACTAAAAACATTGTATCCAAAATCAAAATAAAGAATGGTTGGCACAAATAACAGTTTTTATATATATTACAACCTTATAGGAGAAATCAATGGAACGAAAAGCATTTAATAGTTTAAACGAAGCGGCACTTCAGGTGCAGTTGAATGAATCGGATAGTGAAAAACCTGAACAAAAGCCCAAAGAAAAATCTGCAAAGCCAAAATATAAAGTAGTACACAATTACACCAAAGGTGGGAAAATGTCCACACAATATGTAAAAGCCCATGTAGAATATGATGAAGTAGATGCTATGGTATTAGAATACTTTAATAACTACTTTGGCGATAACCTAAACGAAGATACGAGTGATGAAGACATCATGGATGCGGTTTATGATTTAATTGATTTGACTGAAGCGGTTTTAGATGTTGTTCAGTTGGATGAAAAGGGCGTAAAAAGAGCAATAAAGCAATTTCAGCATGGCGCCGTGAAACCAGCAGCGAATTTGGCACTTGTACAAGGAAAGACTGTGAAGGGCAAGGATGGTTTGTATCGGGATACAACAGCTTTCAATCCATTAACCAGCGGTGAACTTGAAGGAAAAGCAGGCAGAAAAGCAATTGCAAGAATGAAGTCTGCTCAGGCAAAGATTAAGTATAAGGATAGGACTTCAGGCGAAAGGCATAGGAATTGGACTGCGGGCATTGAAAAGGATGTAGTTGCTGGTAAATTGACGGGCCAACAAGGGAAAGAAAAGATAGACAGATCGATAAGAACAAGAGTGTCACCAGAGACTGTTTCAGCGACGCAGGGATGGATTCTTAAACAGCAGCCCAATTCTGCGCTGCCGCGGAACAAAAATAAAAATTTGGAGCCAGATAAAGATTATATCAGATCCGCACATGTCAAACGCTCAGATGAACGCGCGAAGGCAATAGAAGCATCTGACTAACTCCTAGTATAATTCTCAATAATCTTATCGTATAAAAACTTACAAATATAATAAGAATCAACAATGTCGGAAACTGGATTTCCGACTTTTGTTTTATCGGGTGTAATCTTCCACTTCAAATCCATTCCAGTTTCTTTCATAAATGTTTGATGCATTTGGTCTTTGTCTGCATTTCCTTTGCCGGTTGCAAACTTCTTCACAGTAGTTGGTGGAATGACTTCAAGAGGAACGCCCAAATTGTATATTTTATATTTCAAGACACCTGTGTTTTCTGCAATGTGAAACACCTTACCTTTACTTCCCATTGAATATCCTTCAATGGCAATTTGTTCACAACCTATAATTTTATCCATTGCCCAATCTGCAATTGATTTGTATCTTTGGAAATCTTGATTCCAATCTTGGAATCTTTCACCGTGAATATTCTTTAAGAAAAATGTTGCATATTTTTTTGTGTCTGTGAGAAAGTGAAAAGTACATTTATCAAATGTAAATGATTCCTTTTCCATTCCCGCGAATACGCAAATGCATGGACTTCGTAAACTGTAATCTATTCCTGCTATAATCATAATTATAGAACCTTTCTATATTATGTATGTTATATATAATGAATGGAAAAAGCATTTAATGCCCACAAGACACTAAATGCTCCTCCTCCTGTTTGACGATTCTAAGGTAGCGAAGTTCCAAGTCCTATCCCTAGTGCAATGAATGGAGTAACGACTCCCGCACTGCCTATCAGTCAAATATAAAAAACACCGATTCCCATAAAGGGTTTCGGTGTTTTATTTTGTACAATATGTTTATTTGTATTCACTGTATTATTTATAAATTCAAATTGTTTGAAAACAACATTTTCAAAAAATATTTAAGAGGAATCGTCCGACATACAATCCGACAAGAAAACCAACGACAATAACAACGCCAGTTCCAATGCGTTCCACCACACTACCTTTCATCCTCAACAATTTCTTCAAGTTCTTCCATCTGTTCATTTAAAATACTCCCTTCTATCCAATCTATATACTTTGCAATGTTTGTTGCAGAACATTCTGTAACCAATTCTCTATCTTCAAACACACGCATAATAGTGAATGTGCTTATAATTCCTACGACATATTCCTTTCCTTCAAATTTTGCGAATACTCCACCACCAGAATCTCCGAACCACACACTCACACCATGTGGTATGAATTTAATTTCATTCGGTTCTTCTACTAATGTGCCAAAGTAAGTAAACACCCACCTTTTACTATACTTTTTATATCCTTGTGCATATCCTACTGTAGTAATATTCTGATATCTGTGCATCCACTCTACGCATCCAATTGTTGCAGGTTCATATTGACTTTCACGTTCAAGAAATACCAAACCAATGTCGTTACTCACAGAGAAGGATGCGGTGCTGTAACTAGGGTGTAAAATTGTTTTCTTCACCATAATTTCTTCCTCACCTATGACCAAGGAGAAAACATTGTCTTTGTCCAGACAATGTGCAGCCGTTAGAGCAACATCCTTCTCTATGAGAATTGCAGAACCTACCAGAGAACCATCTTCTCTGTGTAATGAACCTACTGATGGATATGGGTCGTTTTCTTCGGTTGTTGGGGTGAACCACCTATCAAGAGGGTTTGAAACCTTTGGTGGTGTAACATCGATAACGATGTCGGTTGTGATTTGAGGGGGTAGGATGGACGCTTGTGGGACTTTGCACCCAGAAAACAATAACAAAGATACTGAGAGATACCTAAATAAGTTTTTCATACTCCTACTATACTATTTAGGAGAATTTGTGAACCGAAAAATCAAAAAAAGGCCAATTTATTATAAAAAGGCCAATTATCTAAGTTTTCTTCACCCTAATTGCATAGTAGTATGGAAGTTGTCCCTGCAATATCCCAAGTCTGTCTTTCCCTTTTCCCCAATCAAAACACATCAGTGTGGAAAATGAAATATTAGAGAATCCACTTCCTCTTAGTGCTTCTAGTGAATCCATTGCGGAATTGCCACCATTAATTAAGTCGTCTATTAAAAGTACTGGCTTGTTTGGTTCTATCGTACCTTCAATTCTTTTATTTTTTCCATACCCCTTTGATTCATTTCGTATTATGCCTGAATTGATATCAAAGGGAGATAAAGATGCAATACCACCAACCAAAGGCATTGCGGCCGCACCTTGAGCCGCTATTTGTCTTATTCCAGTCATCTTTAAAATTCTTATGAAATATTCGCTTGCTTTTTTGATGTTTACAGATTCAGAGAGAGGAACTCTGTTATCGATAATCCATTTATGCATACCTTTTTTGTTTTTTGGTATAATATCACCCTCATAATAAGCCCTCTTTGTAAAGGGTTCAAAGATTTCTTTCTCTACATTATCATAATAAAACTTCACATACATTATAAATTATTTTCCTATTTTTTGGGTACGGACTCTGAGGAGTACATAGGATTTGTAAGTGGTCTGGTTTTTCTAATTCCAAGAATTTTCTTCACATCCTTAACATCAACTTTCATGCCTTTGGCAATCTGTTCAGGACTTTGACCTTCTTTTCTTCTTGCGTCAATCTCTGACATTTTACCTTCATCCAGTTCAAAGGATTCAGTCTTTGTGTTCTTGCCACTAGATTCAATTTCAACTTTATGGGCACCAAAATGCTTCTTTAGGGTTTTTGCAGCGGAATCAGCATCTCTTTGTCCGAGTGCAGTATATCCCCCTATTTTCTTCCCTTTCTTATTGTAACCACTAATTGTAAATTTTTCATCCAGTTCAAAGGATTCGGTCACATTTTGTCTTGGAATCAAGTAGGACATTGTACCATATGTTGAATCTTTTATAATGATTGGTTTGCCAGGATTTCGGTGTGCATATGCTCTGATGTCTTGATTGTCGGCTTCTTCCATATTCATTTTGTTGCCCCATCGTTCGTATTTGTTTCTACCATGAGAGCATTTTGTAAAATCATCGGACGATACTTCAAACACTGGGCATCCTGCAAAGGTTTCTTTGAGTTTCTTTTTCTTTCTTCGATGCATTCCCATAACTGGGTCATAGCCAGCAAGGTTGCCTGAATTAGATGATGCTTGTCCAACAGAAAATCCGCCACCCAACGAATTTACAGGTGAAGTTTCCATTAATTCTTCTATTAATTTTTCATAGGTTTTCATTGTTTGCTCTTCTTTCCCATTCAAATTGTTTTCTGCGTATTTGTTTGATTTTTTTAGCATTCTGTGATTTTATTATTTTTGCTCTTCTGTCATTAGGTGTCATTTGACTTTCTTGAACAGGATTAGTAGACCTACTACACGACTTCTTCTTCATCGGCATTCTTGAAGATTTCTTCAGAGGAAACTTTTTATTTTTATTACATCCACATCCCATTACGAACTCCTTGTTATATTCAATAGTTTTTGTATTTGCAAATCACATTTTGCTTCTCTTTCTCCACCAGGCCAATATAAGTAATCTTTTGCTTTATTCTTTTTTAAATTAAGCAACAATGGAAGTGTAACCCTTTCGATTTCCTCCATCTTTACCTTCAACAGTTCATCATATTGTTCTTTAACTGCACTAGTTCCTTCACAAGTAGAATTCATTTGTAGAATTAAATCTAACTTTTCTTGCATTTCCTTAATTTCATCTGGAGTCGTTTGGTCGTCCAATTGAACCAACGAATTTAATTCATCTTCATCCGCTGCCGTGAATCCGAAATCAAATTCATCATTTAGAAATTCATCTGGTATCTGATAGTCGCTAGTCATTTTTGTTCTCTCTTATTAAAGTTTCAAATGAATTATTAAGTTCTATACTATCAGTATCTATACCTTTATTTGATAAGTATTTTCGTATTTCGTTCATTACAAAATTCCCATCACCACCAATTTTTTCCGATTCTTCTTTTATAAGAACCATTGCTGTTGCAACAGTTCTTAATTGTGCTTGAAGTGATGGGTCGGGAATCTTCTTTATAAGTTTTTTTAAGTTTATAATCAATCGATTAAACACATCAACAGATTTTCTTTCTTTGCTTGATGTTAGTTCTTCTGATTTCTTTAAAAATTTACCCTTACTGTCAATGATTCCATATTTATATGCATCCATTTGACGAAAAGGCGTGGACATAAGTTTAATAAATTTGTAAACGGTAAAAGCACCCACTACTTTTGTAATATCACCCATTGCTTCGTTTAGTATCATTGTATTTTCTCTAGTTCTATTAGTATCTTATGTTCTTGTGGTATTTTACTTAAATCTATATCTGGTAGTTTTCTTGGTAAATAATTTAAAAATTCTAAAAATGTCTTTATTGCTGAATGAAATTCTTCTTCTAATTTATGAAATAATATTCGTGAACATGCTTCATTTCCAAAGACATTGTTTAGTATAATTATGTGGTTTAGTATTAGTCTTGCCTTTATAATTCCTTTCTTGTTGTACTTACCTAGAAGCCTTTTAATATATTTGATTCGATTCAAATCCTCATAGAACTCATCAATGTTTGTACATTGGGGGTTTGTATAATTCTTCATAGCGAACATCATAAAATTATCATTAGTTAAAATATCAAAAAGCATAATAAAATAAAGAAAAGATTAATCTGTAGTTTCAGAAATCTTTGCATCAAGTTTATATAAACCATTTTCTGTAGTAGATAGGTTCAGATTCAGGTTCATACCTTTGCCGTTATTATATTCTTTGATACCATCTGTGGTTTCAAATTCTGCATAGGGTGTTTGCAAACTCTTTCCAAAAGCACCACCAAATCTGGTCATTGGGATGGTGTTATCACCATCTTCAAGAACAGAACTTGCATTCCAATCAAAATCCAAACCAATGGTGTTGAATTTGTGACGGAGTGTTGCAACCGCGGCCTTTGGTTCAATGAATTCTCTTTGGGTGTATGAACTTAAAAACGCATTGAGTCTTTGTACTTGTTCTGGGTTTTCTACCCTATGAACACCGTAGTCACTGTGTGCGCTTCTTGATGCACCACCAGTTGTTTCTTCACCTTCAAATAAGGTTGTTAGAAATGTGTTTAGTTCTTTAAATTTAATCATTATTGTCTCCTTGATACTCTATGTATCATTTTTTGCCATGTTTACCTTTTAATATGTCTAATTGGACTTCAATCAATGCTCTTGCATCTTCAAGTTCTTTTGATACTGTTTCATCTTCAATTGAATCTGCTTTATTCCAACTACACCACTGAACCATAACATACCCTATTGCTTGACCGTACTTCCTTATCGGCAGAAATGCAAGGGTGACGATATTACTGCTTTGATAAAATTGCTTGCACCACGAATCTTCCATGTCTTCTACAATATGAATTATTGCTTCATCTTCCAATAAGGTATTTAATCCAGCCACACAAAGAGAAAGTAAAACATCTTGTTTGTTTGAAAGTTCTGATGATACACCTTTGTCTAATGATTCGTGGGTGAGTGACATCTTTTTCATTGAAATGCCGTCCAGGAATTCACCACCATTATGGAACTGGACAATCTGCGATCTCGCACAATCGGTCTTAACACGCAACTCAGTTAGAGTTTCATGAAGTCTTGTGTGAGTCCCCCAAAAACAATTATCTGGAAGGTCTATTGATTGTCCTTTCTTTTCCTTCAATAGCATTTTTATCTTTCCTTTGTTCACCAGATAATAAAATCCAGTTGCAATTCCTGTTATTAGTGCTATGGCGCCAGCACCGATTTCAAACCATAGAGATGTATTCATTTCTTACTTCCTGTTCTTCAGAATCTTCATAAATGGCGTGTCTTTTATGTATCGTTTTAGCAATTTCTTGGTGCCAATCTCTCCTGCGCCATGTTCTTCGTTAGTCTTTTTTCTCCACTTATTGTTATCTCGTCCTCTGTTGAAACTCTTGTTCACCATTCTCAGATTGTTTGGTGAGTTGTTTAGTGGGTTTCCGTCTTTGTGGTCTAAATCTTTTCCATCACCCACAGATGCTCTACCTCGCCGAATTAGTTTGTTTCGTGCATTTGTCCTTGCACTTCTTCGTTCTCGTTGTTCTGGTTTTGCACCATACTGCTTCAGGTATGCGGCCCGATTTGCATCAGTTTCTGATGCACTTGCAGATGCATCTCCCGCACCTTCTTTTAGTTTAGGTCCAGGAAAGTATTTTCTTCTTCCAGTGCTATTAAAATTGTGTGGTGATACCTTTACCTTTTTGTTGTCTATTTTTACAGTCATACTATTTGGATTTTCTTCACTGTTTCCTGAATGTACAACATATTCTTGGTCTGCGTGATTTCCTCTTCTCCCTCTAACAATATCACCTCTATAGTATTTTCTTTCTTCAAGTTCAACGGATTCATCAGCCTTGCCATAATATTTTTCATGGTCTTTGTGAACAGACTTTCCATTGGGTGTTCCGTGTGGTACTATCATTACACCAAATCCGGGATGGTCTTTTTGATTGAATTGAATGGCATCTGTGTACATCTTTGCTTTGAAATCTGCAAATTTTTTCCTTCTGTGAGTAAAGTGTATCTGTCCAGAAGGTCCTTTGGAGTAAATAGCATGAGTCAAACCTTTCTTCAATAAACCCTTTTCGTTATAAGATTCTTCAAGTTCAGTATCTTTATCAAGTTGAACTTCTTCTGACTTGATTCCAACCATTTTATTATACTTTTTTCCTCTTTTCTTTTTTTCTTTCTTTTCTTTTCTTATTTTTGTTTGCAATGGACTGTGATAAAATTTAAAATCATCTATTTTGTCTCTTACAATATTCCTTAAACCTTCTCCAAGTCCCTGTTTTTTCGCTTCTCTCTTTGCCCCAGCCGCCATATGTGCGCGTGCAAACTGCAATATGTGAGGAGATTTAGGTTCGCGAATTTCGCCCCCTGTTTCAGTTGGAGTGACACGAATTTTATCTGCACCAAGTTTTCTCATTCTTGCCACTATTCGTTTTTCAGTTTTCTCTAGTTCTTTCTTAGAATAATTAACCTTCGGTTTCGCTCTCCCTCTCCCCTTGAACACCAAGATGTTAGATGTATCGTATTTCCCCACTTTTACTTTTGGTTCGTTTCTAGTTGCAACAATTGCACGCCTCTTCTGAGTAGCGATGTGATTTCTCATTTGCCTTGCACCCAATGCTTGTGACATTTTTGCGAGTGATGTTTCATCTAGTTCGCCAGTAACAATGTCTACCGCTTCATTAATTTCAGCAAAGTATTGTAATTCATCTCGCAAGTCACCAAAATCATCTGGAGGAATTTCCAAGCCATCATAGCCAGCAGTCCATCGCAATACTTCTGGTATTACTTCTCCTTCTTCTTTTATTGCAGGAAGAATTGATTCAAATACAAGGAAGTAATCAATAAGAATTTCTTCACCCTCTTGAATATCTCTGGTTGCATATGTGTAGAAATTACCATCTTCATTCTCTTCCAATACAACATTAGGAATATGTTGTGAGTGATTTGTAAATCTACAGAAATCTGTTCTTTGATATTGTGGTGCATTTTCGTTTTCATTTAATAGATTAAGATAATAAAGTGCAACTTGTTCATTCTCATTTATTTCTCTAGTAGAAAAAGAACCTAGGCCATGTGTAGAAGAATCTTTGAATTCATATGAAACTCTTTCATTATCGGCCCGGCCTGATTCGTGAATTGCAAAAGTCTGTAGTTTTCTTCTTACATTTTTCTTATTAGTATTTTCATTCACATTGTCTTGTCTAAACTGTTCAGGAGTCATATCTTCTTGGCCTTCTTCTCGTTCCGCTTGATAGTCTCTATATTCATCATCTTTTGCAATAGGAATGGTTTTTGTTTTACCATCAATTGTTACTGTATTGCTTTTACCACTGGTTTCTTCGGGTTCAAACACATCTCCATAACTTTCATGGTTCGCATCAATCGTTGGTTCAAGTCCCAAGAATTCTGCTAATCGGCCTGGGTCATGTCCAACCCAATCCATTGCATCTTTAAGACCATACTCACCGCCATTTTCTTTATCGCCACTATGTTCTAAGAAAGTTCTAAATTTTGGTTGAACTTCATCAAAAATCTTTCCGACTCCACCACCTTTAAATTCAGAACCCATCCCATGAACAGAATTTATATTGTAAGTACCCAACTTAACTTCCGCTTTTCTGAGTATTTTCAATTGCTGTTTCTTAGTGAGTTTGTCCCAATGTGTTTTGCCTTTTGGCAATGTTTGTCCTGTATAGCCAATAAGTTCTAATAGTCTTTCGTGTTCTGGTGCAGTAAGTTTCTTTTGTTTCACTCCTGCCTTTTGTTCTGCTTTAGTTTGGAATTTTATCTTTTCAAAAATTCCTGGTTCCATTTCTTTAAACCACCCTTGTGCTGATTTTACACCACTGGTAGTTTTGAACCTCACATCAACTGTTGTGTTTACTGACATCTCCCTCAACATTTTACTGCCTGGTGGTTCAATCTCTTTTATCATTCCTCCTGTACCATCTTTGTTGCCGACAATTATATGAGTTGCCGCATGAATAGATTGACACTCCTTACATATATCAACACCACAACAACCATCACAGAATTTACCACAACCTGTCATTGCTTCATACATGACATGTTCTTTCATTTCTTGCCCAAACTTGCCTTTTCCGTATATTCTTCCTAATTTATCTTGTATGTCGTCCATGGCCTTGTCGGCTTTTTGAATTATCGCCATATTCTTTTCTAGTTCTTTTCTATCTTCTATGAACCACTCTGGGTGGTCATTTGGGTCTTTACCTTGTGCATCTTCCCAAGATATATCCATGCCGGGTCTTCCTGGTCCAGTCCTGTACCACCACGAAGGTTTTTGTCCACCAATTCCTTTACCCAACCACCAACCAATAGGACCCATTCCTTCAGAAACTTTAGTTTTTATAAAGACATCTTCAATATCTTTTATAACCTGTTCCATGTCTTTTATCAGTTCTTTATCACCCTTACCAAGTTTTCTGGTACAAGCAACACCATTCATTTTTCCATCAGAATCAATCGTTCTTCCTTTACATCCTCTCATTCTATCAAGCACAACTCTAAATGTTCCTATGGATTCTCCCGCTTGTCCAGACATTAATTGACCTTTTCCCATTTTCATGGACAAGTTCATACACTTGCCTGTTTTTGGGTCACATGCTCTTAAATCTGTCTTTGGAGTTTTGTTCTTTGCACCGGCCGTGTCATATGTTGGTGATAGGGCAACTTCTCCAAGTCCCTTACCAGTATGTTGCCATACCATTCCTTCTGGAAGTTGCATTCCAACCCTATCCCATAATCTCATTGCCGCAGGGATTAGTGTGGGACTTTGCGCCAATTTCTTAATATCTCCATCAGAAATGTCTGAGTCGGAAAGGCATTTTTTCATTTCCTCTCCAGTTTCTTTAAGGTGGCAACCGTTACCAACAGCAACCATTGCTGACTCTACATCTACAGCGGCGTGCCAGTCTTCAAATTGACCGTCTTTTGTTGATACCAATTTCTTTGCTTGTTTTGCTGTTGGTGGTTTTGCGGCAATGCCCATCTTTTGCCCCATATCAGTAGCATAGTTCTGCATCGTAACTTGGTCTAACTCTACTTCTTTTCCTTGTTGATATTGGTCCCATTCATCTTGTGCCATGCCTGCATCTGTTTTAGACCTAAATTCTTCTGCCTTGTCAACATTTGTTTGTGTTCTTTTCTGAGCATCCGTCAGTGGTACTTCAACATCGCCATTTCTTTGCGCGAATCCTTGGACTCCATTCGTGCCTTGCTCATCCGAACTTGCACCGTTTGTTGTTTCTTCGTCTTCTCCTCCAACCGATGTACCAAGAAGTTCTCTGGAGTACTTGTTTGGTTTAAATGTTCCAAATTTCCCTTTTGCCGCTTTTCTTCCCACTTCAATAGATGCTTTGCCTTTTTCTCCTCCAGTCACAGGGTCATGTCTAGCAGGGTTTGGACTCTTTATAAAGGAGATATTCCCCGATGCGGTATTCTTTACAATTGCTACATCTTTCCAAGTTAATTTTCCAGAACCTTGAACTTTTCTTTCTGCTTTCTTCTCTGCGGTATTTCTTTCTTGTGGTGTTTCTGCACCAGTACCACGGTCTCGTTCTCTTTGTTTTGCAATTCGCACTTGTTCTGCCTTTTGCATTCGTGCAGATTCACTCAAGACTTCCATTTCAAAATCATAGTCAACATTTTCAAATTTTTCAACTGCTTTTGCTGGGTCGTTTGTTGTCATTCTTGCTCTCACTTTTTTAAGTCTTTCTTGTTCTGCTTTCTGTGTTGCAGGCAATAATCTTTTTGCCAGTTTTTGAATTGCGCCCTTCTTTTTCTTTAACCGCTCGCCTATCTTCTCTCTCTGTGAATATGATAAATCATTCCAATTCACTCCCTTTATCATTTTATTACGAATCTTTGAAATCGCAGACTTTTGTGCTTTCTTCTTAATTTCTGTACCAGATTTCTTTCTCTTTTCTTTCATTTTCCTTTTTCTTGCACGCCTCTTTGCAGTTCTCTTTGCACTCATCGCCATTTTTCGTCTCGCTTGGATTGTGAGTTCATTGAGTTCGGTTTCTTCTTCTACTTTAACTTTTTTCTTCTTCGCACTCTTTTTAATTCCTTCTGTTCCCCATACTCGATTATTAACAGCAGGAATATCAATCCCTTCACCACTCATATCAAACTTCTTCAACATATTTTTGGCCACACAAGACCCCTTTTCTTCTTCTAGAAATTCCATAAATTCATCATAATCAAACCAAGACTCTTCGATAAATGGTTTAATTTTCATGCCAGTTTGGACTGCTTTAAAGAATGCACTGACATCGTTTGTAGAAACATGAGATGGAACTCCAAGTTTAAATGCCGCAATATTTCCTTCTTTTGCTACTGCTCTCATCTTTGATGCAGACATTCCAGTCACATCATCTGCATCTGGGTCTCTTTCACCTGCGGAAACGACTTCAAAGTTTTTGAATTTGTATAATTTATTTGGACCAATGTATCGTTTCATTCCTCTTCGGAATTCATTAACTCGGTCTGCACCAACAACCATAACAACATCATCATATCCCTCTTTGTTTAACTTTTCCAACACATCATACGGATTTGCGATACTTCTATTAATATCTACATTGAATCCTCTGAGGACTTTCTTCATAAATCTTAGTTTTTGTCTAGGGTTGAGAGGATTCCTTGCGGCGTCTTGACTACTGCTACCATAAATGATATGGTCTGCGCCTCGTCTAGATGCTTCTTGTTTTACTTTAGTTGCCAATAGAAAATGCCCCGATGTTGGGGGATTAAATCTTCCAAATGTAAATACAATTTTTTTGCTCATGCGTACTTTCTCACTTTTATATGTATTATATGTATAAAAACAGGAAAGCATCCTGGGATGCTTTCCCTAACTCCACCGACTTCAGTGGGTTACTTACTTTATGTGACCACCTCCTCCTTATGTTAGAAGCCAGTGGGTTTTTATATTAAGGGTGAATTATTGATTCCAAGGAAAATATTTTTTCACCCAGTTCCACAAAGGTGTTCCAATTACGGCGCCAGCAACGAAAACAAGTCCAATGAACCAGATAGTTCCAAAAAATCCTTCTACATTTGCGAGTGTTGTCATATTTTATTCTCCTTTTGGGGGTAATTTCCTACATGTAAAGCCTTTGTGATGATTTCTCTCTCCAGACATTACTTTATACATTGCTGATTTATTTAAATCATTCTTTCTACAAAATTTAGTGAAGTTGTCAGTCAAAAATTCTACTCCATCACTATTTATAAAAATGAACTCCTTGCGTTCTTGTTTTATTCTAGTATCTTCAATAATTTTAAGTTCTTCCCACCTCCAATTTCTACCATCTTGTACAAATTGACCACCATGTTCTTCTACAAACCTATCTCGCCAAATGTGTGCCCTTGAATCATCATTACATTTTATCCAATCTCTCGTATTTCTACGATTAATCATATCTTTGTTCATTTCAACCCTTTATCCAGTTCTTTGGAACACTGAAGTTTGCTTTACTAAACTCTAACCTATCAACTATTTTGATGGCACTATTTGTGAGTCTGTCTACACCAACATATCCTTCTTGTTTGGTTACTCTAAACCCATTGTCGGTTTTAATGAATGTACTCATCCCTTCAACCTTTTCTAGTTTACGAAGAATAATCATTTTAGAGACTCTCAATGATTCACGCAACTTAAACATTCCGTCAATACTTTTGCCAAAGTCTGTGAATTTCTTTATGGTTTCATCTTTTTGTCTTCTTTTATTCTCTTGTCCTCGTTCAGATTTCATGCCAGCAACTTCGCCCTCTAGTCTATTGTCTAGCCATTTTATGAAACTCTCCGCAGATAAAGATTCAGAACCACCACGAATATTTACATTCACATAGATGTTTAGAAGGTCAAACATCTTTTTATCGTCTCTAATTTTATTTAAAAATCCACTAGAAAGTTTAAGATATTTGTTAATGTCGTTAAACGATGCATATATTTTTTGTGTTTCGGCCAGAGTTAGTGATGCTGTACCACTTGTGTCTTTAAATTTTGCATCATCTATCCATACCTTTTTACTTCTTTTGAGTGCATCAACATTTGGATTGAATCTGGAAGACATTTTAGATAATGTTTTTCCTGTATATTCGGTATGAAACACAATTCCAAACTTCGATTGTTTAATTTTTCTGCCTAAATCGGAATTAATAGGAACTGCATAGGTTATTGTATTGGGTGTGAATGTTATATAAGATTCACCTTTGATTGTTTCTACTTTAGTATCACCAGAACCAAACATCATATCCCCTTGCAAGACGCCTCGTATTGGCAATCCTTTTAGGTTCTTTAAGGCATCTACAAGTTTATCACCGACACCTGATGTGTGGTTCTTGCGAATGTCTGCTACTGTGTAGTTTACTTTTGGTCGTTTGTTGAATACACTTTTAGTGCCAACAAAGAACTTTCCGTTCTCTGGGTTCTTACCGCATATGATTGCAGGCGCACCATCCCACTTCACAGATGCATTAACTTTAGACTTTGAATTGCCTCCAAGCATTTGTGCAAGTTCTTCAAGAAAATAAATACCTTCCTGCACCCTATCCGAACCTTCAAATGCCAAATCTTCAAGGTGGATGAGGTGAGTATTCTTTCCCTCTGTGAGATATTGTTTAAATGATAGCATATAAACTATTTATTCAATAATAAATTTTGAGTATCTTTTTTGTAATACTTTATAGCGTTATATAAGTTAGAAACATGGTCTAGTGGTTTACCACCGAATACCTGTGGTGTGCATGATTCTTCTGTTGCCATAAGTATGTTGAATTTGTTTATGGGGTTTCCTGTTCTTTCATGCCACATAATTGCATATGCTGTTGCTTGAGTGAAGTAGTTCTCTATATCTTCTTGTCGTTTGATTCTTGTCGAACCTTTGAAGTCGATTATACACAACTCGCCATTATATTCTGCAACACAGTCCACTCTGCCAGCAAGTCCCAATGTACTACTCCAAAGAGGCACT
>Ga0209434_1000820_pt1 | contig 14433 bp, 23 predicted proteins | sample ETNvirnome_2_300_FD_184068 | JGI IMG/M metagenome (GOLD analysis project Ga0209434, IMG submission 184068) | Marine viral communities from the Pacific Ocean - ETNP_2_300 (SPAdes) (version 2) | ecosystem: Environmental > Aquatic > Marine > Oceanic | place: Pacific Ocean | collected 2013-06-22
AGCGCCTACCTCGGCCTTGTGCTGGTTGAGGAATCCGACAACGCGACCGCCGCTGATTGCGGTCCTGTCAGCGGTATTGCGAACGTCGTCCTTGAGCTTATCCATCTCAAGTTCGAGCGCCCCAATGAAGCTCGCCGTGCCACCCTTGGCAGCAGCAGCAATCGCCGGACCAGTGACCTCGAAGCGGCCGTAAAGATACGCCGCCGTGAACGTCAGGCGCTTGGTGGTCTGCGAACCAGCGGTGGGGAGCGTGGCGCCCTCCGCCTTGAAGTCCACCCCAGAGTTACGGTCGACATGCACGGGCACTACGCCCTGCTTGCCTGCCCAGGAGATCTTAGCCTTCTCGAACATCTGAAGGACCATGACCTCATTATTCAATTGCTCCTGAAGAGGACCGATGTAGTAGTCCTTCAGGATGGCGTCTAGCACCGAAATATTGACTGGATTAGCCATCTCTCATCTCCCTAACCAAAGAGGTTGATATCGCCGTTCTTCACGGCGTTGAAGAGGGCTTCTGTGCCCTCTTTAATCGACCCATATGTCTTCTTGTCCGCTGTGCGGGCAACCCTAGACGCCCCCGTCCCTGCACGCTTTGGGCGTGAAGGGACACCAGAAGGCGCCTCTGCGGCCTCCGCCTCGGCTTGAGCCTTGGTGGCGCCAGGGTTGTCGGCCAAGTACCGAGCAATCGCCCCCTCCTCGCGCTTGGCGAGCCAGGTGGTGTACTGCTCAGCAACCCGACCCAAGTCTACATTTGGATCACGCTGGACGGCGCTGTAGAGAACTTGCTGAAGGTCTGATGTGAGGTTCTTGTCATAGTTTCCAGTGACATCGGCGACCTCTTGCCGGAGACGAATCCGCTCAGCGTGGACCTCCTGCTGGTGCAGGCGGGCCTCCATCATGGCGATCTTGTCCTTCACTTCTTTCGGAAGGTCAGGGGTGCCATTCAGGAGCCTATCGAGTTCGTCGGTGACCTCTGCTTCATTCTCTGCCGGCTTGGCGTATTGCAGACTTCGCATTGCGTTAACTTCGTTACGCATTGCATCCATCTGATGCTTGTACTGCTCAAGCTGCGCCTTCGCACCGTCGATCTCTCCACGATACTGGTTGCGCGCTTCGAGTACGCTCTTGAACCGCTTATACGGGACACGGTGGCCCGGTGGTGAAGAGTCCTCCTCGTCAGAACCGTCATCTGACTTGGCCTCTGTCTTCACCTCGCTCTCGCCGGCTTTGGCCTCGACACCACCCTGATCAGCCGGAACTTCCGGTGTCTCAGGCTGGGCTTCAACCACCTCTTCGGCTGCGGGTGCAGCCTCGACCTCTGGCTTCACGTCCTCGGTCACGGACGCAGGTTCGCTCTGCTCGGAGAATCCAAGCTCCAGCTTCTCGCTCAACTCTCGTGACTGCTCTTCGCTTAGCAAACCCATCTCTAACTCCTTTTAACGCCTTGGAACCTTGGCGGGGGTGACGCGCTTACGCGCGAGTTCATTCTGGGAGAGAATATCTAATGATTCTTCCTCACTAGCTACCCACTCTTCCTCGAAGACCTTACCCGTTGCGTGCTCGTATGCCAAGAGTTCGCGCAACGTGGTCGGGCGGGCCGCCATCTTTTCGTGCCTGACGGCCTCAATCTGGCCCACTCCGGCCAATGCCAGTGCCCAGGCAAAGACCATGTCGTCGTGCTTTCCACCGTCCGCCTGGGGCTTGCCGCCCCTGGCGTAGACAAAGGTGTTCATCTCAGCCTTCATCCGGTCGTCGTTGACAACCAAAGCGCCAGACGACACCGCCTTGTGCAGATTGGACAGGAGGACCGGGCGCGTGGCAACCGTAGTCACAAACCCAAGCTGCTCCTTCCACCGCTTAGCCATCTTATCGAACTGGGTGCGCCTGTAGAGGTTTGCGTAACCCTCTCCGATGAGGTGCTCGATGACGCTTAGTCCGTAGGAGTTGGACTCCGCGACCACCAGGGCGTCCCACTTCTTGGCCTCCTCTAAGACTCTGGAGGAGAACTCGCTTGGTGAGACTCTGACGTAGTGGGTACTGACGCACTGCGGCTTCTCCTTGTTCGTAATATCAAGCACACAAAACGAAGAAAAGTCCCCAGACGGCGAGCCCGAAGCAGTGTCCACGCCCATCGCATATACATGATACTTCTGTAGTTTCGCATACTCTCTGTATCCAGCGACAGCCTTGGCGTGCGGGTAGATGACATCGAAGTAGCGCTCACCTGACGTGATGAACGCAACCTCTGCGGTAGCCGGGTACTCCTGGTGGAACGTCTGCCAGCTATTGCCGCACTTGGTCCGGTAGGTCTCAAACGCCCACCACAGCTGCTCTTTGGTGAGGTTGTGCTCCTCCCCATACGCATGCCACTTCGTCATTGGCCCGCGCCACGCATACGGGCGCTCTTTCAGGCTGTACTCTTCGGACAGCATCCAGGGCAGAAAGACCTTACCGTAGCCGTTCTTGTCGACCCACAACTGATGCGCGTGATTGAGGCCATTGGCGGTGGTCTCCATGACCACGATGGCGTCTGGCGTGGCCGTCTGGAAGACAGCCCGCACCGTGCTCTCAACGTCTGAGTAGAAGGCGAACTCAGAGCAGTGGAGGAAGTTGTAGGTGGTGCCACGAGCGCTTTGCGTGTTCGCGGTGAATACGCGTACCATTCCGCCATGGAAAAAGGCCATCTCGCGGACGTTGGACTTCTCGGTCGGAAACTGAAGCCACTGTGGGAGGTTGTCGTAGAAGCGCTTGTAAATCTCGAAGATTTGCTCAGCAGACTCCCGGCTCTGGGCCATGACTCCGACTCGGAAGTTGGGTCGGAAGTACGCATGCCAAAAGGCATACGCGGCGATGCCGGTGGTGCCGCCCATCTGGCGAGCCTTGAGGTCAAACACCCACGGGTTGTCCTCGATGGCGGAGATGAGCTTGTGCTGCGCAGCGTTCGGCTTGAACGTGATGAGCTTCGCCTTCTTGTCGACAATCTTCAGATGCCGACAGAAGTAGAGGAAGTCAGAAGCGCAGCGCCTAAGCTCTTCCTCAGTTGACTTGCTCTTCCTTGCCACCCGGCTTCATCTCCTCACGAACCTCGTTCAAGATATCGCGCAGGTGGTCGAGCACGGCAGCATCGCTGTCCTCTTTGATCTTCTCGGTGCGCACTTCGACAAACACGGTGTCGGCCTTGGTCTTTGCTAGCTGGGCCTTCTGCTGCTCTCTCTGGATTTCGTTATCCATCTCGGGCCTATCGTTCCACTTGTAGCGCTTCTGGAGCAGGAACATCGCTGCTCGCCAGTTGTGGTTCTTGGTCGCCTCTCGGATGACGATGTCCGCGAAGAGGGACTCACCGAACCCTTCTGACCGACTCATCTCGTGGTGAAACCAGGAGTACAGCGGATGGGTCAGGTTGGTCTGACCCTTACGCACCCATACCTTCACGGTCCCAGGAGATACGCCAGCCATTGCGGCAGCCGAGTTCCGGCTGTGACCAGCCTCCAGCGCTTCGAGGGCGCGGAGCATGCGCTTTTTGAGCTTACGCTCCTGAAGGCTAAGAACGATATCCTCGGGCTCACTACGCCCCTCCGGGGACTCAGGCATCCAGGAACCTCTTCTTGTGGCGGTGGCGCTTCTTACGGTCGGTCTCCTCAAGCATACACACGTGCATGCACTCGAAGAAGCGGACGGCATCTTTGGCGAACCGCTCAAGGTCCTCGACCTCTGCGCCCTCTTGGATGTCGTTGTCGCGCATGCGCTCCAGCATGCCGACCACAATCTGCCGACACGCCCTGTGCTTGGGGCGCAGGGCGGCGTCATGATACCCGACGAGCATGTCGACCAGGGACATCAGCTCCATGCCGACGAGCTTGAACGCAGACACGAGCGCTTGCTCGGTAGTCAAGTTTTCGTGGCCGTAGTAGGCAATGTCGAGCGCCTGCTTGCAGCTTGACAGGCACTCAGCGATGAGGCCCTCGACCACCGTGGCCTTGGCGATTCCGCCCGAACGGGCGCCCTCGTCGTAGACCACAATGTCCTTGGAGGCGATCTTGTGGGCCGGCCCTATGGAGCCGCCCTCGGGGGCGAACACGCTCACTTGGAGAACCTCTTGAGGTGCGGTCCGAAGTACCGGGGCCCACTCGCGCGTGCCGAGTCCATGGACATTCTAATCATGGCGACGATGACAGCGCGCTCGTCAGTAAACCCACCGGACTTGGCAACGGTCTGGATGAACCGGACAACGTCTTTTCCGAGGTCCAGCTTTCTGATTGAGGCAACAACCTCTGCGCCGCGCTTGGACGTGGACGCCTTTTGCTCAGCAACCGATGCCTGGAGCATCGCCTTTGAGTCGTTGTTGACGAGCTTCTTGCGCTTCTTGGTGGTCTTCTTTGCCGGTGCCTTCTTCTCAGCCATCACTACTCCTCCGTCCATTCCCAGGCATTACAACATGCCCAGCCAATCAGCAGGGCGGCTCGCCTGTCGTCGTTCTTCGCCAGATGAGCCAACGGCAATACCGGGCTATGTCTGGGTTTTGACAACATATTACACATGTCGCGCTGGGCCGCAACAGCGCGGGACCTTGGCTGGGTGGGCAACCCAAGGACAACGCGCCACTGGGTGGGGGATATCTCCACATATGGGATGTCCTCATACCACGCGCTCGTAGCGAAGCGTTCACGCACCCTCGCCAGGCCGAGAGACGCGGCTGCATTGACGCCGACGTAGCCACCTCCCTCCATGACCATCAGGTCGATGTCGAGAGCGACACCGCTCACCGCGAGATAGTCGGAGTGGTCGACGTCTCTGAAGTCGACAGGCTCTGTGCCCTCCCAGACGACCACGGCGGTGGCTTTCTTGCCACTCGCCGGGTCGATACTCACCCACCGACTCGGTGCTCGGTGGGCAGGAGGTGGGCATGGGGGGAACACGCTCTTTGACTTACTCATACGCCGCATACCCCTGCACACTCGTTATCAAAACTCTGCCACATCGACTGCTGCCCCCCGTCGAAGTCAACCTCATCAATGGGGATGCGCGAACGATGCAGAAAAGGGCGCGTCTCCAAGCCTGCGACCGCGCCGTGCGCTTCGTGCGCCTCGTGGACAGCGCGCTCGAACGCCACTATCTTATCCCATTCATCCTCGTCCCCCTTCAACCGAGACCACTCTCCGTTGGAGTGGAACGGGCAGAACACGCAGGCGGAGCGAGGGGCGTCAACTCCCTTCCCTTGCAAGTAACGCTGGCATACATCGCGTGTCCACCCCATGCGGACAAGCGGATAGTCGAACACACGCCATTTGTCCTGACTCTCCCGCATGCGCTGGGCCTCGTCCGCGCTAATCCCGTACCACTGGCGAAGAAAAGGCTCGCCCTTGTACCCTCGCGGGACCTCAAACCTTTTTCGGATGTATTTGTCTAAAGGCTTCGCCTTAAAGTCGAAGGTGCAGCCCCTGCGGACAGGCATCGTATCACCCTTCTTTGTCGCCACGAACATAGGTGGCATACTGATGCCCTTCAGGCCCACGCCGGCTCGCTCGATGACGTGCTTGGAGAGATGCCCGGCAGAGACCGTATGAAAGTCCATGCCAGCATCGAGTATGCGCTCACGCATGATAGCGACGTGAGCATACACTTCCTCTGGTTCGTCGCCTGTGTCTGCGAAGAGCCAAACCTCTGGCAATCCCCCACCCATAGCGCGCATCAACTCAGGATGTCGCTCCATGACGAGCAACGCGAGAACAGTTGACTGGACCCCTCCGCCGAAAGATACGAAGTTTGTCATGTCTTTATCCACGATACACGGCTCCAGAGGTTATGAAACGCGTTCTACTGCCATCCCACTCGATATCGCTCTCGTAGAGGTTTCGGCGAGGGCCGTGACGGAACTTATCCATGCCTATCTGCGCCTCCCAGGGGCTAGAATCCTCGTTAACATTGTGTAAAAGCCAAGGAACAAGACCCAAATCAGCATCATCATCGATAGCCCCTGAGCCCTTTGAATCGCGGATTGTGGGCCGTTCTTTGGTCCTTTTGGCCGCCATTGTGGGCTGTGAGATGCTAATCACGACGCAATCCAGTTCCATAGCCAGCTCTTTCAGGCCCCGGCTGACCTGTTCAAGCTCTTCGGTACGGTTGCTGTTGCGCTTTTGGGAGCGCATCAGCTGGATATAGTCCACAACAACGATGCCGAGGTCCCCTTTCTGGGCCTTATAGGACCTTGCGGCCTGCCTGACACCGTCAATTGTGGCCGCCTGGTGGCCCACAACCCTGATTGGGGCGGATGAAACCTTGTGCGCAGCGTGTGTGAGGGCCACTAGTTGGTCCTCATTGAGCCCTTCTTGGTCATGGAGTTGCACTGGGATGCCGGATTCGGCCGCGATCAGGCGTCCGATTATCTGATCAGCGGGCATTTCCAGGCTAACAACGAGCGCAGGGCGCTGCTGCTCGTAGGCAACGGACCATGCGAAGCCGTTTACGGCCAGTGCGGTCTTACCGTGGCCGTTGAGGCTCATGACCAGCACCAGCCATCCGGGCCTGAACCCCCCTCCGGTGGCCTTATCGAGCGGATAGAGGCCTGTGGAGATACGGGGCGGCTTCTTCTCACCCTTTTGGATGGCGTGTACCATCCTCATGTAGTCACTGACTACGCATCCCGCATCATCCCCATCCGTTAGATTCTCACCTGACTCCCTCAAGCGTCCCACCAAGGCCTCGGCCTCGGAGAGAGCCTCTCCTGGGCTTAGGTCCCCATCTACGGCGATGGACGAGAGCTGTTCAGCGGCCTGGTGCATACGGCGACGGGCGGTCATCTCCAGTAGGCGGGCAACGTAGCTGTCTAGCTTACTGTTGCTGCCTGCTCGGTTGAGGAGTTGGACCAGGGTGGGTCCGCCGATACGGCCCCATGTCCCCTGATCACGCAGAACCTCCTCGAGGATGACCTCATCGTAGTCGTTGTGCCGCTCATAGGCGGCCACAACGCCCCTCCAGATGAAGCGGTTCACGTCGTTAAAGAAGTCATCGTCCCCGATACGGCTGGTAACCGACGGAGTGAGCGATGGGTCTAAGAGCAAGCAGGCGAGCACCTCACGCTCGACGCTGCTGCTCTGAGGTAGAAATAGTGGGTCCATTATTCGCCCTCGATGCGGATGCCGCACCACTCGAACTCCTCAATGCTCATCTCACCGCTTTCCAGGGCAAGGAGTATCCTTACCTTGTCGAGCGGCGGCGGGTCGCTCGGAAGAAACCACTTCTCAGCCTCGTGGAGCGTGTCAACATACTCAGAGGTGTAACCCTCGTAATCGGGCATCGAAATCTTGTAATTGCGAAGACGCTTGCGGATTGCGTCCAAGTCGCTAACGGTGACTGACATTAGTTGCTCCCGTTGTCATAGACAAAAGGGCGAAGAACCTTGGACCGAGACGGGTGCCGCAGTTTGCGAAGCGCCTTCTCCTCAATCTGGCGAACAGCATCCCTTGTCAGGAACAGGTCCTGGCCGATCTCCTCAAGGGTCTTATCCTCGTAGAACCTACCATTAATCACGGTCCTCTCTTTTTCAGAAAGCGTGGAGAGAGCATCGCTAAAGCATGCCGACAGTTCCGCGTTGTCGTAAGCCCTAGAGGCGGGCAGCGCGATACGGCTGGAACCGTTGGTGATAGCCATGATTTCGGACGCATTTGCCGTCCGCGTTGCGACATTGTTCTCGATGCCGAGAACATCTGACGGGAAGAGGTCGTCGGCCATAACGTCGAAGAAAGACGCTAACGCCAGGGCGATACCCCGCCACTGGCCCTTGGAGTTTAGAGGGCTGGCCCTCATCGACTCCAGCCCCTGATACTGCTGCTTACAGGACCCGATAGCGGCTGCCATCTGGCCCTGACTAAACCCCAGCTCGTCACGCCTGGACTTGAGTTGGTTGTTCCTTACTCGAACAGTGACTTCAAAGTCTGCTCTCATCGCACACCCCCCGCTCCCGACGGCACCTTTGCCCCAAATTGACACAGGCCGTCAGGCATCACATGTTTATGGCAGTCCCACTCCTCTATGATTTCGGCCCTCACGCCGTGCCGGTCGGCTGCGTTAAGCAAAGGCATCGCAGACACGTCGCCCCCGTTAAGCACGCTTACCAGCGCGGCGGCGGCCCTGAACGCCTCGGCCACCCGCGCTCTTTCAGGCCTATCGCTGCCCTTCTGCGGGCTGTAGTCAACGAACGTAACCAGCATTACGAACACCCCGTTGGGGGCGTAATAGCCGACATCGAAACCGATGACCATTTCCGACTCGGTGTCGGGCCTAAGAACAAACATACACATCCCCTGTGTAGAAAAAGACAAGTGAAACCATCCCGCGACCGCTGGTGACAACACGTGGCAACAGATGAAGCGGGATGGAACCCATAAACCCAGAGAGAGCTACTCCGAGGGTTAGGCCAGACTGACGGAGCCCTCAGGGGATGTCAAGGACTCGTCAGAACTGATTGGTTCTCCGGCAGGTTTACCGCAGGCGGGGCACTTCACCCTAGTAGCCCCCGTACTTACGCTTGGCCGGGCCCATACGTGGGTTGTGCGGCCGCTTGGCGGCCTTCTGCCGCGCCTTCATACGCTTGTAGACTCCCATGATGTAAGCGTAGTTGCCAGCCTTACCCTCAGACGAAGCCTGGGACTTGGCCTTGCGCCACAACCGCTCATCACGCGCCGTCTTCACTACGCTCGTAGGCAAAACCAAACACCTCGCGCGCACACGCGCGCTCCTATACTAGCGGAGATCACAAACAAGGCGACTCTCCAAAGTAAAAACCATCCCACCAGACATGCACTCCTCGTCTGGCGAACCGCCATCCAAGTCGTGCAATCACCGAGCACGGCGGCTTTGCGCCAAAGCAAACCGCCGAAGCCATCAGGACTTCCACTCACAAAGCCACCGATGGGACCGAGTGTCAGCGGAGCGTACAGTCTACGCACCGCTAACCCTCTAATATGTACCATATATCAAGATTATAGCACGTTTTGAGGATTTTGTATACGCAGAGGTTTACATGCCCCTTTTGGCCTTGGGGCCAACGGGGCGAAGTGGGACCTGACTGATCAGATTTAGTGCGGAATCCGAAAATCTCAGCGCCGCAATTGGGTGTCAACGCGCCTCGGCCTACCCGGGGGTCACCACGTTACCGACCGGTCGGTAAACTATCTCGGTGTATAGCAACTATCCACCCACCGTATACCTACTATCCACCCCTGGGTGGCTACCAACTATGCACGGTGTAAACAAACTATACACCCTCGCCGCCTATAAGATACCCGCGTACCCGGCTATCTTACCCGACTCGAACCGCCGACCCGCCCCGAGGGAGAGGGCTGGCTCCAGGCTCCGGAGACCGCTGAAGGGCCGAAAGTGAGGGAGAGCCTAAACACCCAATCACCGACACCCCACTAAAAGCACAACCGAGCCCGCCGCTAACTGTCTGGAATCACCCGTCTTTCCGGATATGGTTGTGACAGTGTGCATCAAAGCGTGACAACCAGTAGCAGAGTATGAGACCTTACAGATGTCGAAGGGGAAACCCGGAGACGCCGTTCCTTCACAACCTACAGCAGCCACGCGACGAGCAAGGGATAACTCGCACAGCGAGGAAGGGAGAGAAACCCACCCCGGACGGATAGATGTGGGCCCATTGGGCCAGTTAGACTGCAACGTAGGCGGAGCGCTTGAGACTAACCCACAACCCATAAACCCAACGGAGAGACAGGGGTAGCACCCCAACGGACTATTACTATTGAAAAGGGTTAGTCCGCCCAGAACCGTAGAGCGTAACTCAAGCAAGTAACGCGGCCCAAACGCGCCCAAACACCGAGCCCATAGCGGCATCTGGGGCGCCTGTTTAGATAACCCCACTTGTGAAGAGGTATCCTCTAGCCCGAGCTATCGACGTGACACGTTGGCAGGCATGCCTACGGATAGTATCGGGGTGCTAGAAGTGAGACGAAAGGTCTCCCAGGCTAGCAGTAGCACGTCCACAGGCTAGAACCCTCGGACGCAAGGCTACAAGGTAAGGTGACACCGAACGGCCCGATTAGGTACGGGCGAAGTGAGTGTGCTCCGAGCGCTACCGGAACGCGCTAAACCCTTCGGGGTCTCAGTATCAAGAAAAGCCAACAGCGTGGCGCGCTAACGTCTCCAGACAATCTAGCGCGGCTGGTGTTGGCTCCTCTTGCGATTGATTAACCTTTGAACGGAGATTCGACATGAGCCCGGCATGTAGCTGGCGTTGCCAGTGTGAGCAGTGCGTTTTAGCACTATCTGATAAGGCAGAGAGCGCCCACAGTGCGCTGGTGACGCGCATTGAAAGCAGTCTGAACAACCGACAGCATCCACGCTGGTTCACGTACGGGGCGCCGCCGTTCTCGGTTGAGACCGTCGAGACGCTCGGGGGCGCAACGATTGACTACCCGAAGCATTTTCGGGAGCTGATGGTTCCCGGAGAGCGCGAGAATCCCCAGGTAAACCAGCGCTATCGCGTCACCGGTACTGTCAACGGGGAGACATCTGTCTACGAGATAACCGTTGGCAGGGTGCGCGGCCAGTTCGTTGGCATGAAGCACGTACACGTCGACGGGGTGCGATAACCCACTAACCCAAAAGAGGACAGCATGAACAAACTGGTGATCAATAAATGCTACGGCGGATTCAGCCTAAGCAAGCGCGCGCTTAATGCGCTCGCTCTTATCACTAAAGAAATGGAGAAAACGATGGAACCGAAGCAATCGAGTCCCCCGGTGAAGCCGGGCGGGTTCTTCGAGACGCGCATCCGCGCATGGGCCAAGGAATACGCCGAGGCGCGAGGCCAAACGCTCTTTTATTGGAGCATCTACAACCATGAGGGGCTGATTAAGAAGGCCCGGCGGCTTGTCAACATCGCCCGATACCCGATCAACCCACTTAGCGCGGCGTGTACCTACAAGTGGATTTGCGATGCGTTCTGCGCGGAGATCCCCGACTGGACCGGGCCGGATTTCGACGAGCTGATGGCCGCGATCGACGAGCTGGAGAGTGCATCATGATCCGCACGATTTTCACGGTGCTGATGTGGCTCCTGACCGGCAAGGCACCCAAAGAAAAGGAGAATCCGGCCCCGCGAGACGCCCGCGTGAGTCGGGTCGACGGCCGGTGGGCTTTCGAGATGAAAACGACGCTTCCGGGCGGTCGACACGTCTCAAAGGTCGAAGCGTGGCGGGCCTGCGTCCAGGCCGGGGTCGCCTCTGGCATCCCGGAGCATGGATGGCGCGCGCGCCACGGATCTAGCGGGTACAAATGGGTCACGAGGGTGCCCCAATAGCCGAAACCCCCGTTCGCGTGAGTCATCACGCGGGCCGGGGTCGCCCCTGGGCTGGTTGCCAGGGGCCTGATGAGGCAAACAACCCACTAACCCAAGAGAGGACAGCATGAAACGGACAAAGAGAAAAGGCCGCTGGGTGACCACTGAGAGTTGGACGTGCGCGCATTGCGAGGGCGCCGGCTCGATTCAGTGGTTAGAGGGTATGGGCGAGCCGATGGAGTGCCCCGTGTGCAAAGGCGAGGGCTACAGACATGAGGCCAAATGGGTGCCACAAGATATTGACCCCTCGTGCGATTGATTAACCCACTAACCCAAGAGAGGACAGCATGATGCAAACGTATGGTGAATACTCGCCCACAGGATTCGACGCGAAAGGCCTTGGCCTACCGGACCAGCGCGACTGGTTCGTCTTCATCGGACAGAATCGAGACTCTGACGCCTTGGAGCGCTCTAACTTCACGGTGGCAACCCTAACGCTCGAAGGGATTGACCCGGACGGCGAAGACCACGAAATACACAGGTTTGGACATTGGGCGTGCGGATGGCTGGAGATTATCATTGTCCGGCCTGGGTCAATGGCCTCCTCTGAGGCTGAGGACATGTCGGCCGCATTGGCCGACTATCCAGTGCTGGACGATGAGCACCACTCGGCGCTCGAATACGGCGAGCACTACGAATGGGTCGATGAAGAGTGCAGACGCGTCGCCACAGTCGATGAGGCCACGTACGACGCGGGCGAAGTGATGAGCAAGCTGGACTGGTACAGCGAACATGACATGAGCCCTTCCGATGAGGAACTAATCGAGACGCTCGGCGAGCTAGGGATGCTCGCCGACGATAACTAAACCCGATAACCCATAACCCAACAAGGGAGTAGCTCTCCAATGAACGTAGAACACAGATACTGTGCGGACCTTGGAATGTTCGCAGTGGACAGGCCCATCTTTACCATCCGAGACGACGCTGGACGCGTCGCCGCCAAGGGGTCATGCGTCTGGAAAACGGAGGCATGCGCTGAGTGCTTCAATCTCAAGTTCATGAAGATGTATCAGCGCGACATCGACGCGCGGGACGTACGCAATGAACAGTCATGGCAACGCCTGACAGGCAAGGCGCTTAGCGCTACGCTAGACAGGAAAAACAAGCGTCAGACAGACCGTGTCCGCCTCATGACACGTGGCGAGGCATTCCGAGACCCGTCTGATGTCATCAGGATTCGCGACCTACTGACCGCGAACCCTGACCGGGACTTCTGGATACCTACCAGGGCCTGGCGTAGCAGGCGCATGCGACCGCTGATTGTGGCAATCATGCGCGAGTTTCCAAACGCTCGAATCCAGGCGTCAACAGACGTGACGACGACACGCGAGGAGCAAGCCAGCCTGGACGATGAGGGCTGGTCAACGATGTTCTTTGGAGACGACGAGGCCTTCGAGACCCTGACAGGCAGCGAGCGCCACCTATGCGCCAAGACATGGGAGAAAGACAAGGGAGCATGCGCCAAGCGATGCGGCAAGGGCGGCTGCTTCGCAAAAGAGCAGACACACGTACATCTGAAACAACACTAAGGGGAGGGCTGAGCGATGGACGACTTCGAAAAGATAGAGCAGGCGATTAGGGACATCTGCCATTCCATGGCGCTGTACACGATGACATCAGAGCGACAGTACCAAATATCAAAGACGCTTGGTGAGGTTGTGCTCCCGCACCTCATCGACCTCCACGGGGCCATGCTGGAGGAGGCTGACGACCTGACGAACGAGTAGCAAGCCCACATGTCGAGGACATCTAACCACAAGGGGGACAGCATGAGAGAGGGAATCTTTGTAGAGGCCGACCACGATGGCGAGTGGTTCACGGGGCACGTTATCGCAATGCACAAGGGCAAGTGGGCGGTGCGATTCTTCACGCATTGCAGCATGCCATTCATCATCAGCGAGACCATAGCTCGCCACCTTGTCGACCCTATCGTGCATGTGTTCAAGCCTGAGCGCATAGCGTTTAACCGCCGCCCACTGCAATGGCACGAGGACCTAGCAGTAGCGTTCCCATGCGACAAGCGGCGCGAATACATCGACGCCGTCACGAACGGCGAGGAGGACTGGGCATGATTCACAACCACGCATTAACACTAATACTTCTGGCAACTTACGCAACGCTGATTGCTATGGCAATCCAAGGGGGATGAGATGAGTGAGCGAGTAGCAAAGAAGGTAGCGCGCGCGCTGGCAACGTCAAACCCGTTGGCGGGTCAGTCATACAGCGTCGAGAAGCCGCAAAGCATATCACAACGGGCGGCCAACATGCTCGCAGAGGTTGGTCCGTATGGACCATACATCGCTCCAGGTGACCCATATGGCTGGTCACCTGGAGCCCTTGCCACCATCTTCATGGAGCCAAAGGGCGGGGAGGGTGACTGCGTCATGCCGCTTGACTACTGGAATGGCGGCGGCGAGGCCGCAGAGCGGGCGAGCACGCTCATGGGCAAGTACTACATTGAGTTTGTCAACGCAGCGGTAGCTGCCGTCTGGGAGGGCTAGATGAGTGAGCAAACACACGACACCTACGGACAGAGTCAAATTATTACAATGCTAGAAGAACTACTTGAGGGCATTGAGATTGAGGTGGAGTGCCCGCGCAAGCGCCGCATGATGCTCTCAAGTGTCAAGTTCATCATCCGTGAATACAAGGGGGGGATGAGATGAGTGAGCAAACACACGACGTGTTCATAACGCTGAGCATGGAGGTGCAGGTCCAGGTCACCGGCTGCGCCACGCCAGAGCAAGCGCTGAGGGTGGCGAAGCAAAACCTGGAGGTGGTCGACTACACCCGTGGCGTCGAGGTGGAGTTCGAGGACGCCGAAGATGACGGTACCAACCCGGCCGCAGAGTTCGAGGTGGCCGGCATCCACGGGTGGTTCGAGGACGTAGAGGGCAACTCATACGCTAACTAACAAGGGGGATGAGATGTACCGCAACGAAGAGCCAGAGGACTACCGGAGGGACCGCCTTCGCGAGACGCCGGACGAGCGTCCGGATTGGTTTGCCTGTGGGCCGCCCGAGGCTGATGACCTGGATGATGTCGGCCCTGGGCCTGACACAATCCGAGAAGCGCGC
>Ga0209434_1000824_pt1 | contig 14406 bp, 5 predicted proteins | sample ETNvirnome_2_300_FD_184068 | JGI IMG/M metagenome (GOLD analysis project Ga0209434, IMG submission 184068) | Marine viral communities from the Pacific Ocean - ETNP_2_300 (SPAdes) (version 2) | ecosystem: Environmental > Aquatic > Marine > Oceanic | place: Pacific Ocean | collected 2013-06-22
TTTTAGATCCTTTTTTATAGGCTTAGACACCGGGCAACCCATTGCCGGTACCATAGACCCAATAACCGGCGTCTCGCTCACTGCGGCCGGGGGAGAGAGTTATTTAACGGTACATGCCAACACTTTCTCTACTACAAGTGGCTCTTGGGTTGTAACTAATCCATCTGGAGGACCTACGATTACGGAGGGTAAGTGGTATCATGTGGTGATGACATATGATGCCGGCAACGTTGGCAACGACCCCGTCTTTTATGTTAACGGGGTAAAATATTCCACTAGCAACAACGGCGTATCGTGTTATGTGAGACCAACGGGATCCTATAATGGGCTAACGTCGCTCCAGTCCACCCGGTACGGCGCCATGCTTGCTGGAGGCCGCGGCAATCGAGCAGGTTGGGGACTGCGCGGGTATCTGGCAGATGTGGCAGTGTGGAATGATACCCTTAGTGACGATCAAGCTGCTGGTCTTTATAACAATGGAAAACCGGTAAATATCAAACGACTTCTTCCAGACAATATACGCGCATGGTATATGTTTTCTCGTGGAGCCGGCGATACCGACGACTGGGTTTTTAACCGAGCCCTTCCGACTGCAGTCTCTCAAAGCGAGGCAATATACACAATTAGTGGCTACAACGCCAACGACCCTCTTGTCGCGACAGCGGGAGGATACCTCGTCCCCAACGATTCCACCCTGCGCCCCGGGCTCCAGACGTCGGCCAGCTTGCCAGGTATCCCTGACCTCAAAACTTTTGAGTTTGATTATGCCACATCTTTCAATACCCTAAACTTAGGCCGAAACGGTCCTTACGGATACCCGTCTTGGAAGCAGGTAAGAACTGGAGAACATAAGCTCGCACGCAAATTAAGAGAAGAGAACAAGATTGGTGTACTTTTGCCCCCACCAACAATTAGGGGGCGCGGTGGTCTTGTAGGGGGGCTTAAATCTAATGATTTTGTTGACTATTATGAACCCGCGGTAGTGTATGATATCGCCAAGCCTATCGAGATTATCTTGGAAGATAATACGGCTAGCCCGAATAAAGCCAATAATATGATAATGAAGGTAAGTTATCAAAATAATTTAGAGTATTTTACTAATGAAGGCCTTACTAATCGTTTAGGGCTGAATAAGCGTATTTCTCCCGATGAAGGAAACCCATTTAACGCGGCAGCCGATTATGTGTTTGATTCGTCGCTAAGTGCTATGATTAAATACGGCCAAAAGGTTTATCCTCAAGCAGTAAACACCGGCAAATCTATGATTCGTACCAGAGAAGCTTATGATATTTCGACTATTTGGAATGATGTCAGAAAGTATAGATCCAAGCAGCTTCCATTAGCCAATTCTCAAGGGTTTGTAGATCCCGGCGAAAGTATTTGGCCCCTTGATGCTCCCCTTGCTCTAACACATTCTCCGGCCAATCCAGCGGACGTTTACCTCTATCCACCTGGAGGCTTGTGCGGATTGGTGGTTCAGGGTGGTGGTGTAATGCCTGGAGGTCAAACTGCAGATTCGATCGAAGCAGCCGGCTACTTGGGCTCCGGCGCCGGTGAATTGATGAATACTTATGCTAGATTTGGCCTCTATACTAAGAAGGGCGTTTCCTCTATCACCGCGTCGCTGGCCTATACAATGCCAACGAGAAACGGTGTTCTTTCCTCGGCTTCAATCGGCCCCCCACAGGGCAACGGATTACTGTTTGGATTTCAGAAGTGGACGGCCCATGAAAGTGCTTCAATGCCCTATCGGCCTTATGATGATTACTCAAAAACACTTCAACTGTTGGGCAAAAACATGTCCATTGTTCCGGAATTCAGAATTAGTGATCATTTACAGACATTTATAGAAGAAGAAGGTGGCGATTTTCTGGCTAAGCAAACCAATTTGTTTAATTTGACTGGTGGTGCAATTCCCGATAGTTCAGATCCAGAATTCTATAAGGTTTATTCCACCACAGATTTTCTGAAGTATTTTAAGGCTATTGATGGCCAATTAGCTGACCAATCTAACGTTGCTGGCGAAAGAATGCGCCGACACACAATCGAACTGAGTTGCGACGCCCTCCTTCAGTTCCTCCCGTACAGGGGATTCTATCCGGCCGAGCGCACCGTAGAATTAGGTAGATTACTGTCTCAATCTTTGGGCCCCATTTCTTCCTATCCATTTAATGATGGCAACTGGAGAGGAGCACAGAAAATTACCAAACGAATCTTGCTGGAGCCGCTTATGGCGCCGGGGATTTTGTTTAATACAATTAAGTCTGGTATTGCATGTAGCAGCCTTGTACTCGTTGGAGGCAATGGGCTTGGTCTTACTTCGTCGTTCGATTCTGCAACAACAGCTTCACTCTTTAATGGTAACTGGAGCACCAGCGGGAATGGAGGCTATCGCGAGTCTAATTTGGATGGAACTGGTTATTACCGCGTCAGTTCCCAGGATACCAAGCAACCAGTGTCCGGCTCCGGCGCAACGTGGCCCTTCTACAGTCTTCGAGTTGTTTCCCGCGGCGCACAGGACCTCTATGGTACTAGCTTCTATGGCCAACCCATACCCTTTGAAGCTATTAGAGATCCGGATATTTATCTTTCTATAAATGCAATAAATAAACATGGCGACGAAGAAAGTGTTAAAAAAGGTACACGCAAGTTTTTGTATGACACGGGCCTTGGCAGCGCTAGCTTGGGGGAGGCCGCCGATGGCTCTACGCCTAGGATCCTCTATAAAGGCAATTCAGGATCGCCACTGTATAAGCTGGGCATAGACAACTTCTTGTGCGAAACTGTGAATTTCTTCCAGCAACCACTTAAGTCCTTTGTTTCGAAGCCAGAAGAAGAGTTTTTGGCAGTTAAAAAAGACAAATATTATGGAATGCGTATAAAGCTTGCAAGAACTAACGTATCTGCTTCTGAGAGCGGGCTGCCTCTTGAAAGAACCTTCGGGATGTACAGTCGAGACTCAGCATTTGGGCCGGCCGTACAGTTGAGGGGCGGCGCTGTCGGCGGCCCACAGGTTCCGGCCGGCCGCACTGGCGATCGTATTAGCTATGAGCCATGGCTGCCTCCTCACTGGTATGGTGCGTGTGAGGCTAATGTAATCTTTAAAGCACCGTATACTGGAAAAGTAACATTAGATGAGATTTTGGGCAATAAAGTTACTGAATTTGCTAAAGTTTCTGCTGATGCAGTAGCCATTGGCACTACTGGAATCATCGGCGGCAGCGACAACTACACCCAATATCTCTTTGAGAGTTATGCTCCCGGCTATGATGTGGTTAGGCCCCAAATTACTTCGAGCGTTGATATATTTGAAAAACTTCTTGTGGTGCCGGCCGATACCAATACGCAACAAGCGCGCTGGTTAATTCAATCTAAATTTGAAACTCCCATGTTGAATTTCTTTGGCGTACCCGCCTCAGCGTCCGCCACGCAGGGCCTCGGGCTCTCGACAGCTGCAGCCCTCCCGAACACAAATTCGCCTTTCTACTACTTCTCGCCGGGATCTCTGATGACATCCTCGCCTAAGATTCGCGGTATGTGGCACCAATACGGCAAGACACTCTCGGGATCTGAAGGAGTTCATCTATCTATTGAAAATATGCCTACTCAATATAGTTCTTCAACTTATGCTGGCACAATTGATGTCGAGCCTCTTACGAAAATAGTGGGCATCACCCCCTCTAAAAAGCGAATCGGAGATTTTGCCGATGTGAAGAAGGTCGAAGAAGCAATCGTTTGTGTTCCTTTCCTTACTGTTGATGGCAACCGTAAATTCTTTGATGTTGAGCGTCGTTCTCAAGAATATATGACACAATTGGCACTTTTAAACAAGTATATTTTCCCGCCAACATTTGATTTCTTGTTGCACAGGTCTGTAAATCCCATTGCATTCTATGCATTTGAATTTAGTATGGAATTCACACAGAAGGATCTTATAGACATTTGGCAGAATTGTGCTCCTTCTATAGCTTCTAATTTTGAAAAATCGAATGCCACCATTCAAATTGAGGACTTGGTGGACGCAATGCTTGATGAAAGGGGTAATTTACAGTGGATGATCTTTAAGGTTAAGCGCCGCGCAGAGAAAGATTATAATGTTTTCACAAGAAAGGGGTTGGCTGAGGGCTTGCCCATTGTTCAGTCGGCCATTGATTCTCCTTATTCCTATAATTGGCCGTACGATTATTTCTCCTTCGTGGAGCTAATTAAGATAGATGAAACTATCGTTTATGCCACGGAAGGTGTACTGCCTGATGAAGAAGAGGGAAGACCCATAATGCCTGATTTGCGACAGTTTATCCCCGCACCTAAAGACATACCTGCCGCTTCGCGTCCGGATAAAGAGATGATGGACGAGGCTAAAGAAGGTATTCCTCTTCGATCCCCCCGCCGCGGCTCGAGGAAAAAGGAGATTGAGAAGAAGCGCGGCGGAGAACAAGATGCACCTCGCACCGGCCGACGTTCCACTACCAGCAAGAGGGTCCCGCGCGTAGTTAAGGAAAAGACTAGATCGAAGTCGGTACGCTCAAAGCCCGCGCGCTCGACTCCGAAGAAAGTACGCACAACTCAGCGTAAGAAGGCTAAGGCACAAACTCGGAAGCGCGCCGCAGTAAAGAAGCTGACGCAAAAACGCTCTATAAAGAGGAAGTAACAAGTGGCAGAGTTTTTTAATAAGAAAGAGGAGATCCTGGAAGTTCAATTGACTGAGTATGGCAAATATTTGTTGTCTCTTGGGAGACTGGAGCCTGTGTATTATTGTTTTTATGATGATGAAATCTTATATAATTCTGAGTATGTTGGCACCCTCGGCGAGGCACAAAACGAAATTGATCGCAGAATTCGGCATGAAACACCGAACTTGAAAGTAATTCCAACAAGAACCAGTGCCGAGACTCGAGTTACTCGATTTATCGAGAGCGTCGAAGGCGCTTTGGGCGCGGACAACTCAGACCCAGCAAATAATACCGAGGTACTTCATCAGGAATCTTTTATGGAAAGGAGCAATTTTTCCTCTTATCCTATTGGGACCGGGGATATATCGTCCGATAAAACTGCAGCTTGGCATGTTGGCGCACTTAAAAACACGATTAAGACGGCACAAGAATATATTATTACTAACCCGTCGTCCAGTGTTGCGGGGATCAATGATGGAGTAATCACACAAATCCCGCAATTAAACATTGATATAGATTATCAAATCTTTTTCCGGAGCGGAGAATTCGGAGGCGATGCTATCAGCGAGTATTTTGTTGATCCCGGCACTGATCCTAATCTTTATTTGGCGTTGCACGAAGATTTTCTCGTATTGGAGATCCTCGAAGGAAATACGAATAACGAAAAAGAAAACTTCGAAATTGAAGTATTCTTTGAGTCCGCAGGAACTGGTTCTGCTGTTGGGGAAACCGTCTTGCAGCAAATGGCATTTGCAAAAGAGGGTGCCCCCACAATGGGATCCCCGAAGCCTTTAGGAAATACACAAACCAACATCGGAGATGTTGAATATTATTTCAATTTGTATTTAGATGAGGAACTACCCTATAACATAATGAATTCTATAGGGATGACGGCTGGAGAAATGACTAGTAATTCACGAGTTAGATTTAATAGGGACCTTTACGATGGTCTTCCGGACGACGAGGCCTGTTAAGATGGCAATTGCTTGTTCTGGAATCAGTGTATCTAGCGCCGTTGGTCTCCCGGCGGTGTACATAGAGAATATCACCATTCTCCCCCCGGATCGGACCAGTGACGAACAAGAAATAAAAGTAGAGTTATTATTGCAGTCCACGTCGCCGCAGAACGATCCCCACCTTGCGGCGAAGGCTCGTAAACTTTTTGATAGGCCCTACAAAATTTTTGTTGCTTTTTCTTCTAATCCGGAGCCCTTGATGAGGATGACAAAGGATGAATCGATAGCTAAAGATTTAATCCGGGATTCAAGAAAGGAAATCGAAGGAGGCATTCTTAGGCGCTATTTGGAACGTCCTGGACGCGAGTCTCGGCTGATTTCAGTTCCAGCTAATCGTAAGGCTAAAACCCCTATGGTAGTACATAAAAAATCCCTTATTTTTACTCACAAATTTATTTTGGAAGATTTAGAGGATCTCTATATGTATGTGACAACTTATTCTACTGATCCTCAAACACTTCATAAAACTGGGATTAATCGAAAAATAAAAGCCATGAAGATTAGTCCCGCTGCCACAGAAATAATTATGAGGGACGTAGAGGCCCCCCTTCAGAGTGCGGCTTTTGTATTAGAAGAAACGAAACTCGGAATGGGCGAGGAGGGCGAGGTCTGGCCAGGCCCAATTGAGTATGATGAGGAGAAGGGGTTTGTGGTCGCCGGCGCGGAGGGGGAGCTCCGAGGAGATAAACCGGCGGTAGCAGTGAAGTTGGTATCGAATCAAACAATTAAAGATTATCGTTTTTTGGAGGCGATTAGAGAGCTATCCTTCTCCAGAATGCCAAGCAATGCCCGGGCCGGGAAACGGCGCCGCAAAGATCTCGAAAAGGCTGCCAAGATAATCAAAAAACCAGGAACAGTTTCTGATTGTTCCTACTCACGAACCGCAAATAATGAATTAAAAATTTCTTTTGCGATCGATTACGCGCGTCTCGTACGAGAGAATACAAAATTGGGATTTCTTATTAAAAATGTGGATGCTCTGATGAGTTGCTTTAAGATAGAAAATATTCAAATTTGGCGTACCCGAATTAATGCTAATACACAACCCAACTTTCTCACCCCCGGAAAGATAACTATTTGTGGAAGCGATAGAAAGCTCGCTACGACATCTAGCGAAAAACTTGTCGCGACCCTTAAAAATGGTTTGGTTCGCCCAGTACAGTTCCAAGGCCTCAATAAAGAGATTCTTAGTGTTGTTGTAACTGACCAGGAGATAGCGGACCACGATATCGGCACCTATGAGTACCGTGCCGTGATTGAGATGTTGGACATGTCTACCACGGCTATTAATTATACGATCAAAAAATTAACCAAGTTTCTCACCGAGTATAATAAATTTTTAGCAGCCGCAGATTCGAAGGGCGCAAAAGGATTTAATAGTAAGGCGCGCCTTCAAAGAGATAAAACCCAACTTCTTGCTAAAAATCAACAGTGGAAAGGATTGATAAATTCTTTTATGACTTCGGTCCAGTTCCTGTTCGGAGATACGGCTTTTCCTGAATTTAGTTCCATTGCCTGGAGAAAAAATTTAATTACCATGGTAAATCCAGCTAATGGAGATATAAAGTCTATGATGATGGCATCTGAGGCAATTAAAGACTTTTTAAGTAACCTGATGATGGTTTCACGCGCTGCTACTTCTGCCGCGTCCGCCGGAAGTTCGAAAGCTACATCAAAAATACAATCTGGGAATGTGGCACGACGACAAATTAAGTTGGAACATGTTTTCGCTTCCAACTATACCAGAAACGCAACTGCTGGCGAGGGAACCGACTACTTAGATGATTCGGTAACCTCAGACCACCCTCTTAATTTTACGAGTATTGGATTTGATAGTTTTGTATCAAGGATAGACGCAGAGCTTGAAAAGTTTAATGTACCGCGCCCCAATGATCCGGGAGTAAATAAGTTTGGTTTTTTGAGCCCCAAGAGGCTTAATGTAAAAGGGAGTGTAGTTGAGACGGCCAGCGCTCAATTGCCACAAGAACTAGGAAATGGAATTTTAAATTCATCTATTAGTGGCTACAAGATCCGTCCGCCTGTCCCCAGCAATGAGTCGGAGAAAGTTTATGATTCTGAAATTGATGGGATTTTAGGATTTGCAGATGTCCACATTTCTCCTAATACTGCGCCCCTGACAAAGATTTTACAAACCCCCAATTTTGGCAAGGAGAAAAAGAAGGTAAGCATTCTAAGGTCCGCCAATTATTTAACCTCTAAGGGGGGATTTAATAAGGATATCCCAACGTCCAAGACATCGATTTCCGGATCTCAACAACAAAAATTCAAGGTGCGGCAATCGCCACGACAACGGATTCGAAAGTCTCGTGTCGTTAATCACATGAGTAAAATGGCAGCCGTAGGGTTTAAACCGACTCCCAAATATAATCCTAATCCCTTGGTGAGCTCTCTCTCGGCAGCTGCCGCAGATCAAAATCCCTCCACTTTGGATGAGAATAGTACTTTTGGTCAATCGGTTAATTTTAATTCTATCGTTGAAGTTCAATATTTTGACGGCTATTTAGTCTCTAATGGAATGACAAACTTGAATGAGCCCATCTGGCGAACACTGACGCAACCAGACTTTGAGGAATTTGTTACGTCTCGCGCAAGCGTCCTGTGTCGTACGACGCTAGCGACGCGCCCCATGGCGATGCCCAACAAGTATGAGCTCCCAGAGTATGATAACCTTTTTATCTTAGGGGATAAGACCGCTAGACCCGCGAATCTCAATTACGGTCAATCAGATTATGAGGACATTTTTAAATCTATGTGGCGTACATTTAAAAGTGAAATGAAATTAAATTCATTGAACATTGAAGATTATGCAGGCAGCGTTGATACTTCTTATATTAAGACTCCTTTAGAAATGGCGATGGGAGTTCCTGTGAAAGGAAATGCCAAAATAGGTCCGCGTTCTCGCCGCGGCCGTAAGAGCCCCGGCAAATCTGGAGGCGCTTACTGATGCCCTCAAATATTAATTTTAAAAATTCATCGCTGCTAGTGGATTCTAACTTGATTGGGCTGCAGCAACGCGTCGACAAGAATGGTGCGATAGGAAACTTTGCTCTTCGAGTTAATTGGGGCATCAGTGATCAGTTCAGAGGAGTTTTGGGTAAATATTATGCCGAGTATGATACAGAGGGAGGCTCAAATTTGGTTAATTTTGCGTCGGACAAGATATCAAAGCCGCTCAGCCAGCAAACTCTAAATATAGCCCTGAAGGTAAGAGAGATCCCATCTACTGGCGACAACGTTGGATCAAAAAGTGCTAAATTTTTAATAGAGCTGGATAACGAGGCCTGGAATAATCTCAACTACGGGTCGTCAACTGTAGATTTGCTTCGGAAAGATATCGAAGAAGAGGGAGTGTATGAGGGCGACCCCTATTGGCGTTGGTATCTTAAAGATGGCATCCCACAAAATGCGCCACCGCACATGCCGATGCCCCCCGTAATTGACACTACGACGACGTATATGGATCATACAACACTTTATTACTCGCCGTCCAGCAATAAAACAATCCGAGAGAAAAGTGGAGTAAACGTAAAAGTTGAGTCCGTCTATAACTACTATGCGGACACTACCCCTCCTTATGAACAGATTTCTCAACTGGCCTCAGAGCCCATGCTCACTAATTTCTATTGTTTAGAGTCAGAAATGCGCAATACGGGGTCTACGCTAAATTCTCCGGATTACTTCGGCCAGATTACACTTAACAGCGCTCTTCAACAGGTGAACATAGACAACGATGGGGCCCCCGATCCTTGGTTTCAGAGTGTTGAAGGGCCCGAGGGAGGAATGACAGAGTCCAAAACAGTTCAGCTTTATACACTATACAGCAAAGGGCTGAGCCAAATAGAAAATACAGTCGGTCTAGACAATATAAAGGCGACTTTCGATGTTCGGTATAAAAATATAGTTATTCTTAATTCGGATTTGGAGGTTATGAGTGACTTGGCTATAAGAGATGATAAGACTACGGGAGTTTCAAATTTACCATTTTATAATAAGATTACAATTGGTTATGATAGTGAAGCGGCAGGAGATTACGATGATACTTCTGGTACCGGCGGTGCTTCATGGTTTCGAGAGCTTCAAAGAGACCTAAAGGATGCTGGCGTGACGGGGTTTGAAGGGTTTATGGACATTTTGCAACTTTATATAATTCAAAACATTGAAAACTCAGTAAGCAATCAAATAGCCTTTCAGAGAAGAACTATTACTCCTCAAAGTGCTGAAAATGCCGCTGATACCCAGTCGTCGGTTGAGCCTGCACCTACGAATGTGATGTTCAACATGGCGAACTTTTTAAACGACATTACTTTTAGAACATGGACTGATAAGGGCGCTGCGCCAACTCGTATTGAGAAAATTGTAGAGCGGATAAATGCCAACGAGACTACCGACGATAATTTTATTTTGATAAGAAACTATAATCAAAATGTAGTGGAGATAGACGAACTCGCCGCAAAATCATTCTTAGAGCTAGTACAAGACGACAGGATTATATTTCCTACCCGTACTGCTAAACAAATCGTTTTAGAGAACCGCCTGGCGGCAAATGAAACTATTTTGTATAAAATCGATAAAAGAACAGTCAACCCCGACACAGGCGGTGAAATCGTACAAACATTTTACATAGGAAGACACTTCGACCAGGTCCGCGATATCCACTACATAGATTCCCAGGTTAAATATGGTGTAAGATACCAGTATGAGATTAGTGAAATTAAAATCGTGTTTGGAAATGAGTACTCCTATCGCGATCTTAAAGTTTTCTTTCACGAAGCAGCAGGCTACGGCCGCGCAGTCGGAAATGCATTAGGGTTTTATAGGCCCGTGGCAGATATGGTGTTAGATGACGTCATCGAGTCGAATGTGAAAGAGTATACTGCCTCAGATGAAGATTTAGGCTTTTCTCCAGTTGGGATTGATACAGTGGGAGAAACCTCTCATACCGGTTATTATATTTTTAAGCCCACCAATAGAGCAGAAATTGATGCACCCGGGTACACGAATCTATTTAATAATGGGACTGGTTGGTGCGCCGACTCGAACGGCCACTCTCGCCGCGGCCTGGTCTCCGAGCGCCTTACTTTGGAGAAAATTAATGTGCAAATTAAAGAAGGGTTTGGCTTCACCGGAAATGATTCCGGCGGCGCCGTCGGTGCAAACTTAAACATGCCTGTGACAGCGGTGGCTACGCCCCCAAGGCCTCCTGCGCCTAAGGGCCCGCGAAACATTAGAATACCAAAAGCACCCCTTCGTCCAACATTGCGGCGCCCACAATTTGGCACAACCCCGGTCCGGCTCCCCCAGTCACTACCGACGCCTCGGCTTCCATCCCCGCGCCAAGCGCCTCGCATTGGGACAAGAATAAATCGTCCTGGTGGTGTTACGCCGCCATTATCGCCGAACTTACTTCAACAGTTGTTTAGGATTCCATAGATGAGTTTTTATTGGTATATAGACATTGAAGAGACGACCTATTCACAAATGAATGAATTTGATCCTCCAGAGATGAATGCCGGCGCACCTGGCACGTTCTCTGTGGGGCCTATTGAGTTTGGGGATGATGAAGTAGTTTCTGTTCTTGCATTCGTGCATAGAATCAATACAGCTTTTAAAAACGCATTTACGACCGGGCTAAGCGCAACCCGGTATTATATAGAAGCGCGCATCCGGCCTATGGCCGGCGTCCTCGGAGGGGGGATAGCTCAGGCCGATATAACTAAAATACAGACAGCAAAACAAAGTCGCGAGTTGGCTGTCGAGTATAGAATTTTCAATAGCGACAACGTAGGATTCGCTCTTCAATTTCGTTCCGGCGAACATGGTTCCACTGGTGGCCTGCAACTAGCACCGGAGGGCATTCCAGCCGCAGAAGTCACCGTTTTAAATACGCCAAATATTGTGGCTTTGACCACTCCTTACTGTTCGCTTGAAGCGGCCATCACCGATAAGCCACCCCTTCCGCCAGACATAGTGTTTGTTCCGTATGTCGGTATCAATAATAAAGTTCTGATTTTGTTTAATTCTAATGCCGGCGAAAAGAAAGAGCGACCGATCGTTTTGCGAGATAGCGATACTAGTTTTATTTTAGATGAATACTTTGCACAGCATCACATACAAGTCACAGCGGCTGACGTATCACAGCTTGGCCCTGGTTCAAACCTGCAGAAATTACAATATCGAAACGACGATCCAATAAGACAATACGAGTTGTTTAGGGTTGACAGAAAGCCTACTGGTTATGGTAGCTTTAAAAACTTTAACAGAACAGATTTTCCTATAGAAGCACAGCTCGGGCCCGACAAGTTTTCAACCGCGGTTGCTTATGTAGATACTATAGCCCCCAATAAAAAGTATTGGTACTGTGCGCGCTCGATCGACATCCATTCGAATATTTCTAACCCTACTTACATTTTTGAACTTGAGATGATTGATGACAGGGGCCAGATGTTTATGAGACAAAAGATATTTACCTTCCAACCGCAAAAGCTAAATTATAAAAAGACCGGAAGAAGGTTCTTGGCCATCGAGCCCACCTTTGCACAAAGAAGTTATGACTCTGCTGCCGAACAGCCGGGCCCCGTTAGCATTAACGAAGCCCCGGCTTCGAATATATTAGGTACCCAAGAAATACGTCAGGTATCTTCTGTGTGGGGTAAAAACTTTAAAGTTAGGGTGACGAGCAAGAAAACTGGTAGGAAAATTGATTTAAACGTGACATTTAAAAATACAGGAGTTGTTATTCCCTAGGAATAATACTTATTTATTTACTATTTATATGGAGAGGTTAACAGAAAATGGGATTCTTAGATAACTCAGGCGACATTATATTGGACGCCGTTTTAACAGATACGGGCCGCATGCGCCTGGCAAAAGGTGATGGCAGCTTTAAGATAGATAAATTTGCGTTAGGAGATGATGAAATCGATTATGGCCTGTACGATAAAAATAATACAAACGGCTCAGCGTACTACGATCTTACTATTTTACAGACGCCCGTACTCGAATCATTTACGAACAACATGTCGAGCATGAAGTCGCGCTTGTTAACCGTTAACGATAATGATCTTCTTTATCTGCCGGTGATTAGATTATTTACTGAAGGTGGCTCTGCACAAAACGCCAATGGCTTCTTTGTGGTTCCTGTGGATAAAAGCACGGTTGAAACTGGATTTGGAGGTAATCTGGGCACTGGAATTTTGAACGGTTATCGACCGTCGGATGACCCTGCTTGGATTGAAATGCAGCAAGGACTCAATACTAATGAATTACCCAAAGAGGATCCTTTAAATGACCAGTTGGTGGAAAATCAGTACATCCTTCAGATCGACAATCGACTGGGCCAGATTTTTCCATCACCGGATAATGTATCGGCCGTCAGCCGCGCGAATGCTGCCTCAAACATTCAACTCTCTCCTGCTACGTATGCATACTTAGACGATGATGGCGTGGCAAACTACTACTTTGTTGGTGGCGAGCAGGGTCGGGGTTTTGTCAATAATCTACGCGCCACAGAAGCTTCAAGTATTCTGGGGCCCCGGGGCACAAAAATCTCTTTTAGAATTGGAGCAAGCCTTGAGCTGAGAAATAGCCAATATCTCTTTGATCAGCTGGGAACCGTCGGATCTGCCACAATAGCCAATGCTGTTAAAGGTGGGCAGCATCTTGATCCCTCGAGTAATGCTTATAAATATATTGATTCTATTGTTCGAATCTCGGGGGTTAATACAGGGTATAGTGTCGACATTTCAGTAAGATTTGTTAAGTTAACATAAGGAATTAAATAATGGCCTCTTCATTTAAAACAATTGATCCAAAAGATATAGTATCTACTAGAAATCTGCTGCATGAAGCAATCCCCATCACGGGAACTATCGTATCTGGTACCTACGCTGACAACAACATTAAGAATTATTCTCACGGAATGTTTCAGTCGATATATGATTACCCCTTTCTAAGCTCTTCGGCTAATCATATTGTTGATTTAAGTTGCGGCTATTCGAGCGTCTCCGGCCTGTCCGGGGCAGCATCTCAGCAGAATGCAAAGAAAATTAACATCTATAATGAGATGGCTCAGGTTCTGGCGGGGTTTGATGAAGACGGAAACGTAAGACGTTTTGATGAAGATGGAGATCTGACGGGTGGCGCCAAGATTAATGAGGCCTATATAATTAACTTTACTAGATTGCTCGCCAAAGATGAAATCAAAAAGGGTAGTTTTAGTCTGGAGTTGGGCGTTACTGAGGGGTATATCACACCTTTCACAACTCGCATTAAGCTTACAGACGCTAGTGGGTCTACTGGATTTAAGGTTAACTCTCCCGCTGGCGAGTATGGAATTTTATTTGCGGCCGATAGCGCTGGCACTCCGATGGAAACATCTAACCGCCCGGCCGGCCTGCTTTACTATCAAGCTGGCATTGCAATCGTGACCTCCTCAATCTTCGGAGGCCAGGGAATCCACCCTGGTCAAGGTCTTGGCTTACTGACTGTATCGGCCTCTATGAACGAGACACACGAGAATGTTTCAGCAGTTTTTAGCGGCTCAGCGATCTCTAGTTCCTGTACTGAGTTACGACATAGGCTTTATAATTTATCTTTTAACAACACCACAGAGTTGAATTCTACAATTTATTTCTGCCGGGCAAGTCATAATGATTTTAATTATTCTGCTAATCCAACCTATTTGAGCGCGAGCAAGA
>Ga0209434_1000825_pt1 | contig 14403 bp, 14 predicted proteins | sample ETNvirnome_2_300_FD_184068 | JGI IMG/M metagenome (GOLD analysis project Ga0209434, IMG submission 184068) | Marine viral communities from the Pacific Ocean - ETNP_2_300 (SPAdes) (version 2) | ecosystem: Environmental > Aquatic > Marine > Oceanic | place: Pacific Ocean | collected 2013-06-22
AGGAACAGCGCAAGTTTTCTAAGATTGCTGAAACAAACGACAAAGTAGAACAAGATGGATTTTTAATAAACAAAAAACTACTTACTAGAGACACAAATCGGACTTGTCCTGTTTGTAAGACATATTCTTTTCATCCCCAAGATGATTTGTATATGAATAAATTTGAGTGCTGTCATCCTTGTTATATAGCGTGGGTCGAGGGCCGAGAAGAGAGATGGCTGGACGGTTGGAGACCAAATAGTGAAAATTAGCACTGCGCAATTGCACAATATTATTAGAGAAGAGATCAAAGAATCGCTTGCCTCTTCGCGCTTAAGACTGCAATCTGCACAAGAGTTATCCGCGAGTCTGAAACAGCTGGAGAAAGTGATGGTGCATCTTCTTCACCAAAAACAGTCCAACGAACCCGGTACTGAAGAGCACGATAAAGCTAAAGAGCAGTTGGCACAAATGGCGGCTGTTGCGCAAGAGTATGCCTATATAGGAAAGCGATAATGAGAGTCACCAAATCAAGATTGAAAGAGATTATCTTGGAAGAGGTTCATGGAATCGAGGCCGAGGAACAGCTGCAAGAAAGTTATCCATTATCTGAAGGCATGCTGGCGTCGATAGCTCCCAAAGTTGTAGAATTTATAATTGAGAACCCCAAGATTATGGAAATTTTATCTAAAGCACTTGCTCCCATGTTAGCTAAAGTACTTGGTGGCGAGGAAGAAGGGGGCGCTGCAGGAGGAGCTATGGCTGACTTGGCCGGCTCCGTAACAGAGGAATAAAAAATGGCAACAGTATACGATATTATTAAAGGAATCAACCAGGCCGCTGCAAATGCGTACGACGGCTCTGATGCAGAAGTGGGCTTATCACGCGAAGAGGGCGATCCTATTTTAGACCGCCGGGTGATAGATGGCTTCAAGGTGAGAATCCTGGGTCCAATCTTACGCATTACTTATCAGTCAGAAGTTCGACTTCAAGATGTAAAAGACAAAGGTTTTGAGAATTCTATTATTTCAACGCTTAAGGATATTGTTAAATTTTTAAAGAAGGAATACAAAGCAATTACTGGCGACACCCTCACTCTTACTATAGATGGGGAGCATAATATCTTAGTTCAACGTATGTCTAACTACCGCACGGATGTTCAGGCCTTTTGCGATTATAAAATCGGCGGCCTCAAAGATGTTGATGAAGTAGATCGATCGTCTTCTGAGGACCGTTTAGATAAATCAATAAAAGCGTGGCTATCCCTGGGCCCCGGCAAAAAGCGAACCCCTAAGGCGGGCTGGGTCAACCCAGGTAAAGGCAGCTAAGGGGTGATATGTCAAATGCTCTTACAAAGGAGGAGATACTAAGGGAAGTCGTTAAAGCCGGGAAAGACCCGGTGCATTTCACGACTAGCTATTGCCGCATCTCCCACCCTCAGCGAGGCTTAATTTCGTTTAAGGCGTTTGACTATCAGAACCAGTTACTAAAAGATTATAACGATTATCGCTTTAATGTTATCCTGAAGGCCCGGCAGCTGGGCATCTCCACTATCACTGCTGCCTATATCGGATGGTTAATGCTTTTTCATCGCGATAAAAACATACTTATTGTGGCCACCAAGCTGCAAACAGCCACCAATCTCGTTCGAAAAGTTAAAGCTATTATTAAAAATCTTCCCGATTGGATGCAAATTTCTAAGATCATAGTAGATAATCGGACTTCATTTGAACTTTCGAACGGATCACAAATTAAAGCCGCATCAACATCCGGCGATACAGGTCGTTCTGAAGCCCTTTCTTTATTGGTAGTCGATGAGGCTGCTCACGTTGAAAAGCTCGGTGAGTTGTGGGCTGCTCTATATCCCACCCTGTCGACAGGGGGTCGGTGCATTGCGCTTTCGACACCTAATGGTGTTGGTAACTGGTTTCACCAAACGTGCATCGAGGCCGAAACCGGCACCAATGATTTTTATATGACCACGCTGATGTGGGATAGGCATCCAGATCGCGACAAAGCTTGGTTTGAAAAAGAAACCATGAACATGTCTAAGCGCCAGATTGCTCAAGAGCTTCAGTGCAACTTCAACGTTTCTGGCGAGACGGTTATCCATCCTGACGACTTACAGTGGTATCTAGAGAGAGTCGCGTCTCCCGAATACCGCACCGGATTCGATAGGAACTACTGGATCTGGAAGCGATATGACCCCGAGAAGCCTCACCTCATCGTGGCAGACGTTGCGCGAGGCGACGGCAAGGATAATAGCGCTTTCCACATATTTGAACTTGAATCATTGGAGGTTGTTGCCGAGTATGTGGGGAAACCGAACCCCGACGAGTTCGCGGATATCCTATATAATGTGGCTGCGGAGTACGGGAATCCTATGTTGGTTATAGAAAACAACAACATAGGCTACGCAGTACTTAAAAACTTGATAGATAAAGGGTATCCTAACTTATATCATTCTACTAAAGGCGATCATCAATACGTGGACCCTATTACAGCTCAATGGCAAACAAATGCAATCCCCGGGTTTACCACCTCCTCTAAAACGCGGCCCCTTATCGTGGCCAAGATGGAAGAGTTTATGAGAAATAAACTAATTAAAATTAATTCAAACCGACTTCTGGCTGAGATGAAAACATTTATTTGGCACAACGGCCGGCCGGAAGCAATGAGGAGCTATAATGATGATCTGGTTATCTCGTTTGCAATTGGATGCTGGGTCCGCGACACGGTGATCGTAGAGAGCCAAAAGGGTGTAGAGTACAGCAAACAGTTTCTGTCTTCCATCTCGACATCCCACACTACGCTCTCCACTACAATTCCAGGTCAGCGCGAACATAAGATAACTAAAGAAACACAGCAAGGCACAGCCGCGGCAATGTATAATGAACAATACATAGCTTTAATAAAAGGATAACTCATGGCAGCAAAAAAAGGAAACAATACTCGAAATCCTGACTCTCCATTATTTAAGAGACTCACAAGATTATTTTCGGGCCCTATTGTAAATTACCGTGCACAAATCGCACGGCAAGAGCGCCGCAATTCTTTAGATAAATATCGTTATAAATTCCGTTCTTTGAGCGGCCAAGAGTTTAAGCGCGCTAGCGACAACCTCTCTCAGAATTATAATATTTTATCTTCGCATGCAATGCGGAGTCAGAATCGCGGAGAGAGGTATCAAGATTTTGATCAGATGGAGTTTATGCCCGAGATCGCTTCGGCCGTTGATATCTACGCTGATGAGATGACCACCTCGAACGAATACGATAAGCTCCTAACAATCGACTGCCTCAACCTAGAAATTAAAACAATCTTGGAAGCTCTTTTTTATGATGCATTAAACCTTGAGTTTAATTGCTTTGGCTGGGCTCGGTCTATGTGCAAGTATGGAGATTTCTATCTATACCTAGATGTTGATGAACAGATGGGGGTAAAATCGGTTATTGGTTTGCCGGCGCAAGAGATTGAACGGCTAGAGGGACAAGACCCCACAAATCCAAACTATGTGCAGTTCCAGTGGAACGGCGCCGGTATGACTTTTGAGGATTGGCAGGTCGCACACTTCCGGATTCTAGGTAATGATAAATATAGCCCCTACGGCACCTCTGTTTTAGATCCGGGTCGTCGGATTTGGAGACAGCTTGTGCTTTTAGAGGATGCCATGATTGCCTACCGAGTCGTTCGAGCTCCCGAACGTCGGGTTTTCAAAATTGATGTGGGCAACATCCCACCTCAAGATGTTCCTCAATATATGGAAAAGGTTAAAACCGAAATGAAGCGAAACCAAATGATTAACGCCAACACCGGAAGAGTGGATCTGCGCTATAATCCTTTGTCGCTGGAAGAAGATTACTTCATTCCCATGAGAGGGGGCGTGGGGTCGGAGATCACATCTCTCCCCGGCGCCAAGTCTCTTGACGATATCGAAGATGTAAAGTACTTGCGGGATAAGCTCTTCTCAGCCCTGAAGGTCCCTCAGTCTTACCTTACGAATCTTGAGGGAGATAACGAAGATAAAAGCACATTAGCCCAAAAGGATATTCGTTTCGCGCGAACAATCCAAAGGCTACAGCGCGCTTTAATTTCAGAGCTTGAAAAGATTGCGGTGGTACATTTATATACTATAGGTTTCCGTGGCGAAGACCTGGTAAGTTTTAAATTAGCTCTGAATAATCCTTCACGTTTGGCGGAACTCCAGCAACTTGAGTATATGAGAACAAAGTTTGATATTGCTAATGCTGTTCCTGAGGGAGTTTATAGTAAGCGCTGGCTTGCCAAAAATATTTTGGGTCTCTCTGACGAAGAGTTCTTGCGCAATCAGCGTGAAAGTTTTTATGATAAGAAATATCAGCAAGCCCTTGAGGGTGTGGCCGAAGGGGCTGCAGCCGAAGAAATGGGCGGCGGCGGTGGCCTTGGTGGGGACCTTGGGGGCGACCTTGGGGGCGACCTTGGCGGGGGTGAAGACCTCGGCGGCGGAGAAGACCTGGGCGGCGGAGAAGACCTGGGCGGCGGCGATGAATCGGCTCTTTTGACCGCCCCCGCGCGCCGAGAGGATGATCCGAAGCATACAAGCCACTACAAAAAAAGCCGCAAGTATAACAGGAAAGATGGCCGTGCCGACGGCCGCCGGACGAACAATCCAGGCCCCCGACGCAGAAACCTTCGCAGCACCGCTGCTCCCGAAGCTGTTACATATCGCAGCCGCGATAGATCGCGGGTAGGACACTCTGTTGGTCGAGTGGGTCTTCCTGATCTTAGAGCGTTAGTTAGTCTAGAAGAGAATGATGGATCTATTTATAATAAAGATGAGGCATTGCTACTTGAGAACACGGCGGATGTACGTAGACTTATAAGCCAATTAGATAAGAAAGAGGCAGAAAAGGATGAAACATAATAAGAAACGCAATACGGCTTTTATTTATGAGGCGCTCGTAAAAGAGGTCACAAAATCGACGGTGAGTAACAAACACAGGAGAAGTGCGGCCGCTGTGGGAATTCTTAAGAAACATTTTGCAAAAGGAACTACTCTATATACAGAGATGCAACTGTATAACACTATATTAGAAACACGAAATATTCAACCTGCAGTTGCGGAGAGGCTTTTGCAAGAAACTAAAGCTGCGCGAAGCAACGTGAATGACAAAATTTTGTTTGCTGCTCAGTCACAAGTTATCGCCGCCATTAATAAGAGTTTAGGTCAGCATGTTTGGTCTAATTTTGTTCCTAACTTTAAAACGTTGGCTTCTATAAGTTCTATTTTTAATAAAAGATCTTCGGTAAAACAAAAAGTTTTATTTGAACAAGCTCTTGTTGACCATATGTCGCAGAAGTCCTCGGCAACACATCGTAATTTAAAATCAATTGATAATTTAACATATCGATCGTTCATTAAAAAGTTTAACGACAAATACGGCGATCTATTACGGGAGCAAAAAGAGTTGCTCAATCTCTATGTTACAAGTTTTGCAGATGATGGGTTTGAGCTACGGCTCTACCTCAATGAAGAAATATACAGGCTTAAGGGCTTACTTAGTGAAGCGGCCGAAGCCGAGTTGGAACCCCTCATCTCGCAAAAAGTAAATAAAGTTGTGGAGTACCTAGACGGATTTCGTAAGCACGAGCTTACTGAGGCTCGTCTTAACAAGGTTTTACAGACACAAGAATTGGTGCAGGAGCTTACCCTAAATGCTTAAGATTAAGATTGGAGGTCCGCAAGCAACCGTAGAACTCAACGCTCGTAAAGCGCTTGATGGATCTCTGCTTATCATGGATCATAAAAAGATTGATATTGCGGTAATGCCCGAACAAATGAAAGTTGTAACCTTCCCCAAAACGACAGCCACAGAAGATGTTTATGATTATCAGAATCGCCTTTTGGAGATGCTCTCAGATAAAGGCGTTGTAGATCGCAGCAGCATTCAGGGAGGAAATATCTTTCGTTCCTTAGAGGCAGCCCTTTTTTCCAACGAACAAATCAACGCTCTTCAGGCGGCTGTTTTTGTGATTTCTGAATTTATACAGCACGAAGCCGGCACCGAACGCATTGCAGATGAATACGAAAAAGAGCTCGAAGACATGTATACTCACCCCGACGACCAAGATTCTACGGAATACGGAGAAGTCCCGCAATATGCGGAGAAGGGATCTATGCGTCCTGGGTATTATTACTATCCGTTACGCTACCGATACTAAATGGAATTAATACATTTTATACTTGCCGCTTATGGCATGACATTCATTATAGTCCACGGCCACATCTTTAATAAGATCCGCCCAGCTTGCAAATCGATGTGGGGCTTCGGCCGTTTGTTCCATTGTCATTTGTGTATGGGATTTTGGGTTGGGGTGTTTCTTTGGGGCGTAAGTCCATATACTGAACTATTTAGTTTTGGTTCAGGTGCAGTAACTGCGTTTATGTGCGGCTGTATCAGTGCTGGAACATCATACTTTTTAAGTATGTTGGTCGAAGATTATGGAATCAGATTTAAGATTCACAAAGGAGGTGAGCAATCATGAAAAAATGGATGATCCAACCAGTTCGACGTTGCTGCTCCGGCAGTTGACTATTTTAAAGGAATAATATTATGACACGTAGAAAGAATACAAAAAGAATTGATCCGAGATACTTCTTGAACGAGACAGTGAATCGTTGTGAGTCGTGTGGTCACGCGCAAGAGCTTGAAGAGGGCTTCGGTACAGCCCTACGAGGCTTCGCCGGGGCCGGGAAGGCTGCCGTGCAGAAGATGGCTGGCCATGGCGGCGCTGCGGACATGGTGCAAACTGAAAAGCAAATTCAAAGACTTGTCGCGGACCACTTGAGCGCATCAGGATCGCCGCGGCTCACTCTCCAAATGCTTCAGGGCATACTGGCACCACTTACAGCCCAAGTCAAGGAGAAGGAAGAGGAGTTTTAAACGAACAATGCCCCAACTTCTCCGAGAATACTATGAACTATGCGAAGGCGGCGTCTGTCAGGATTTACTGACGGAAGCGGAGAAGAGGTTTGTTCGCGAAGGTGGTATGATGCTTTCAGGCAAACTTCAAGAAGCCGAGTGCGAAAACGGCAATGGCCGCATGTATCCCCAAGGGATTCTAGAGCGCGAAGTAAAAAAGTATGCAGCTGTGGTGGAAGATAAACGTGCTCTGGGGGAACTTGATCACCCGGAGTCTTCTATCATCAACCTAGCTAACGTATCTCATATGATCACAAAGGTGTGGATGGAGGGGGCCAGTGTAATGGGAAAATGTAAAGTTCTCAATACACCCGCGGGCCAAATTCTTCGCTCTCTTGTTGAATCGGACGTGAAGATTGGGATTTCCTCGCGTGGGATGGGCTCGGTGACCGAGTCGGGAGGCAAGACTATTGTGGAAGACGACTTCCAGCTGATCTCTTTTGATATTGTTTCAGAGCCTTCAACCCCTAATGCATTTATGTCGCTTTCTGAAAGTAAGCTCGTGAATGAAAGTGTGCACCGAAAGAACAAAATTGTTAATCTTTTGAACGAGATTTTAGAGGAGTAGAAAGGGATGAGTAACCGACAACTGTTAACTGAGAACGAAATAAAAGAGATAATTCGCGAAGAGTTTGCTTCCCGAGGAGTTATTTTAACAGAGGAACAACTTGATGAGTTATTTGGCTTCGGCGCCAAGGACAAACTTATTAAAAAAATTAAGGAGTTAGATCCAGAGGGTGACAAGTTGCGAGAGAAGTATCAAATTCACCATTTTGATACTCTCAAAGATCATAGCGTAGAATCGTTAAAACAAATATTTGAAGATCTGGGAGGTGAACCAGACGAGGAAGGTAAGGGCTTCTTTCAAAAAGTAAAAGATGTTTACGCCGGAGTTAAAGATATCGGAATTCTTAGCGGCGGCGCCGGCACTCTTCTCGGTGGTGAAGAAACTTTTGATATTGAGAAAAGAAATCAATTAAAAGACGATGCAAAGAAGCAAATTGAGGGTTGGCTAGGGAAGCTAAAGTATGATCCTCTTACCTCTATGTACTCCTCTCTCAATCAGGCTCAGTTCCCTAACAATAAGGGTGGTGAGTTTAAAGCTAATGCCGCAGAGCTGCAGCAGGAATACGATAAAGTTGTAAAAGACTTTGAAAACGGTCAATTAGATGTTGACCGAGCCAATACCATCATCGCAGTTCTTAGAGCCTTGGTAATTTATTATCAAGACTTCGCAATGAGCGATAAGAATTTTTATGTTAACGAAGAGGTAGTCCCCGACGAAGGTGGCGGCGAGGAAGAGCAAGAGCCCATGGGCGCCAAACAAGGGTCAACGTCTAAAAACTTTATTGCGGCTTACGGCAATCAGCTACCCTTGGGTCTCGCAGCCGCAGGTGTTGCCTGCCTAGCCGCAGGCTTTGCGGCGGATTCTGACTTCTTCCAAAACTTCTTACAGGGCTTCAAAGACATGGAGAATATTCCTACCGATGCCGATACATTGCGCAGTGTACAGAGCACCCTTCAGCTGGGGGATGTTAAGAGCGGCGAAGGAATAATCAAGGTTGTACGTCGTTTGACGCCTTTTAAAAACTTCGGTGCCGCGGGAGGTCCAGGCCTGGAAGTCTTGGGAGACCCCAAGTATTCGGTCGTCTTAGGTTTATTAAAAACATCAATGATTTCTAAACAAGGCCCCGGGGCCCTTGTGCAGGCTATACAACAAAATGCTAACCCTGCTGATCTTTTCATTGCCGGGTCAAAATCTGGTACCGCTAAGGCTGGGGAAGAGCTATTCGGATTGAATGCGGGATCCTTCGAACAAAATATTACCAAGGTAATTAATGAGAAACTTAAGGGGACCAAGACCGTCGCGGCCGCCACACTTAAGAATAAGTTCTTAACTGGTTTGGGCGCCCTTCTTGGACCCATTCTCAAGGCTCTTGGTCTTGGGGCGTTAGTTGCCGCTCTGGCTTCCTTTGGTATGCGCCAAAAGGGTAAAGGCAAGATGGGCGGCTCCCGGATGTCGGCTCTGAAGGAGCTTGTGGACGGCTTCTTAGATGTTGAGGGTGAAGGCGGCGAAAAGCCACCACCCCCGCCGCCGCCTCCCCCCGGCGGTGGTGATACCTATATCACTCAAACAACAAATATTGATATTGATGTTTTAGTTAATCTGATTCAGCAGCTCACGCAGATAACATCTAACAATACAACTGTCAATAACGTAAACAATATTATCACCAATATTGATGATCGGGATACTCAGATTAACGTCGATCAGCGACAGTTTATGCAAGATATTGTTAATATTTTGATTCAAAATAACATAGATATCAACAATACAAACATCAACACTAATATTGTAAACCAATTGGTCCCGGTACTTATTAAGACCGGTGATATTTCTACACCCGAAGAAAAATCCAGAATTAAACCAGTCTTAATTCGCTACGACGACGACGATATAAAACTCTACTCGCCAAGAATTCTCAACCCCGAGATGTCAAAGGAATACATAGAACTATTCTCTAAAGTGGAGTCTAATGGTTTAGTTGGAGACGACAGAATTGCAGCAGAGGTTTCAGAAATGTTGCAGAGAATGGTCAGCACCGGAATTCTGCTGGAGCTCAGCCCCCTGCCGCCCGAGGAAGAGCGCCCACCCGGCGACGACACTCCGCCCCCCGACGAAGGTGGCGCCGACGAAGAAGGTGCCCCCGAAGAAGGCGGAGAGGAGGTCGAGACCGATGCCCTCGAGAACGCCATGGAAGGCTCTCGAGGAATGCGATGGGAAGAAAAGAAACTCGGGCCGCTCACCATGGCCAAGTTGAAAAAGAGGTGGCCCAACAGAAAAAGCAGAAATAGGCGCACAGGAGTTATAACGCGCACAGTTATGAAATTTTATTATGTTTTTGATAAAACTCTAGTAAGCTTGGATGAAGAGATTGGCGTCGACTCGGCCACCACCCAGGCGCTGGCGAAGCTTGTTATCAATAAGTTGAAAAAGTCTAAGAGAGTAAAGCTTGATACAGCGGATCTTCAAAAACTGGTTGCCCGTGCAGCTAAGAAATCTGGTGAGCTACAAGGGAAGGAAGAGCAGATTATCGATGCGCTGGCTCAGATGAATGTTGTATCCGACGCCGGCCGAAGAGAGCTAGCCGAGGGTAAAACTCTCAGTCGTTGGAAAGTATTGTCTGGAATTAGATAAGGAGTGTGCGGTTGTCATGGAGAAAAAGCCAAATAACACTAAAATTCTTAAAGAGTTTAATCCTTTTTCGAGAATAACAAGCGCATTCAGAGGACTAGGTGGAGGCGAAGGCGGTGGCGAAGGCGCTTCTGGTGAACCGCCCCCCGTAACGTATTCGACAACTCGGAAGCGAGAGCCCCAAAAGGACGCGGCAGTTCCACCGGGATCACTGGACGATGGTATCAAGGCCCTATCTCCAGAAGACCTACAGAAACTCAAAGATCTCCTTGGCCTCGAAGCGACCTCGACCGGCCCAGAGCTAGGTGATCGAATCAGGGCCCTATCTCCGGAGAAGAAGAAAGAGCTCTTTGATCTTGTTACGAAAATGCTCAAGGACCGCGAGGCCTCTGGCGGCAGCGGTGGTAGCGCACCCATCCCGGAGGGCCTGGTGGAGGCGCGCCAACTGAATCGATGGAAGGTATTATCGGGTATTAAATGAAAAAATCAGAATTAAAAACAATTTTAAAGCCTCTTATTAGAGAATGTATAAAAGAAGTAATGTTCGAAGATGGTGTTCTTTCTGGAATCATCAGCGAGGTAGCCCGCGGGATGGCCCCCGTTGCAACAGAATTGCCCCAACCCAAGTCAAATCCTGTTTTGGAAAGAATGAATCGGAACGCCTTTAAAAGCGAGAGATCGTCCAAATTACGAGAACAAAAAAATAAGTTGATGGAAGCCATCGGCCAAGATGCATATAATGGCATAGACTTATTTGAGGGTACCACTCCCGCGCCAGCCCAAACTACGGCTGCGCAACAGGCGTCTCCCTTATCTAATGTAGATCCCGGTGATGCTGGAGTTAATATAGATGGGTTATTTGGATCCGTCGGTCGCAACTGGGGCGCCCACATGGGCGAATTAAAAGAAAGAAAGTAGGCAACTGTGGGTGTAAATGTTAGTGTAGAAACCCGTCGGGGTGAGCCGATCGAAAGGCTTATTAGGCGTTTTGTGAAAAAAGTTAAGAACGCCAAAGTGTTAGAAACGTATAGAGAAAAGACAAGCCATCATATAAAGCCCTCAGTTAAAAGAAAGATAAAGAGAAAGAAGGCAATCCGCGCGCGCCAGAAGCTAGAAAGGCGTAAGCGGTGAAAAATGTTTTGTTAAACCCAAATTTGGGAACTAATTATTTACGGAGAGAAATGTAATGGCAAATTTTACGAAATATACGGTGGGATTACACAATGTTGGTTCCTATCAGGTCAGTGGGAAACCATGGGCGTCGGGGAGCATTAACTGTCGCATCCAGGCCCGGGACATTGCGCAGGTAGATTTCCCAAGCGTTACTTCTTGGGTTGTGGTGTCTAATATGGACAGCGCTAATAACAGCCTTCGAATTGGTTTTTCTAGCGGCGGAGTCGCAGGCATCGAAACAAATGCGGGCTCTGGCAATCGATTTTTAGAGGTGCCTCCGACTAGTGGCTCGGGCCCAGTGCGACTTGAGCTTAAGTTAACACAACTATTTTTAAGCGGTTCTGATAATTGCTCGCTAATTGCGGGGCTTACCGGTATCGCCACCACTGGTATTAATGATGTGAAAACTAATTCCCCTAGTGGTTCGAACTGGTCTGGCTCCGTCGGCGTCGGATAACGGTAGCGGAGAGGCTATGGTAGAAGATGGTATGTACTGCACAGTCGTCAATATACAGATGTTCCTGCGAAACCGATCAACCCGGGAGTAAGATACTCTGCAAACTATCTAGTTACCATGAGCTTTCGTCAGTAGGCAGTAGGCTTTTAAACGGGGTAACTAAATGGCAGATCCAGTAAATAAGTGGGATCAACCCACAGCAGCGCCTCCCCCCATGTTCTTTGGGAGGAAAGAACGTGATTTAGTAAAGCAAGTTAATGATGAATTAGCTGAGCGCGTCGTAGGCCAGACTGTTGCGTATTATCCCGTTAGTTTAAAAGATTCAAACTATCATCCTTTGTACGGGGAAGCTGTCGACAAGGTCACACTGCCCCCTATTCGTGTATACGCATATGTTACAGTAGAAAATGAGCAGACCAACGAGCGCTACGGGTATGAGTACCAAACAAAGCTCACGATTAATTTTAATAGGAAAAGATTAACGGAAGATCAAAACTTATTTGTGCGAGTCGGGGACTTTGTTCAATATGGAGATGAGTTTTATGAAATCGCCCGCACCTACAACGACACGCGTTACTATTTTGGCCAGGTAGAACACAAGTTTCAAATTAGTGCCGAGTGCATAAAAGCACGCAAGGGCACTTTCCGCATCCGCGGCCAGATGAAAAAGCAAACTCTGGTGGGGACCGTCACTACGGCTTCTGCAGCACTCCCGCTTCCGTCACCGCCGCCGTCCGTTCCTGCGGCCCCCAACAATGCTCAATATGTGGTGTTGTCCGCCGATGATAGCTTAACGAAGGAAAGAGTATTAACTGCGGGTTCCGGTATTACCCTGACGGATGCTGGTGCCGGCTCGACCATTACAATAGGCTCAACTGGCGGCAGTCCGTCGGGCTCTACCGTTGTTTATTCGTCAACGGGTTTGGAGACATCCGGATATCTCAGGGTAACTGGATCGACCACTTTGGTCGGCGCAGTTTCTTCTTCTGCTGGCGCCACATTGGCCGGTTCTCTCTCATCTTCGGGCGATATCGCAGTCACCGGCGCTGCACATGCTGCCAACTTCTACGGAGACGGCTCGGGCCTCACCAATATTTCAGCGGATGGGGTGGATGTTACCAGTTCGACCGGGGATATTAGCTATGCTGTAGTGTTTACGGAGGGTTTTCAGTCCAACGGCTCATTGGGTCTTGGAGGAAATACTGGGCTCATCTATAATCCCAGTGATGGGGTATTGTCTAGTTCGGCTGCAGCCCAGATTGTTGGAAATTCTATATTTGGGGGAACGGTAAGTGTCTCAGGAGCCACCACTCTTGTGGGGACTGCCTCGGTATCGTCGGTTGTGGCGACCGGCTCCCTCTCGGGCTCCAGCACACTCCAGGCTGTGGGGGCTACGACTCTAGGGAACACCTTAAATGTATCAGGCGCCGTCACACTGGCTGCGACCGCGTCTGTGTCCTCTGTTACCGCCACTGGGTCTATTTCTGGCTCCAGCACACTCCAGGCTGTGGGGGCTACGACTTTGGGGAGCACTCTGGCCGTGTCGGGGGCTGCGACCTTGGCGGCAACCGGCTCTTTCTCCTCAGTTAATATGACGGGTAGTCTTTCGGGCTCTCATACGGCGGTATTTGGAAGTTCTATCTCCTCTTCTGGCGACGTCGCCGTCACAGGCAATGTTCATGCGGCAGCATATTATGGTGACGGGTCCAATTTAACCGGCGTCGACGCTGTTTCGGGTTCTTCGCGCCATTATTCTGCAACTGGCCTTGAAACCTCGGGATATCTAAAAGTCACTGGCTCTACTACTTTGGCGGGTACGGGCTCTGTTTCCTCTATTGTGGCTACAGGTTCTATATCGGGCTCCAGCACTTTGCAAGCTGTCGGGGCCACTATTCTTGGAAATACTTTAAATGTTTCGGGAGCCACCACGTTAGCTGCCACCGCCTCAGTGTCGTCGGTAGTAGCCACGGGTTCTATTTCAGGCTCCAGCACCCTTCAGGCTGTGGGTGCCACTATTCTTGGAAGTACCCTTGACGTTTCAGGGGCTGTTACAGTAGAAGGTAGCGTGAGTTCCAGTGGCCAGGTGTATGCGGGCGATATTACTTTAGCTCCAAACGCCGGCAACGCTACGCCACAGATCCTTTTCACATCACCGGGCGGCGGCGCAGAAATTACTTCTACTGGAGCAGGTACTTTCAATCTTGTCTCGAATGCAGTGCTCGAACTCAGGGCAGGTTCCTCGTCGGATCTTCAATTGGGCGCCAACGGCCGCACCGGTGACGTCGTCTTAGGCTCTTCCGGCCAACTCTCGTCTTCATATGGGGCTGCTTTTGTTCAATCTGTTTCGTCCTCCGGAGATGTGGCAGTTACAGGAAATGTTCATGCAGCGGCATATTACGGAGATGGATCAAACTTAACTGGCGTCGACGCTGTTTCTGGTTCCTCGCGTCATTATTCTTCGACGGGACTTGAAACCTCCGGATACTTAAAAGTTACAGGTTCTACTACTCTGGCGGGTACTGGCTCTGTTTCCTCTCTTGTGGCTACAGGCTCTATATCAGGCTCTAGTACACTAGAAGCAGGGGGGGCCACCATTCTTGGCAGCACGCTAGCGGTTTCGGGAGCAGCTACATTGG
>Ga0209434_1000826_pt1 | contig 14383 bp, 23 predicted proteins | sample ETNvirnome_2_300_FD_184068 | JGI IMG/M metagenome (GOLD analysis project Ga0209434, IMG submission 184068) | Marine viral communities from the Pacific Ocean - ETNP_2_300 (SPAdes) (version 2) | ecosystem: Environmental > Aquatic > Marine > Oceanic | place: Pacific Ocean | collected 2013-06-22
TTAAATGCTCCAAAGTCACCTGAATCAATTTGGTCAGTAGTAAATACTCCACCAACTATTAGTCCTTTATCTGAAGCTACAGTAAAAGCAGAATCATCTACATAATCACCTTCAATGTTTGCGATAATAGTACCACTTGCTACATTGACATCTAAAGCTGAAGCAGTTGAAGTAATGGAATTTCCAGCAGCATCTCGAACATTAACATCAGCTCCTCCTACTGGTGCGGTTGCTACTGTTCGTATTGCGGTATCACCTGAACCGTCTACTACAAACTTCTCAAATTCCCTATCATCTCTATTTCCAGCTAATGCCATTTAATTTAATCGTTCTACATAAACTTTAATTATGTGTGTTTTTGATGCTCCACCAGTAGTTGCTGTAACTGTAATTGCTCCATTAGCAATAACATAATCTGTTCCTGTTCCTGCTAAAGCACTTCCTGTATTATCTACGGCTGTTGCTTGAGTATAATAAACTGCGTCAGTATTTCCTGAAATTGTTATAGGTGTTTCAGAAGGACTTGTTTTAGTTACTGCTAATGAACAACCACCTGGTGCTGAATCATATACAACACTTACTGCTTTTATAGCTACATTCTGTAACGTGTTGGAAGTAGCACTTCCTACACCAGAACCATTAGTTTCTAAAGATAATCGGATTTCTTCAATAAATCCCATTATTCTTTAGTTTCCTTTTTTTTAGGCTTTTTTTTAAGCGTTAATTTTTTAGTCGGAGCTTTTTTGAGTATTAATTCAAATGCTTCTGAATTAAACTTAGTATCTACTGGAACTGATTTAGTTTCTCCAGCAGCAAAGTCTACCCATTTACCTGGACTAATTTGTAATGCTTTATATCTTCCTAATTTATTTTTTAGTTTTTTCATTTTTATTCCCTTCTTAGTATCCATGAATAATAATATTCACGTAGTCGTTATTTGTTCCTGTAATAGTCACGGTGACACCACTCCAAGCATAAGTAGCTCCATTAGTACCTTCAGTCGAAACAGATACATTTTGAATCGTATTAAATACTTCTGAAACATATGTACTTGTTGTTCCTGTTAATTGTGCTCGTACTACTTCACTTCCTGGTGTTTCACTATTTGCGTGAACTATATTGTCTACACTTGCCATTTTTTTATTTTTATCTCCTATATTTTTCTTTATCTTAATTTATCCGAAGATAAAAAAAGAAAGGAGAGCCGAAGCCCTCCTACATTTCCACTATCTTTACGCTTGACCAAGAACCAACAAAGCATATGAATGATTTGTAGTTCCGCCAGATGCGTCTAAAGTAATTGTTGTACTACTAATAGTTGCTGTTATAGCATCTCCAGTAGTTACATCATAAGCCCAAACTGCGTCAACAGTATTCAGAGGAATAGATAATCCTGTTGCGTCTGTATCTGACACATCAATTGTATCTGCTGAATCTGCTGTTGCTGGAGTTATAATGCTCACTAATAGTCTATCGTTGCCTGGAACTGTTCTATATCCAGTACTTCCTGTAATTGCTGCCATTAAGCGATTCCATATATCATAGCACAAAATTGTTCTGCCTGTAATACCAAACTTCCATACCATTTAAGCATGAATTTATTGCTATCACTGGTTCGAGCCAAGTCTTGATAAGTCAAGTCTTGTAGAACGGCCATGAATAATACACTTGTATCCAGAACGAATAATCTTCTTGAACCAGTTGAGGTGTCTAAGAATTTTGTATACATTACTGGAATACCCTCAAACTCATAAGTTTGAATACCGAATCCAATGGTTGTTGTTGGAGGTGTGTATCTAAGATACGAGGTCATTAATCCTTTGATTACGTCATATGTTGCCATATCACAAACAATCATGTTAGGGTTTCCACCACCGACTGCTAATCCAGCACTAAAGCTTCCAGCTCTTGCTTGTCTGATACTATTTCTAATATCTGACAATGTTAATGATGCTGCTGAAAGATTTGTAGTATTAGTTGTAACTAATTGAACTAAACCGTCAAATTCTTCTGAGTTAGTTGATTCATCACCATTAAAAATTATATTTTCAATTGCTTGAACCAAACTTCGTGTGTGCGTTTGTACTTCTTGTCTTAACATATCAATGTAACCTGCTGTTGCTGCTTGAGCAAAACCTGTAACTTGTCCTACTGCGTAAGCCAATTTAATCTTTACAGATTGTCTTGTATATGTGTCATCACTTTCGTTTAGTGCTGAACCTTCATTCAAGAAACTTGCTGAGTTAAGAGTTGATAATTGATTGTAATCATAAGTCTTACCTCTGACTGCTCTTTTAGGAAGTAAGTCATATACTGGAGTTTCCTTTCTAACTAAGTTTATAATCGCTGAATCGACATAAACTGGAATTAGAACTGGTAAATTTCCTGAAGTAGATGAGTAAAGCGTTCCACTTGCGTATTCTGAAGAACTTGATGTTCGTTCTTTCTGAATAAGCTGTGATTGGCGTTTACTTAAAACTTCCCTTCTATCATTCATTTTGTAAGAAGTTGTATCTACTCCACCAGCATAAACTGTTCCTTCTGGCATGTTTCCGAATGACAATTCGTAAGCACTATTTGCGTTAATATTTCCTGTGTTTCCAAAATTTGCCATTTTTACCAATATTTCTCTCCGTATTTAATTCCTTTAAGAGTAGCAATTTGTTCCCAAACTGATAAATGCTCTTGCGGTACTGTTTTAGTTACTACTTCAGAATTTTCATTAAGTGCTTTCAAAACTGCTTTTCTTGAAGTTTTTACTGCTTTCAATGCGTTAATTTCTTTTCGTAGTAATGCTAATTCAGCTACTAAACTTTTTTCCACAGATTCTTCTGCTTCTTCTTCTGCTTCAACTTCAGTTTCTTCTTCTTCAGTTTCTTCAACTGCTTCAGGTTCTTCTAAAACTTCAGCTTCAGCTTCAGCTTCTGGTTCTGCTTCTAAGTCTTTTCTTAATACTTCGTTTTTCATTGTTTTTTCCTCATTGTTAAATCCGAAAGATTTTGCTATTGTAATAAACGAATTTCGATTACTTCCAATAGGCACTAATGATGCTTCAATTAATTCAGCTTCAGTCCATTCCTTACAAGAAGTATCTCCTGATTTATATTCACGAGAGTTCTTTGGAATAGCACCGATGCTTAAACCAATATTGGCTCCATCATCTAACATTCCTTTAACAATTTGAGCATTAGGGTTGGATGTAAACCATTTAGGTGTCATTGCTAACGCATGGCTATCTCCATTTGATATAACTGTAGGATTTGTCCATTGTCCTACCATATTCATAATTTCGTTTTTATGGTCCATTAACATTGGAATAAACTTGTTCGGATTATTTGACCATTTTATTAATAAATCCTTACTCATACGTTCATTATCTCTATCTATACTATTATCACTTAGAATTGCTTGATATTCATTTGTTCTAAAATTCTTAGAAAGAGGTATCCAAATATTTCTTTTCTTAATAGTTTCTTCCATTTTATATTTTTTTGCTGGTTTGCCAGTTTCTTTTTCGTATTTTGCTGTACATATTGCCCACGCAGAATCCTTTTTACTTTGTCCTGTATATGGTTTAAAATCTGGGTCTGCTAAAATTGACTTTACACAAGCATCTACTGATTCAGGCATGTATATTATTATTAGTTGCTTGTATATAAATAACTCTGTATATTTAAACAGGAATTATTTACTTTTTCTTGTTTTTCTTTTTATAGTATTCAAGTTCACCTTTAACTTGTGATTCTATCATACCCATATCATCTTTACTCATAAATCCTGCTTCATCATCTTCCATGCGTTGTGAGTATCTTTTACTCAAAAATTCTATAATTTTTAGTTTCTTAGGGTCTATCTCTTCTTTCCACGACAATTCTTTCACCCCCTCTATTTTTTGGCTTTGGTTTAGATAAGCTTGTACTTCCTTTCAAATCATCATATAATTCTTGTATCTCATCTGGATGTGCTTCGCTTAAAAGTGCTAATTCTTCCTGAAGTTGATTAACATAATTTTGAGCAGCGTATGACTGCCATCCACCTGAGCCGTAGCCCTCCATTTCCTCCAATCGTTCAATATTTGATTGTATTTCAGCTTTTGCCATCTCATTTGCCTCAGCTACATTCTTAATAGTTTCTTCAATAACAAATGCTCGTTGTTGAGCTTCAGTAACATAATTTGATGCGTTATTATATCTTTTTATTCTTTCCATTTGTTCTTCAAAGTTGAGTGAACTTGCTGATTGTTCAGGAGGAACTTGTGCGAATTGATTGTTTAATGATTCTACTAATTTTGGAGTTTTTCCAGTATTATCTATTTTGGAATATTTACCTACTTTGTCTTTAATTGAATCTACAGAACTTTGTACTTGTGCTTCCTTTGAAGCAATTACTTCAAAAGGTACAAATCTTCCAGATTGTAAGAATCTTTTTTTTGCTCGTTTTATTGATGTTTCTAATGAAACGTCAATATGTATTAATTCAGTATTGTATCCTGCTTTTTTAAATCTATTTAGTTTATCTTCAGTAGCAGTTATATTGGACAAAGTTCCATCCATGATAATATTTATATTTTGAGCTATTGCTGAGTTCATTACTCGCTTACTTAATTCTGAACTTTCTTCATGTACATATGCTGAGTTTAACCCATTATATTCTGGAATCTCCTTTTTGAAGTCATCAGGATTTACAACTAAATATTTTTGTCCTTTGTTGTCAGCCATTAAACGACCTTTTGTTCCAGGAACTTCTTTAAATTGTGATTTCACAGCATAAGATTTACCACTTGCTGGAAGTCCTGCCATAAATATTACTTTTGGTGTTCCAGACTTTGGTCTTGCTTGATTAAAATATCCTGTATATTGTTCAAAAATTTTCTGATGTGCTGATGCTCGTGCTGTAGAATATCGGTTTCCTGCTTTGAATTTTGACTTTGAATCACCCTTTTTTATTACCTCTTGTTCAAGAGATGCTAATTTCTGTAAGACATTGAGTGGTAAAGATTCATAAGCATCCTGTACTGTCTTATCAACTTGTTGTTCAGTAGTTAACTGGTCTTGAGGTTTTGTACTTCCTGTTCCATAAATAGGATTATGTTGAGCATCATAGCCTACAATACGACCCCCTCTTGGACCTATCGCTACTATTGAACGTTTATTAACTAATGAAATATGTTCCATAAAATCGTAGCTACTCATAACTATTATTATTAGTTACTTGTATATAAATAACTCTGTATATTTAAATAGCATTTAAGTTATACTGAATTAAATATTCCTTTGAGTATTTGCCACCGTTTAACTTATTACAACAAGCTCCACAAGCAGTATTTTTTCTTCTACGATGTGCTGGTCCTCGTGGTCCGCAATTAGGACAAGTCTTTAGATATTTTGCTTTTGGAAATACTACTCCATCTTCTGTTCCACAAAGTGCGTTAGGTCTACATCCAACTTCTAAACATAATGATTTCCAAGTAATTCCGTGACCTATGTTTCCATGTATCTTATAATCTAAAGCGTGAGCTATTTCGTGAAGAATTGTATCTTTAACTACTTCTTCGGAATTTACAAGAGTTAAAGGTTTGCTCAAATTAATTGTTTTAGTAAAAGCATTACATTGTCCAAATCTACGAGTGGCATTATCAAACTTTAAGTTGTAATAACCCAAACCGTGTTTGTATAATAATTCAATGGCTAAGTCTTCTGCTCTATTTAGTTTCATAATCCAGACCTCTCTGCTATTTTTTCAAGTACCATTATCCTTTTTTTATAATTCAGCTTCATGTATATTTCATACGTTTCTGCGTTTTTAGATAATTCCTTCTCTATTGCCTTATATTGGTAAGCCAATATCTTGTATGCTTTTTCCCAATTATTCATTTTGTTTCTCCTATAGGTGGTTCACTCCCTACATATAAAGATGTATATAATAGTATATAAATGTTTCCTCGTTCCGTATAACGTTTAAATAATTTTAATTAGAATTGTAATAAGTGATACTCCAAAAATTGAAAAGAAACCAACTATCATTTTATTACTTGTATTTTGTTTTATTCTAAAAGCTGTATTCTTGAAAGTCTGATTATTTAATTTTTCTAAATGGTTTTTAATTTCTGTTATATCATCTCTAACATGATTAATTCTTTCCAATATTATTGGTCCTAAATAATCCTCTTTACTCACTTTCATCTTCAAACTCCTCTAATGCTTCTGGAACAAATATTATTCTACTTCTACAATTAACATGAGCTGGAGGATATGCGAACTCTTGACCGTCTTTTGTTATAAATAAATCTCCTGGATTTACTTTCTTTCCATCTAATTCTTCACATACTTCACTTGTTCTATTATCTAAATGTGCGTCCCATTTAATTTTACCTGGAATATTTGATTTCATATATGCTCCTAAATGAGCACGATTTCTTATTCTATTTGTTTCAGTTCTTGCTATCATCATTGCGTGATTTCTTGTAGTATCTAATTTAAGCTGAATATTCTTTCTTACTTCATCTACACTCAATCCACCTTCAACTCCTTTTTGAACAATATCTCCGAGTTGGATTTGGATTTTATCATTTACTCCTTGTATTCCCAACCATTTATTACCGTCTGGTAATACATAACCTTCAGTTTGTTGTTCTGCGAATTGATTAATTAATACTCTGTCTGAATCTCCGATACCAATTTGTATATTTAAAGAATCCTCAACTTCTTCTAATGCTGAATTCCAAGTCCTTTTGATATATTTTTCAATATGTTCTTTTAATCCAGCTATTGCGAATACGCTTGTAATCTTTGCTAAAAATCCACCCCAATCTTTTCTAAGCCAAATCTGTTGACCTTTAAACGAAGTAGTCATTTCTTCATCAAAAATCTCCATAATCTTTTTATCTAATTGATTAAAATATCCCCCTAAGAAATCTCCATAATCTGCCCAATCTTCCCACTTCGTTCCTGTTGGTTCTTTAAATGGAAGTTCTAATGAATCAGGTCGTTTAATTTTGCCTCTGCTATCTTGACCTATAATTCTTCCACCACGAGGTCCAAATCTAACAGGTTTTCTTTTTTTTTTAATAGTTTTCTCTAATTCTTCTTCATCGCTTAGAAAATCATCAAAAGAATCATCTCCAAAATCAAATCCACCAAAACCTTGTTGTTGTGGTTGGTTTGGATTCTCATCACCCCAACTTACTGGGTCTAATCCTCGGTCTAATCTTACTTCGTTAATTGTTAAAATACCTGTTTTGACATCTTCTCTTTTTTGTAATTGTTCTTCTTTTTCTAATTCTTGGTCAATCCAATCCCACTTAATTTCGCATTCAATTTCACCATCGTAAAATTCTGCTATAATATCTTCTGTTATTTTAGTTTGTAATAATTGTAAGAATGGTTTAATTGCTCTCCGTACAAATACTCTGCTTTGACTTTCACCTACGCTTCTATTAGATGTTTCAGTAAATCCTAACTCATCAGGAGTTACACCATACATAGCCCAAACTAATCTTTGATAATATTTTTGACCTTCTAACCATTCCATATCTTTATTCTTTTGGTGAAATGGAGTAAATTTCATATCTTCGTTAAAGATAACTAATTTGTGAGGCTTTCCTTTTACATCGTTTTTCCATTGTTGAATAAATCTGGCTAATGCGTCTTTATCTGCTCCAATTACGCTTAATGCTCCATCTGGAATTGCGTATTCTTCAAAAGATTTCTTATTAAATCTAACTGCGTTATTTAAACTTTCTAATACCATAAATAAACTTTCAATTGGGCTCCATCCATAAGGGCTGTTACTTCTTGGCGTTGAGTTGAAATAAACGATTTCTCGTTTAAAGAACGGAAGTGGTTTTGCTGAATGATTCAACCAACTGTATTGGAAGTAAGCAGGTTTATCTTCTGGTAAAATTCCAAACTCATTTGGATTAAGAACAAATGTTCCAGCATCTCTACAGTAAATTTCACTTAATTTTGCTTTTGTTGTTAATGCTTTAGCCATAATATCCACAGTAGGATATTCTCCATCTTTAGCTACATAACTTGTAAATGAGTATTGTTTCTCTTTACTGTAATTGCTAAATGTTTTAACTATTACTCCAGCATCTATTTCAAGAATATCTTTCAATAATGCTTTAATTATTGTAGTAAAACTTTCACCATTCCTATTTGGATACCTTAAAAATTCTTCAATTTCTAATTTAATGTCTTCATTAAAACTATCATCATAACCTCGTTTTGGTACTATTGAATAAGGAATACCACTTATTTCATCTATAATTGTTTTAATACACATCGCCACTTGAGGTGTTTGTGCGAACTGACGCATTACACTTACAGGCGTTCCACCTCTTGGTTGTCCTAATTGTGGAGCATAAAACCATGTACTCATCAATGCGTGTTTATCTGTTTCAACTGAGGAGTTCCGAACTACTGATGCGTACTTCTGAACATTATTGTCAAAGAAGTTCTTTATGTTTTCAATGATACTCATAGTATTAAGTGAAGGTGATTAGTGGACAGTATTATTATTAGTGGTGTCATATATATAAAACCTGTTCAATATTTATACATCGACTATTGCGAAGTGATGCTCGAACTTATCCTCCTTAGCAAATACTAACATAAGGCTATCAGCAAAATCAGGAGATTTATTCGTTGGGTCTATAATCTTAATCTTACTGGCACTTGTTAATTCATATTTCATATTATTTAATTGGCTTATTAGTTCGGAGTTACTTGGAATATCTATTCTACTTTCTTCAAATGCTTTTCTTAAACTCCAAAAGAACTCTGCTTTTTGATTTAAAAAACGGTCTGTTTCAGTTATAGCAGACCTTCCTACTTTGATTTCTTTTGCGTTATATCCTAATTCATCTAATCGGTCATATACTCCTCTACCAACTCCTGTAGCGTCTACATTGATTAACATTTTTTTATTTATATATTTACTTACTTTTCCTACAGTAGTCATTGTATCTTGTTTTGCCCAATGATGTATTTCTAAAACTTTAACTTTATTATCTTTTACTTCAGCAATCGTTAGAACAGTTAAATCCTTACCCATTTCTGCTACATCTAATCCTGCTATGATTTCTGGGCGTTTTAATTTGAATTTCTTTTCTTTTGAGATTTTAATCCAATCATATTTAATTAAAGTATCTTCAGTATCATCTGGAAACTCTGCTTTATATAATACTTGAAATTCCATTGGTGTTAAAATATTCTTTTGTTCTTGTATGAATGATTCTTTTATTCTATCTTCATTTACTCCAATACCCCAATCAATATGAATTTGATGCCAGTTTGGGTCAATCCAATGTTCATACATATGGCTATCTTTGAAAAATGGATTACCTATTTCTACAATCATTGTATTTGGATTATCTCCAAGCATTCGAGATATTCTTGTCCGATATACTTCTGGGTCAATTAAACAACTCTCATCCATAACTATTAAATCTCCACCCCATCCCATTAATCGTTCTGCTCGACCTTGAGCAGAGAATACTCTTAACTCATTACCGTTCTTAAAAGTGATACGCTTTTTGGACACTTCTTTCTTTAACCTATCTGCTGATTTTCGAGTGATTTCAATATCAATTATGCTTCTTAACACATCACACCCTACAATAAATTCACTGATATAATTTCTAAGTATATTTGTCTGGTCACCAGTAGGAGCAATTAAGTTAATTTTTTTGTTTTTGTTAAATAAAATATAAATACATACTCCAATTGCTACTGCGTAAGATTTTCCGTATCTTGTATAAGCAGAAATTACTGTTCGTTTATGTTCTGGAAATGCTAAAGATTTTACTATCTCCATTTGTTTTGGAGGGAGTTCTATCCCAAATAAGAAAAGCGTTAATGCGTGAACATTCTTATTTTTTATCAGACTTTTTAGTTTTGCTGAAGTATTCATCATAAAAGGTTGAAAAGTCATTTGCTTGTATTTCGTGTTTTTGAGTTGGTTGGTCTATTATTCCTAACATCTGTCTTATTTTAATCGACCTTTCACCTGTATCTAAAATTAGTTTTAAAGCACTAACTTTTGTAGCATCAGTAGAACTTGTAGTTGCTATCTTTCTTGCTTGTTCTGAAATATATTCTTTAATTACATCAAATTCAAAGTTAATCTCTTGAGCTGGTATTTTAGCTATCTCATCACTTATATTCGCTAAATCTTTATCTAATGTATGTCTACTTACTCCTAATTCTTTTGCTAAAGCTGTCTTGGTAATATTAGTATGTCCAATACCTCGATATATCTGTAATATCTTCTTTTTACGTTCATAAGCTGATAATTTCTTCTTTTTGTGAACTTTTTGTGAAGGTTTACTTTTCTTTTTAGTTTTGAATCTCTTTAATAATGCCATTATAGAATCTCCTCTCTAATCGTATTTGCTATTGCTTCCATTTGTTTAGGCATAACTGCGTTACCTAATCTTGCGTAAACTTGAGGTAGTTTTCCTGGTATCTTAAAATTATCTGGAAATGAACATAATCTTAATAGTTCCTTCTTAACTAAACTTCGTGGCTCTTTATCATGAACCATTGATGCTGAACCACCACCACCTATTTTACAAATAGTACCTGAAGGTTTAGCTCTATGGATTTTTATTAAATTAAATAAACTTCGCTTTGGATGATATTTTCTTGCGCTTTCACCTGGTTTGAGTAACTTCCACCATTTATATATAGCAAATCTTTTAATGTCTGCTTCGATTTTTTCTTCTTCAGTAATTTCTAAACCTTTAAACGCTTCTCCAACAGTTATTATCTTCCCGTGAGGTTTTGGAAATACTGGTTCTTTGTTTAAGTCTTGTCTTACACCTATAAAGAATAGTCTTGGTCTTGATTGAGGAACACTATAGTTAGCTGCGTTTAGAAGTTTTACTTTCACATTATAGTTTAGAGATTTTAAATCTTTTAATATTTCAATAAATTTTCCTTTCATTGACCCTTTTACCATACCGCTTACATTCTCCATAACAAATACTTTTGGTTGTAATCCTTCAACTAACCTTGAAAAGTGTTTGAATAAATCATTTCTATCATCTGTTACGTTTCTTTTACCTGATGTACTAAATCCTTGACATGGTGGAGAACCATCTAAAACATCTAATTCTCCTTTTTTTAATCCTGTAGCTTCTAATATATCTTGACTTGATACTTTAGTTATATCTTTATTCCAAAATGGAACATCTGGGAAATTAGCAGTAAATACTTTCTCTGAGTGATTATCCCAATCTATTGCTAATACTTCTGTGAATCCTGCCATTTTATATCCTAAGCTACTCCCTCCACATCCTGCGAAAGTTGATATTACTGTTACCACGTATACTCGCATTTTGGACATTGAGTAGTTGTTGGTATATTCTCATCAAATTCTTTTTCATCAAATTCTTTTGGTAAATCTACACTTTCAAACATATTTATTTTATCCAATACGTCTTGGTCTGTATGAGCTAATAACTTAGTAAAGTCTACTTCTTTGCTTTCTAAAAGAAACTTAAATTCTTCTGCGTCCAGTATTGGGTCATGAACTCCTTTTAATTTATTCATAACTTGTCTTAATAGTCTGCGGTCTACTTCTTGTACATTAAGAGCTACTACAGGTACTTCTGTCATACCTAAATCAATAGCTACGGTTAATCTATGTTCACCATCAGCTACTAAATAGTCTTTATTTGTTATTATAGGTACTAAAAATCCGTATTTCTTTATATTATTTTTAAGAGCTATCTGGTAGTTTACATCCATCACATTAGGATTCTTTCCATCCGTAGTGAGTTTACTTACGGCTATTTTCTTAACTTCTGGAATTTCTACCATTATCTATTTTTTCCAATATGTTCCTTTACTAATTTTTCAATTAAAGCCGATGCGTTAGTTCTATTTAGAAATTCATCAGTATCTGTACTAATGTAAATCATTCTTTGAACTTTACGCCTTCTCGTTTCCATCAGTTTCTTCCTTTGGTGGTGCTAACTTAGTTGCTTCTTCAAATAAATGAGATGCCTTTTTTAGTCTTGCTCTAAATTCTTCTTGTTTTCTCTTTAAAGCTGGTACTTGTTCTTTTATTTGTTTTACTTGGTCTTTTGCTTGTTTTATTTGTTGGTCGATATTTTTTATAGCATTGTTAAGTGATTCTTTAACCTTTACCATATCTTCTGCGTTTAAATGCTCCTCTACTAAAATCCGTGAGCTATATTTTCCTTCCGAAATCTTTGAAATTGTTGCTTCGTCCTTGATGCGTTCCATATAGCTATAAATAAAGATTTATTTATATGTTAGTGTTCTGTTTACCCCACAAGTTTTTAGTAAAATAAAAGGGGTCATCTCTGACCCCTATCAGTAAATTTGGACTTGCGCCAGTCCTCTTCTACACAAACAAGATGTTAACTTTCCTCTAATGACTTGTTTGTAAGTCCGAGAAAGTTTACGTAAACTTTCTCTCTGCTTTTGTAACTTAGGTTGTTGCTACCTAAAGTGCTTTCACCTTTGATTTAAACAGAGAAGCGACTGAAAGTTTCTGGAAACAATATCCTCAGCTTCTGCGTCTTCTTCCCCATATTAATAGGTTCATAATACTATATAAATCTTTCTTTCTCCCTATAGCGTTTTAGTAAAACATCTCTCGCCAATCTAACTCTGATTTAGGAATTACTTTGTGTCTTGGATATTGTTTTGTTCTTAAAATTGCTCCTGATAAATAATCATTTACTCTTGCTTTGAATATATTTTTGCCACCTTGTGTTTGTTCTTGTATTGTAATTAATTCAAAATCTTTATGTTTTAACAGAGTTAAAATTATTTCATTTATTGGATAGCCGTTATGTTCTTTATTTATTTCTGATACATTTGCGAGTAAAATGAATTTATTATCTTCAAATTTTGCTATTCTTTTTCCTTCTTCTATGTAAAATTGAGCCATTAAAAAAAAGATGGACGGTTTATCCGCCCTATCCTATTACTCCTATAATTACACCAATTAGAAATGCGATTAATAATATTACTAATGAAGATAGTCCAAGTAATTTAACTACTCCCCATAAGATTTTGTTATAATCTTCTAAGTTACTGTAAAAGTTAGTTTTTTGTTTTGCCATTATAATTTTCTACTCCTTTTGAATTGAATGTATATTGTTGAAGCAGAAGTATTTGCTAAGCTCTGTGGTATTCCTTTACTTACTAATTGTTTGTATATGTACGCATAAGTTGTAGCTTCAGCGTCAAGATATTCTTCTTGGCTTTCTGGAGTTTCTATTTTAATTACATTTTTGTTCGGATTTAAAGAAACCTTTACTATATTTTTGTATTCCCCATTTTGTTTGTAAGTAATGTCTACTTCAGATTCTGCTCTTATACTATCAGGTATTTTGCTACCATCATAATCGGAGAATCTTTCTCCATCTATCGTTTGTATTACCCCTTTTGGGTGGTTCTCGTTTCTGTAAACTTGTGCTACTACTTTAGACACAGTTTCTATTTGACTTGTTTCCGTTGTCATCATGATTGTTTACTACTCCATTATCTTTATGTAAATTTAATATATTATTCATCGTATATAAAGATAATTGACCTTTATTTGTAAGCTCGTAAGCCGTTATTCTACCTACTTTTTTAGACCTTACTAATCCTGTATTTACCATTCGTTGTAATAAATGATGTGTATGAGAATATGTAACTCCTGTTTCTTTGGATATTCTACTGCCATACCAATAAAACCTTTGGTTCATTTTTCGTTTCTTTGACATAGTTCCATTTGGTCTTTCTAATAGTTTATCTAAACAATTTAAAACTAAATATGGTGCTGTACGCATGAATATATGTGGGAAATCTTTAATTACATTCATTTTTCCACCTCTGAAATGTAAATATCTTGTCCTCGTTTTTCACAAAATATATTACTACAAAGTTCATTAGATTTTACATTAGATTTAATCCATTGTTGATATTTGGCTCTACAATTTTTACAAATTATTTCAGGTAGGTCTTTCTGTTGTTGTATTATCTTATCATATTTATTTTGTAATTCTGTTAACTTATGTTGTCTTTTTTCTACTGCTAATTCAAGATTATATATCAATTCATTAGGTAGTTTATTTTTAGATTCAGTTAATTGTTCTTTTAATGAATCGTAATTATCAAGTTTATTTTTAATATTCAGTAATTTATCTAATAGTTTCATTTTTGACTTAATAATTCCTTTAAAACCTCCAAGTTATATAAATATTGCCCTTCGGTTTTTGGCATAAATTTCATTAATTCATTAATCTTTTTTATTGCTAAAGAATTGTTATCCTTTACAGATACATCTCTATAATTAAGTCTTGAATAAGTGCTTCCGATATTGGATTTTAATAAATCTGGCCAATCTGAACGTT
>Ga0209434_1000827_pt1 | contig 14375 bp, 7 predicted proteins | sample ETNvirnome_2_300_FD_184068 | JGI IMG/M metagenome (GOLD analysis project Ga0209434, IMG submission 184068) | Marine viral communities from the Pacific Ocean - ETNP_2_300 (SPAdes) (version 2) | ecosystem: Environmental > Aquatic > Marine > Oceanic | place: Pacific Ocean | collected 2013-06-22
CAGACCCAACACTTGTATACATTTTTGGCTAGGTTGACTGAGAATTTAGGCTTATGATGATTACAGTACGGACAATTAAAAAGATATTCCCCGTTAGTTCTACGGCATGAACCTAGAATTTCTCTTAGGATGAAGAGTTTTTGTTCTTCCATAAAGTGTGTCCTGCACGGGCCATAACTATGCTATCGGCCCTATCATAATAACCCGGCTTTGGATTACCATGCTTTGTATATTCTACCTCAAATGCAGGCATCTTGTCAAGGAGAAACTTTAAAACTTCTTCCTTTGCTTTGGTTCCACGTGGAATCTTGATCTCATTTAACTTCCGCGCTTGGCTCGCTCCCATATATTGCGGATCCATATGAAACGCATCTCTAATAGCAAGCGACGCCATTCCATTAAATCGTTGAAGAAGCGCCATCGTTTTCCCACTTGAACCGCCGCTATTAAAAAACACGAATGGCTCCTCAATCCATATCTCTCTAACCGCTACTTGTAAAAATCTTGCGTTTCCTAGGAACTCGCGGAATTTATCTATCTTTGCAAAGAGGCCTTTCTCTTTTCGAAGGTCGCAATGTTCACAAAATATTATTTCTCCGTGCGCACTAATGCACGACACACCAATAATGCTTGTGCTAATATCAAATCCTAAAAACATTAAATATCTAATTTAAGCTTAAACGTAAAATTTCTATCTTCGGTCTTCTTGACCGGATTGGCCAAGCTAGCAATTCCAATTAAATTCTTTTGTTCGTCATATATGCCGATCTTGGTAATATATGTCGTCTTCTTAAAACTCCCTGTGGGTGTATTATACGACGAACTGACAGTATTTTTAATGGGAAGCTCATCATTTTCTATATATCCCCTCGATCCAGTCGTGGTCAAGCGTGGCTTATTATATTCTACAAAGGTGGGATTGTTTGAATGATTCAGCTCGTTCTTTCTAGCGTGGGCCATCATTGTTAAGGTGGGGGTTTTGGTGGTGCCCTGAAATCTCAGATAGTAGCTTGAAGATGGTGTAGATAAGGCTGATGGTCCGGTAGTAGCGCTACTCAGAGACCGTAAATAATTATCGGACCTACTCGATCCTGATGCGATCCCTTGGGCAAAATATGTCCATCTTGGATTGTCGCTTCCTGAGCCTGCGTAGTTTTCTTGTACTCCATCGCCCGGGTCTACTACCAGTCCGGTAGCTTCAAGCGACCAGGATCCAGTCAGGACAATAAAGCCTTCATTATATAGTACCACTCCTGCTACGCTTCCGGTGCCCACACTTCCAGTCGGGCCTACCTGTATTAATTCTCCGTTACGATTTAAATCTTTAAGCTCTCCGACCAAAGTGCCGCTGATATAAGTCCTTAAATTTACAGAGCCTTTTTTAATTGCTGACCCATAGAAGATGGAGGGAATGGACAAGAGCCCCACTGGAACAGTTGTGGAGCCTGGGCCCAGAGTCCTGTAACCATCAGCGGACGTCCCATCGGGGGGTGGCAATTGACTGGAAGAATAGGCAAAGTACGGACTAAGATTCTTGTATGAATTCATTGCTGTTTGCAGTGCAAAAAGATGCGATACAGCTCCATCATTCGTAACGGTATAGCCGCCGCCGTTACCTTCGCTGACATCTGCCAGCCTATAGCGGGGAGACGCGTCTGCTCCATATCCCTCATAAAATTCTTTTGAGATAGACGCCGTCAAAGGATAAGAGTTGGCCATAATGGCGCCGACGGTTGTTGCATTAAAACTAGCTAGCCCGACTGTGCTGAACCCTAGTCTGTCTCCGTTTTTAACAACGAAGGGTTCTATACGGGGGTTTAATCCGGTATAGTAACCCCCTCCACCATCCGCAAGCGTGCCGGCAGGATCCACGCCAGCGCGCACAGCGGCCTCAAAAGGAGGTAATGATGGACCAGAGGTGGTGGTCAGCCCACTGTTGCCGTTGCGATCTACATTTTCCTCATAAAGCGAAAGATAGCCCGGGCGCCCGGCGCTAGCAGTTGGCGAATAGAGAGGTACCGCGGGCATCGTTCCGGCGCTTCCGCGCGCACCACCGCCAGCTGTCGGAGATTCTAAATTATAATATGCTATGCCTTCATAAATATAGAATTGTACTTCGGGATAGGCTTTGATGCTGTTTACAAAGACATCGTTGTTTTCAAATTTAAAAATGTAGGACATAATTATCTACCTTTTTAATTAGGTAGAATATTAATAATCCAGCCTGACCCTAAGTGTGAACTCATCGTTTGGTGTCTTCTTCAAAGGCTCGGATACCTTCGCGGTGGCCAACAGTTCGTTGTCCGACGAATATAAACCAATAGTAGTAATATAAGATACCGGTAAATCCGTAGTGTTATTTTTAACAACAAGCTTGCTCGCCGAAAGATAGGTGGGATTGGCTGAATAATTAAATTCATTGTTGTTGGCTCGACAGAAATAAATCGTTGAGTTTAATTCGGTGGTATTATTGAAAGAGACATTCACTAATCTGTTTCTAAGGCCGTCGGCTGAACCACTGATAGCGGCGCCAGTGAGTGCGGCCTTTACAGATGCAAAGGTGTTCCCGGGAAACGTTTTATTGTAGGGGCCAAATTGAAATGAACCATCACTACCAGTAGCGGCCTCGTCAAATACTGATGAAGTCAAAACAGCAATGCCCGCCTGATAGTATACAAGCCCCACAGAGGCATTTGTGGTAGTATTATATAGAAGACCATATTCACCAGCCGGCGAGTTAACCTTATAAGAAGACAGAGCGTTCGTATCTTGGAAAGTAAACTTACCTTTCAACTGGCCTGCACCTCCCGGAGCTTTGGATTCGTTGCCGCCGCTACACATAAGGGTCATCGAGAAACTTTCTTTCTTAATTTCATCTTTACTCAAAAGGCGCGCGAAGTTGACAAAGAATACCTCTTGCAACTTAGTGCCCCCCGTCAAATCACCATCTCTATCGAACTCGCGAATTGACCCACTAATGTCATAACCCACAAGTATCTGAGACATTTCATTATACATGTTGATCTTTTTAACCTGTTGGGGGTTTGCAGTATCCGTAGGACTAGAAGCAGAAAGGCCCGAGCTCGGAGAGAACCCGACCGTTAGATCAAAAACATGGTTTGCAGAAGAACTTAAATAAGGATAATCATAAACTGCCTGCCACATACCATGTGAGAAATTCTTGATATTATTATCAGCATAAGTTCCTGAAACAATTGTTCCTGTAAGTGGAATTGCCTCATGAAGCATCGATCGCGTTGCGACCGCATCGTTGTTCATCAGTGTCTTAAAAGTAGTAGCCATGTTTTTATCCTATTTCCTATATTTGTTTCACGTACCGGATAGGAAGATCAATTCTATATCCTGTTGTAACACCAACCACTGACAACATAGTGTCAATAAACCTATACGTTTGGCCCGCGGTCGAGGCGTCCATGGACCCAATCGCTTCTGTACCAGCGGTTCCCAAAGTATTAAAGAGGTAATCGTTTGTCTTCAATGAGGTAGAGGAGCCTAGACGAAATTCCACCTTGGTGCCCTGGGGGCCGGCGATGGGGGTGTCATTACCCTCGGGATCGTTTAAGTTAGTCACAAAGGCACTATCAGTATTAACCGTTAAATAATAAGTAGCGATGTTGTCATCATCAATAAAACTAACTGTTGCGGGACTATTGGCGGTTGAGGAAAAAAGAGTTCCGAGCCTGTTATCTGCTTCAATTAAATATTGAGTTTCCAATAATTCCGGGTCTAGCGTTAGTTCTCTGGAAATCTCATTGGTATCGAGACCCTGGTCAACCCTAAGAAAGGCGCCGCCGCCTTGCAATTGATTGCCGTCCTGGACGCCAGCGGGTAGTGTGTTGGCGGTCTTAACGGTATCTACTGTATTTTTGTCTGCCAGTACAATATAAGTTTGAGCGCCCGAAGACAATACAAACTGTTCGGCCGAAGTACCGCCGATGGTGTTTTGTTCAATTACGGGCAGAAATAAAAGGTCGGTGCGCGCGATGCTCATAAGTTTGGATTTGAGAGAAGAAGCATTATTGGTAAACGCTTCAAGAACGGGGGTCTGCAATATTTGCAGATCGTAATACGCCGAGCCGCTCGCATTATTCTTATCATACAAAGTATAATTGATTTCGTCGTCGCCAAAAGCGAATTTAGTAATTTTAAAACTACCGTCCCCTTTCGCTAAACGCATTCGACCTGTGTCGGTCAAAACAGCGTCTAAAATAATATCACCCGAGTTGTCTAAAAATGCCATAGTTATGAATCCTTCTTCTTAATTAGTCTTTAATATCAAATAAATCCTTGATACTTCAATCTTGTTCGTGCGGGTTGGCAATAGCATTTTCTATAAATCGCACATTCAAATCAAGTTTCTTTCCTGTCTGTTTAGATGATACCCTAATTTTGAACACTTTTTCATCAGTTGTTAATAAACTTCCCACCGAAGTTGTTGACGCAGGCGACCATATTCCTTCCACCTGCGTGTTAAGAATCGGAGAGGGCGGGGGCGCCTCGGGGCCCTGCATTGTTGAATCTATACCGGTTGTATTGACTGCCTGCTGTGGAAATGCCGCGTCTATTTGCAGCAACTTGCGCAACGGCTTGGTGGTGGTCGTCGTCGCGACGGCCGGCGACATATGAACTATGTTTACAATAGGATAAATGCGCCCATTGTCATCCACTAGTTCAATTTCATAAACCGGTGTCGGCGTTGAGAGTTGCCCATGAGGGTCTACGCTTCTAAAAGTATAATAATATTTTTTATTAGGAACAATGGTTGTATCATCATAGGCATACTCAGTTGCCATCGATCCCTCGGGAGTGATCGCCTTGGGCATAGCCAACAAAGCTCCTTCAAAGTCACGATATGAAGCTGGTTTCGTATCAATCCGATATATCTCAAATGAAACTGTCTCAATATTATCAGTAGCAAATAGTATAGGGGCCCCTAGGGGTATAGACTGAGCAATGCGCATATTATTATATTTGTTAAGGTCATCGGGATTAATGATGAGGCTATCGGGATTTATGGCATAACTTCCTTCCTGTCGCTGAATCAAAAATCTTATTTTATCATTAATTGCTCTAAAAGGCACGACTTCGATTTCCGGCATCGGAGGTGGCAGATCGGCAATCATCATGATTCCAAGATCGATGTACAGCTCTTCAATAATTTGTACCGATGGCCACTTGTTCATACGTGCAGATGTGCCAGCACTCACGAGAAGATCCTCGAGGAAGCTGTCGGCATCGGACAACTTCTGACCACCAGTGTTATCTTCATTATTATAGTTATATTGATCCCCGATTACTAGCGTATAAGCATATACTCTATAAGCATATTTGTGGCCATATTTCACCTGTGTGTCATAATAACTAATTTCGGTGCGAGCGCCAACGCCAGGAACCCAAGCCGAATTTGGAAAATAAAGATTCTGAATCGGCTCGGGGTCGATGTCGTTGGTTTGGAGATCTACCTTGTGTTTGCACACTTTGAAAGCTATGATCTCGCTGTAAGCTAGCTTGCCATTAAATATTTCTTCTGCGCTGCGTTGTTTGATTTCAATAAGATCTCCTAGCTTTTTAATTAATGCGTCAAAGCCGAGGGAATCGATCACCATCTCGCCGGCGGAGATAGCCCCCTCGCGGGAGACCTGGTTAGAACCTCCCATGGGAGGAGTAATGTTTATATTTTGGTTTCCAACAAACAATCCCTTTCCGAAAGCCAAAGCAACGTCAGGATGAGCCCACTGTCCTACTTCCGGATTGGGCGCGACGGATATTGAGGTGTCTGAACCTCTTAACTGGGTAGTGTACGATAACATTAGTGGTACATCGATCGTCCTAAGCAGGTAGGGTCCATCACTGTACTTCCACGGACTGCCGAATGCTATTTCACCGCCAAAGCCAGTACCCCGATATGAATCTTCTGCCCATTCAAAACCATAATATATTTCTCCAGCATCTACATCGTCTATTTTTGCGCACATCGGATAGAAGTGCTGGAAGATAGAGCCGGGACTTGCTGCGCCGGCGACTGGCGCCTCAAAGCTGCCGCCGGCCGGCACTACCCTAGCAAAGGTTTCACCATTCGTAGGAAGAGACGGAGACCCGGGATTAAAGTAACCACCAGCGATGTTTGCGATCATTATATTATGAAGAAGGTAGTCAATCATTTCAGGGGGCGTGATGTTGTTCGTTTGATAACTCGGCACCATAAAGTCTTGGGGTTCCACATTGATACTTATGCCCTCGACTCTTGCTATATTGGTATCAAATTTAACATTAATATTATAAGGCATATTGGAAGGCACGGCGGCCGTAAATAGCGCACTAGTGGCACTGGGAGCATATGAATTGAATTTATGAGTCATAAAGTTCTGCGAAAAACCTATGTGAGAATTGCGGGCCACAGCATTGGCCTTTGCGCCGGCACCAAAACTTTTAATGCCAGCTGCAAATTTCTTAAGATAGGGTGTCTTGGCTCGGCGCCACGCGGGGCCAGATGAAAACGTATAAGGAACATTAGATATTTGAGGAAGATTCTGTGGTAAAAAATCTTCCTCAAAAGTACTCAAATCACTGTATAGTCCGTACAGAGTATTGCTTAATAATTGCAAATTATGTAGGGTCGCTGCCAGAACTGCTTGATTATAGGCTGTCATTGCTGCCGTGTAGGCAGTAAATTCTACTTGAAATGCTGCCTCGCCGGTCTCGGCTTCGCTGACGATAATCTGCTGGGCGCCTATATAATCGGCCAGCTCGAGAGCAGTTGTATTGACGTTTACCCCCATCGCTGTTAGAACTTGTACATAGTTGGCCAAGCGTGCATCCGCCTGATCATATACATATGTAGCAGCTGCCTGGTGTACGGCTACGACGACGTGGTCGTCGGGCTTGTCGGCCAGAGCATACCACTCTGCGCGCCGGCCGCGGTCCAGAAGCATTTGTTGTGTAACCGTGAATTCCTCGGGGTCTGGGGGCGCCGCCGCAACTTCGTCGCATTGCGCGTGCGGTGATTCGCAAGGCAGTCCGGTAAAGGGGTCGATCCCCATCGTGCTCGCGAGGGCTAGTATGTCGCCAGCGAAGGCATCGAGGCCTCGATCGAGGCGGTCGGACTGATTCCACCAGGCGGAATCTCCGCTGGCAGGATCGGCGTTGTACAGGGCAGCCAAAGCTTCGCCTAGGACGTATTCCAGGATGATCTCTTCATAGGCTGCGGTGTCCGCTAAGAGGTCGTCCGCTTCCTGTGAGCCGGGAACGATGCCGAGATGCATCTCTATGTCCCAGCCGTACCACGGAGCCCCTGCGGGTACTGCTGCGGGCGGCGGTGGCGGCGGAGGAGGTGGCTCTCCGTACGTAACGAAAATATATTCAACCACGGGAGGGATAGTCGGTAGTATGTCTCCGGCGGCATCTTTTTCCGGGGTCAGGGCCCCTAAATCATTGAGGGTGTGGACGAGGCCCTGGCGCGCCGAGGGGGTGGCGCTAGGATCCTGAGCATTAGTTACTATCTGCTCGAATATCTGTACCGCGGCGATCGTAGACTCGGCGTCGGTGAGACCCTGGATGGCCCGCGCGGCCTGAGAAGCAATGGAGAGGAACGGGGCTGCTCGAACGGGGGCTGTGGGCGCGACAGGGGCCGCATCATCGGCCTGAGTGGGATTGTAACCAATTGCTTCCTGCAAAATGTACGTATTAGGAAGCTGCCTCTCATCTATCTCTATGCCGTCGATAGCTTCATCATATCCCGCAGCTGCGAAATAGTAGTTGGACGTCAGAGACGCAACCTTAACCGGAGTAGAGGTATTGTTGGCCACCGGGGAGGAAGCGAAGTAAGGAGTAAAAATTTCATGTGCATGATCATAATAGATCCGGTTTAATACCCCGGGGCCTTGCGCTTCGTCTTTTGTTCCCAAAATTCCTTCAAAGGACAAAGCGTCCGTCGCGCTGAGGCTGGAATCGGCGCCGGCTGAGTCCGCGGAATAGCGCTGACCCATTAGATACATAGCCATAACAGAGTCATCAAAGGCGCGAAGCTCGTCGTTGGGGTGCATGGCCATATGATCAGATCCGTGGGTCCAGGCCACCCCGGGTTCGGTTCGGCTGATCGAGCCCCCCATCGCGCTAATACTAAAAGATTGTATGGCGGCCTGGAAGGGTGCATCACCGGGAAGTCCGGACGAGTACATGGCGTAGCCATGGCTAGGTGAGTGTGTACCGGCAGGCCATGGGAGCGATTTTCCTAGAAGCTTATAAGATAAAGCCTGAGCTGTTGCTAAGTCCTCAATATCCTGGACGTCAACTGAGGCTTGGATGGTGGCGCTACCGAAACTTGTCACACACGGGATAAGAACGTTGCCCTCAAAGACCCAGGCGAGGGCGGATGCCTGGGCTGCTTCGGCCGCGGTCATGCCGGTAGTATCCACTTTCCTTAAAAACTTAAAATTATTAAAGGTTCCGGGATAAAGGCCTTCTTCAAATCCCCAATAATTCCCCATAGCCAAACGGAAGAAGTCGGCTTTGGGCGAATGGCTAAGCTGACCTTTGGCCGGGAGACAGGGGTGCCCATACCAACCTCCGTGCGGGGCGCGGCCAGTTAGTTTCCAGGCATTATAGCTGGCGTCGCGGGCGCCTCCGGTGGTGGTGGTAGTGGGAGTGACGGTGACCCCCGAATGGGCTCTGGGGTCAACGTAGGGCGGCCGGTTTTGGATCGAGCCCTGAGCCAGGGCAGCCATTTCTGATTCCGACGCTCCTGGAAGGGCAGGATCGTGGGGTCGTATGCGCATGGCAGGAGTGAGATCCACAAAATACTGAGCGCCGGAGAGTTGCATCAAGTGCTGAACGTATTGATTGTACGCATTGTTCATAATGGGATTGAGGGGGGCGGGCCATAGCCAGCGCGCTTCATAATTTGCTGAGCTCTGAAAAAATATCCAGCCGGCCTCCAAACGGGCCTGAGTCAAATTAGGGCTTCCCGAGGTAATATTAACCGTCTCGGAGGCATAGACAAGCTCAGTAAACCGAGAGCCCGCGGGATCAACGCCGGCGCCGCGAGAAGGCAACGAATACCCGACAATATAGTCTTTATCTAATATTAAATTACGTTTCACTTTTAGCCCTAATAACTAGTTCCGCCGCCAGAAGTTCCGCCGCCAGAAGTTGGTGTCCCCGAGCCATTGTTGGTATTGCGTAAAATCTTGGCTATCATTGACGATGGCTCGGACGCCACTTGGATGTCAGGATCATAGGACTGAGCGTACTCCATTGAGTCGGCCCCAGCCGTTGTAGTGCCAACTACATCGCGTGACATTTCTACTGTTTTTGCTAGCGGCATCGTTCCTGGGTTGGGCAACGTTCCCGGGGCGCCATTATTGCTTGGAGTAATTATGAACACTTCATTATATACCGGTGCGGCCAAACCTTTAAATTCTCTTATGATACCGCTGTGTTTTGTGAGCCTGCACAATAAAGATTGTCCCGTAGCCTGTACTCCTGCCGCTGTCGATGGAGTTAGGGGCTTCCATATCGGCTCTTTAACAAGACTGCCTCCGGGTATCGTTCCATAAGATGATAAATATTCTACTGCATATACAAATCCGTATTGTGTAGCCATTGTAGTAAGTGAGCTTGGATCTAGATCGCCGGCGATCGACGCATTAATAAAAGAATCCTCTTGCGGAGAACTTTGCACAGATCCTTGCGTTTCGCTTTGCAATTGAAGCAAACTATCATTTCTATTGCGCAACATGCCCCTATTGCCAATGTCGCCTGGGCCCTGCACGGTGGTGCTTCCGGCTTGAACCAAAAAATCAGTCTGCACTAAAAAGTCAGTTATCAAGGAGATGGTTGCACGCACATCGGCTGCGGAATCTTGTCCCGAGACACCAACCCCGGGGGATAGCTGCGCCGTGTTGGTGCTGCCGCTAATTATGGCTGTACCAGTGGTCGCATGTGCGAAGGAGGAGTCAGCCGAGAATAAAGTATTCGAGTCTTCTAAAACTGTATGATCTGCTATTTGTGGAGTAAGACTCTCTACGTCTTCAAACATATTAGTAATAGGATTTTCTGCTGTTTGTGAAGTAGCCTGTGCGATACAGCTGTTTTTACTCATTATGGCCGTTTGATTTAAAGCCAAAGCTGCTTGATCTGAGGTATGACTAAGAGATCCTTTGCCGCCCTGTTTTTCAAAAACAATCGGCGAGTTACGATCCATATTTGCCACCAACAGTTGATACATTCTCTGTTCTATAATCTGCTGCTCTCCCGCATCAGACGAAAACATGTTAATTGGTTCGCTTGTTGGAAGCCTTAAATAATTGGGAGTAAGAAAAAAAGCGCTATTGGGTGCCGCGGTCGAGGCTGCTTTGTTGCCCTGGTTGGCAACAATCTGAGTCCATTCACTATAAGAAATGGTTTTTAGCCCTGGAATGGGCTCGCGGACATCGGTCAGATTAGTAAAATCCAAGCCAAGATCTACCAGGCTATCGGCGTCAAAGGGGGTATCAAAAAACTGTTTAATTTTAATAATTCTTTTGCCCGATGCGAGCGCGCCCGAAGGCATTTCCAATGTGTTTCCGCCATTTGGTTTTTTAATTGAGGTACTTCCTATTGCAGTCTGTAAGGCGCTTATGAAACTATTGAGTAATTGAACCAAATATTGGAGGCCTTCGGGGGTACCACTCGTGGGCGTTGCTAATATAAATAAATCATCAATAGCTGACTTGGCGTTTATTCCACTAACCGAATAAGAGTCTCCGAAAAGCATGGTCAACGCGGACGCATAAGTGGATAAGGCTACGACCCACGGAGATTTATAATCAGATTCCTTTTTTAGCAAAGTCATGAAGCCCGGTGTATAACGGTTTAGAAGAGCATTATAGTTGCCTTTTGTAAGTGATTGAGCTAAAAAATCCTCTATCGGCGGTACTTGGGCCTGCAACGTTGCAAGAATATTGGATAGTTTTTCTTTTGTATTGTCTAAAAGTTCTATTTCTATGCCATATTCATATAAACCGGTTGTAACATCATCCATCCCGGGATCTGCAATAAAATAATGTAAAACCCCCGGCGATGTTGAGGCTAGATTTAACCGAGCAGGAGAGCCGATTGGAGTAATCTTGTTATCGTATATTCGGAAGGGCGAGTCCCCACCGGTTAATTTATTAAAAATGTTAGGACCGTTAACCCTTCGTCGTATAATATTAAAAGACAATATTTCACACGAAGTCATCAGCTCGTCAGCAGATTTATATAAAGAGGCATATTTTCCATTCGCCTTCACAATATCTAAATAATTAATAGCAAAACAAAAACTCAAAGTGTTTTGTTCGTTTTTAGAATAATATACATCTGAAACATAAGTGGGACAATTTTCTTTGGCTGCGTGGATGCTTTTAAGGCGGCCGGCAGCCATGCCAGCAACACCTTTGAGTAGCGCAGCATTGTTAAAGTCCAGTTGTAACTTTTCAAACCGGCCAACAGTTCGATTATCACTTAATTTCGAATTATATACTGGTAACGCCACAAGCGCCTCGCCCATTGGTGGTGCGCCGCGGCCGCCGGAAATATTACCAGTTCTCCACCAGCCTCCTGCCTCCTGGTGTACTCCTCCAAGCCAAAGAGAACCCTTTCCTCCGGAGGCAGAGCGCTTATAGAATTTAAAGGATTTTGTATTGAGGGAGCCTCCTTGAATTACTAACTCAGACGCCAGGGTACCAAAGCCGACGCTATTAAGCGATCCTTGATCAGTTCCGCTCTCTGGATCTAGGTTTAAATAGGACACAGCGAAAAGAGACAAATATTGAGGATTAATCCCAGTAGATAAATTAAACGACTCTATAAACGGCATATCAACTCCGTATATTTCTCCTATTTGTGAGGGGGTCAAATCAAAAGAGTTATCCAAGCTAATTTGTGAATCTTGTAAAGATAGTAATTTGGTTTTAGTTGATGGCGTATCATTAAACACCAAATAATTTTGGAGGGTCGATCGTTTAGTAAGGATTTCTCGTGCCTTCTCCTTGTCACTCGTGACTATAAGTAGCACATGCAGGTTGGCACTTAAATTATTTCTAAATTCTAGCTGTTTAGCCGGCGATGAGACTTTCGGAAGAAGCTGTTTAAGAGAAAAATCAACCGTAACTACCAAATCCTCATTGGCCGTATTTAAATTAATTTTTTTAATATACGCACCGGGGATACTAACATCTGCCGAAGAAAAGCTTACTGGTGAAGAGGTCATTCAGTCTCCTCCGGAGGGCAAAGATCGTCGGCGGGGCCGTACAAATCCTTAATGAAGAACTGTCTAGTGCTTATCGCACCAGTCTCGGGGTCTGCGAGGCCTGTGGGTCTGATTCCTAGCTGTTGCAGCAGCGCAGGATTAATCTCTTCGTCACTGTTAATGGTAAGATAATAACCCACATCGTCTAAATCATAAAACTCATCTGGATTTTTATGGAACCGAAGCTGTTTTAAATACCCATTCTCGGCTGTTCCGTAATCGGCACCAGATAAAAACACTTCTATCTCAAAATTTTCTCTATTAAAATCGGTATTCTCTTCTCCTATTCCCAAAACCAAAGCCTTGTGTTCTACACCAATATATATATCGTCCATAAGTGCCGTGGTGATAGCTTGCAGGGTATTGGTTTGCGTTGGAGTCGTAAAAATAGAGTCTTTGGCCACGGCAGGATTTTCATAAATTACATTTCCCTCCACATAAGAGGACCATCCATCTCCGACATTCTTAATATATGTATTATATTTACAACTTATATCAATTTGTGGAATAAGTTTTATTTCTTGATAGGTATCCGGGACAGTGCCGCCAGTAAAGTCGGTTACATCAACTATGGCAAAGCCACTTACATTTGCGATCGCCGAGGTAATATTACCAACTGCGCCGACAGTATCCATAACAAGCGTAAGCGGTGGTGAAGGAGTCAGGACCGCTGAAATACCTAAAACTCCTGTTTGGCCCCTTCCGGATGTTGCATAAGTTATGCGAGGTGACGAAGCTCCATTTATAGCGTCCTTTATGAGCAGTCGGAGCGAAGCGACGTTTAGTAGGCCCGTGGGATCACAATCGGGGTCTGTGTTGGGATCGCACGCCGCCGCCTTAACCCCAATAGTGATTTGATCAGCTGCACCGGTGGGCCCGGTTCTTTCATCAATATCCAAAAGAATCGTAATTGCGCCGGCGCCGCCTTCCGTATCTCCACCATTTGCTTCTGGAATTGTAATTGCAAATGAACAATCGGCGCCTGCGCCGCCAGTAAAATCTTCTTCATCAACTATGTCAAGGCCATCCGTAGATGCAATTGCAGAAGTAATATTGCCACTAGTCCCGGGGCCGTCCATGGTAAGTGTAATTTGAGTATCGCTGCTGCCTTCGGCCGCGGTGATACCGCGAACGCCGTAGTTTTTGCCCACTCCGGAGCTTGCCACGGCAATTTTTGCATCGGTCTCGTTGTTTATAGCTTTTATTATGAGGCCAGCTATCTCGGCATTTGTGGAATTCCTGACGCCAATACCAATTGTATTGGCGACGGGGGCAGGCGCCACCGTTGCCCCAACGTCGAGGGTGATCGTAGTTGGCGTTGCTGTACCTCCCGGATTGTACTGGCCGCCGTTTGCTGTGGGAATTGCAAACGAAATTGAGCAGTCGTCGGTCTCGGCGGCAAGGCCAGTTGTATCGATAGCATCTACTGCGGTAGCCGAAGTTAGAGTGGCACTAAATCCCGTTGGATCAATTGCAGAAATCGCACTGGCTGCTTCGAGAGGTGGTGAACTCGAGGGAACGTAGCTTCTTGTCCATGCGGTAGCCGAGGAAGACAACTCCTGTGCGTAAGCTTCGACTGCCCAGCTAGGCTGTTTGTCAAGGCTTATCTTTGACTTTCCCAGGGGTCGAGAAAGAAACTCAGGCCTCGATGCTACGGGCTGTAATTCTTCGGCAGCATAAATGTCGCCGGGATTTCCGTAAAGAGGATCTCCCATAAGCGAAGTATCAGCATTTTCCAGCCTTTGTTGGATGACTGCACTGCGCGCGCCCTGGTTTGTCTGAATTCCGCTATAAACTGTCAGGGTTTTAAGCATGGCGGTCTTATCTTGAATCCGCGGTTCTATTTCGTTTTGTTTTTCAATGAAGCCAGCTTGAAGATCATCAGCGCTGATGACCCCTTCCCCACTCCATCGCGAATCATATAACACCCCTTCGTCGAAAAAAGAATAATAGGTCGGTTTGAATCGCCCTTGTGACAGCTTGTATTTGCCGTAGGGCGTCAATTTGACTTCTAAAACTTCTTGCTTTTTATCAAAAAATTCCATTATTATCCTTTACCGCCGCCTTTACCGCCGCCGCCGTTCTC
>Ga0209434_1000829_pt1 | contig 14361 bp, 2 predicted proteins | sample ETNvirnome_2_300_FD_184068 | JGI IMG/M metagenome (GOLD analysis project Ga0209434, IMG submission 184068) | Marine viral communities from the Pacific Ocean - ETNP_2_300 (SPAdes) (version 2) | ecosystem: Environmental > Aquatic > Marine > Oceanic | place: Pacific Ocean | collected 2013-06-22
TAAACTATAACTTACCAGAAAATTTTGCCAAATACGGCTCCGCATATTTATATTATAAATCTTCAATTGAAAGAATTCATGATTATTATCCATATGATGGGTCCGATGCCGAAATAAATGAATATTATAACAATCTATTAGACATTGATCGTTATATACTTGATAATTTATATCCTCGGACTAATGGTTATATTCACTTATCTCAAGGCGGGTGGGGCTCTCAAGCATCAACAGAAGATGATTATGGCCTTCCTAGCACTTTAGAATATATTACATTTAAAGGCGGCCCGGGCACCGGATCTCTAGATACGGAATCCCTATCATTGTTGAGTCCAAATGCGTACAATAATACATTTCAAAATGCCAACATTTATGATGAAGATATTTATACAAGTGCTGGCCTGCCTTCTACATATGGCTCTGGCTCCAGAGAATCAAATTTAAAATCCGATTTTGATAATGGCGTGACCGTTGAATTTTGGCTTACAACCGGCTCCGCAAATGATCTTGATACGCTAAAGGGTAAAACCAAGAAACAAGTTATCTTTGACATGTGGAACAACGCAGGAGATAGTAGCATTGATTATGGTCGCATGACGCTTTATCTAAAGGGCGATGCATCCGGCACCCCATTCAGATTTACTATAGATTCCGGCTCATCTACTATAGGACTTAACGACAAAGAAATTGGTAGCAGTAATGTTAATGTCGACACTTTATCAGGCTGGAAACATTATGCATTTAAATTCTATAATACGGGATCTGATTTTATTGCCGAAATGTATGTGAATGGCGAGATAGACGATGTTAATGTATACAATAGCACAGTATCAGAGCTTAATCCCAAGAGCATGCAGGGAAGAATCGGCGCCCTATTATCCGGCCCACGCCCTCTCGGCGGCGCCGATAAGGCGGCCGCCGGCGCTGGAAAGCTTTCGGGTTCGATGGATGAATTTCGTTTTTGGAAAGCTTCTAGAACTGCAAAAGAAATTGGAGACAATTGGTTTAAGCAAGTTCGTGGTGGTGTAAATTCTGATATTTCAAATACCGATCTTGGGGTATATTATAAGTTTAACGAAGGCATCACTAGTGCCTCAGCCACAGATTCGGTTGTATTAGATTATGGCGGAAGAATCTGTAACGGTATTTGGTATGGATATCCCGGATCCAGCGCCAGAACGACAGATTCTGCAATTATTTTAGCGGGCCACGCAAAGTCAGAATATAAAGATCCAATTATTCGCTCAACGCATTCGGACGTATCATCGCTAAAAACAACTTTATTGAATAAAGGCTCATACCATGATTCTAAAAATAATGCTTCTATTTTAAGCATGGTTCCTTCGTGGATTATTGAAGAAGATGAAAGCCATGGCGATGCGGAAACATCACATTTAAGACAAATATGCCACATTGTGGGGGTTTATTTTGACAAACTAAGATTGCAAACTTCCGCAATACCGAAGTTTAAACATCAAATTTATACTAGCGCCTCGTATACACCGCTGCCTTTTGCAGAACACTTGCCACAATCCTTGGGACTGTATACTCCAGAAATATTTGTTGACAGCAATGTTATTGAAAAGTTTTTGAATAGAACAATTACTGGCTCTTTTGAGACAGATTTGACTGAGACCAAGAATTTAATTTATTTAAATTTATATAACAATTTAACAAATATTTTTAAATCAAAAGGAACTGAAAAGGCAATTAGGAATGTTTTTAGAGCATTCTATATTAATGATGATTTAATACGGCTTAATGCATATTCAAATAATAATGTTTATACTCTCGACGATAATTTGCAGCAAACGCTGGTTAATCGTGCATCAATAAACTTCAACAATCCCAAAAATACTGCGGGTGTTGTTTTTGCAGCAGTAAGTGGCACAGCCGCAGATAATGGTGAGGCCCAAGGGTTTATTTCTGGATCTAACGGCGTTATGGTTGCAGAAGCAGGATATGCCTTTGAAGATATTTATGGCTTTACTGCAGAAGCAGATGTAATTTTTCCCAAATATTTTACTTCCTTAGATAAAATTAATCGACCGGCACGAAGTTCTTTGTTTGGCATGCATACAGCGGGAACAGCTAGCGCTGCAAATCTTGTTGGTACCGAAACTACTTGGGTCACAAACTTTGGTCCGGACGAACTTGGGCCAGATGCTGCAAACTTTCAAGTTTATGCGGTAAGAGATTACGACAAATCTAAGAATGTTCATTTCAGACTTACATCTTCAGTAAACCCATATATTTTTCCAGAACTGACATCAAGTGTTTTTTATAACGTTTATGATAATGAAGCTTGGAACTTATCAGTTCGATTAGAGCCGGTTAGCTCATCTGCAACAACCAAAACCGACTCTAAATTTATCCCAGTGGGCGAAACTATACCCAGCTTAGTTAGTGGTTCCACCGGCAACTATACATATAAATTGATTTTTAGAGGAGTCAACTCTAGGCTTGGAACAATAAAGAGTTCTTTTGAATTAACCGCTGCTATACCGACTAGCCGCGGCAAAGATATGTTAAGGGCCCCCAAAAGAATTTATGCCGGCGCCCACCGCACAAACTTTACATCATCTGTGTTAAGCGAAACCGATGTTATGATCGCCGGTGTTAGATATTGGGCGAAAAGCTTAGATAATATTTCAGTAGATCAACACATTATCGATATCGATAACTATGGAATTTCTGGATCATATAGGCACTTATCTCCAATTGATTTAAATAACACTGGTAGCTATTTTAGCCAAGGAGAAATAAAAAACTTTGGAACGCTTGTATTAAATTGGAATTTTGATAATGTAACCGGCTCCGATCCGGTCGGTAATTTTGTTGTTGAAGATATCAGTTCTGGCTCTAAAGAGACGAGAGAAAATTATGGCTGGCTAGGAAACCTCGGTGGGTATCAACATACTGGAGTAGGATATGGTTTTGGTACATCATCCACAGATGTTGTAATAAAAGACTCTATTAATGCGTTTAAATTCGTAAATCCAGAGCTTGTTGTATCCTCTGACATGATTAATATTTTGACAGATGACGATAGGGTCTTCGGCTTAAGCGAGAGACAAAGAGTTCCGAGTTATTATTATGCTTTTGAGAAAAGCATGTATAATGCAATTTCTGAAGAAATGTTAAAATTCTTTGCTGGTGTGGTTGATTTTCATACTGTTATCGGCGCGCCCGTAAATCGTTATCGCGAGAGATACAAATCTTTAGAAAAGCTCAGAGAAATCTTCTTCAGAAAAGTAACAAAAGTTTCTGATGTAGAAAAATTTGTTGATTATTATAAATGGTTTGATGATTCGCTAGCTATTATTGTTTCTCAATTACTTCCCGCTTCAGCTGATATGGTGCCAGATGTATATAACACTATCGAAAGCCATGTTCTGGAGAGAAACAAATATCAAACTAAATTCCCGACATTAGAAGCTCCTAGATCTCCGGATCCAGATAGCGCTGTTTCGACCACATTGGGCGCATGGTACGCGTCCAGTGTGAGCCCTTCAGAATTAGGAACAAGTACCGATTCTGATACCGAGGGCGGCAGCGCTGACTCTCCTTCTTCTTTGGGAAGAACTACTGTATCTAATACATCGCTTAATCCTTATTTCTTTATGTCTGGAAGTGAATTAGAAGACATCTCCTCCGCCAATCGTGCCACCGCAAGACCAACAGATCGTGCGTATAGTTATTGGCTTCGATGGGCTCCTCGAAATGCATCAGAAATATCTTCTAATAACACAGCAGTTGACGATAATAGAGAAGCGTTACGTAAAATAATGCATTCGCAGCCACGCCTAAGCTCTAGTTTTAGCATACCAAAACTTTTTACTAGCGCCGGTAGATTTTATACCGGATCCGCGAATATTTACGAAAGAAACTTCTTCAGAAGAAGTGCGATGAGTGTCGATCTTTTAAGAGTTGTGAGAGGCGGTGTGAACTCTGGATTAAACAATTTTGATAAAACTCGCAACGCGCTTCATCCTGGTGGACCCGTTAGCATTACTGATAAATCATTTATACCGGAAAACGTTCTTGTTGGTTTTGTGGATGATTTTGAAGAACTTGAAGAATATTATATCAATGATTTGCGCCCCAATAAAAAAATTAAGAGATACTTTAAAGTAAATTCTGGTAGAAACTGGGGAGATGGCTATGGATTTTATAATTTAAAATCATCCAAAATCTTACCTTTTAATATTATTACACCTGCAAGACAAGACACTCTTCCGAATTCTGGATATAGCAGGATAGTAAATGAAAACCTAATTCTTTCCAGTGCCGTTGAGATTGTAAATGTTCATCAAGATGGCTACGGCGATTATAATGAAATACCAATGCAAGGGCCATTCACAGATTTAAGTGTTGGTGGAAATCAACATCGTCATATCAGGTTGAATTCCGGCAGCGATGATTATAAGACTAGAGCTGAAGCATGGAAAATTCTTTTAGGCTCTTGTAATGATTCAAGTCTTAGCGGGGCAATCGGATTAGCCGGCGCCGATTATCCATGGCCAGAATCAAACGATCGGAGCACTTATCCATATCCATATTCGGGTTCTCAAAAGGCTGTTTTTTATAGAGATTTTGTAGCCAAAAGACCGGTAAATATTAAAAATATTAAAATGACCACAGCTTCTGTAGATGTCGCTTTAACCGGCGTTTTAGCTTGGGGCCCAATTGGAAACTATACTCACAACTATCAAGTCGTTCATTCAGTCGGCGCCCGAAATAACCCGAGAGCATTTATAAATAATCAACCAACGTTACCCTCGGAAGTTATTTTTGAAACAGGCCCAGGTGGCACCAGCTCGGTTCCAGACGCAGTTAGAACACACTTGAACACAAGAAGAGGTGATGATAGCCACTATAATTTGGTATCAGAATATAATATAAATTATTTGTCGGGAGCTGTTAATAACAGAACTATAATTGTTGGTCGATTTGCTGCCCCCGGGGGCATTGCAGAAATGTCGCCGGCGTATTTAGATTTTAGATCAGGAGAATATTCTGTTTATAATACGCTTAATTATAGAAACCTTTCGGTTAAAAAGCCTTCTCAAGGGCCATCTGGCTCTACCGCAGAAGCGATAGGAGAGGGCACAACCGGAATCAGAGTTTCAGATATAAGCATCGATCCTTCTACTGGAAATGGAAAAGATTATGGCTTGCGATCACATATGGCGCGCCACACAGCCAGATTTGGTAGAGATTCTCTTTGGATTACCGGCACTACTGCGGTGGCAAATGGCCCTCCACAAACAGCTGGTGGCCCTGGCGCTTCTTTTGATCAATTTCCGGGCTTTCACAAGATTCACAGAAACAAGAAAGTTAGACTTAAAATAACAAATGATGGTAATCTTTCTAATGCTCCTTCTGTGACGGTGGCATCGGCTTCGGTTTATGACAATGCTTTTGTGGTTCATCCAATTCCGAGAATGACAAGGCAATATTCTTGGTTTAGTAAAGCTGTTACTGGAAGCGAAATTAGAATGTATGGAATTTCAACAACGGATAGCTTATATTCTTCTTCTGCCGGTTATTTGCCATATTTTGATTTTCTAAGTGCAAGTTCGGCTGTACCGCAACTTACACAAAGCCTATATCAGAACACAACAAGATTAAACACATTTACACTTGATCCGATAAATACTGCCTCAACTAATACACTTGGCCATCATTTAAGCGAATCTAATTCAAGTTATGTAAATACAACATTTTTAGGTGCAACGCAGACAACAAACTTTCTAACAACCTCGGCAGATTATCTTAATTTGCTATTAACTCGCCGAGGAGACCTGCTCTATAACGGCAATAACTGGACATTAGCAAATCTTCCATATCATCCTATTTTAAGAAGCGAACATGCAAGTGGCACGTTAAGCGTTCTTAGTCTTGGCGATAAAGATTTCTCAAAATATAATTTGCCTCCCGTGTCCTATAGAGGAAGAAGCTCCTATATTAATATCGGCTCAGCTGGCACAAATGCTTCGTTTAAAGCTAGTCATACAAATGATAAAATTTTATTTAATGATCTAAAATTAAACGATCTTGCTTTAGAAGAAATGTTATTACCTGAAACTTCTTTTGAAAAATTAATAAAATCTACTAATGAGGGTGTGAATTGGGTTTGGTATAGGCAAAATGTATTTCCCTCTGTTAGAAATGATATGATATCGATTTCGCTAAAAAGAACTGATTATGATAATAAGTTTTGGCGAAATAAAGAATCCGATAGAAGAACTGTTGGGTCTGGTTCGTTTAATTCTTTTGGAATTAAAGGCGCCAATGGTTTACCCAACATAGGTCAAAGCTGTTGGCTACTAGATGCCCCCGATGATTTCTTAACAAGAACGGGCATTGGAAACCTCGGCGCCCAAATAACAGCGTTAAGAGCCAGCGCATCGGCAGGCGAATTACAAAATACATATAGTCTTATTCATAAAGGCGTGGCGATAGGATCCGCCATATCAGCAAAAGGTCTGACCCCCGCAGCGCTATATACAAGAAAACATACGCTAACAACTCCGCGCTCGGTTGTCAGCCCTTGCGGTATGGACATCCCAGAAACCGGATCCGTACCCAGGCCTCTGGCACAATTTGCGCAGGCATATCAAATTGATTGGGGCGGCGGTGAAGCATTTTTTGAAGCAGGCTCTCAGGCCGGCATACTTTCTAGTTCAGATGATGGCACATACGAATTTGTATCTGCGCCCTCAGTGCCGTGGTATGATACATACGATGATTTTAGAAACGATGCATTAAAATATCATCGTGGATATTCTGTGATTCCGGAATTTAGGATCAGCGAGCATATTGAAAAATTTGTTGAAAGCGGAATTGATAATCTTAGAAATGTGTCCGATATTTATCAAATCGTGGGCACAAATATAAACAGCTTATCTAAGTCATTTTGGGTTGATTATAGTAATAGTGAGTTTTTAGATTATTTGGGAGTCAAATCGTTAACAGATTTAGAAGGCAAAGAACTTAAATTAACTTGCACGGCGGTTAAAAAGTTTAATCCTTACAATGGTTTTTATCCAGCCCAAAGAACACAACAGTTAGTATCTGAATTTTCTAAATCATATGGAAATGTTATAAATACAAAAGTAACTGTTGGCGGTAACGAATATAAATTTTCAGGAGAAGAAGCTATACAAGAACAAGGCGGCACGCTTCGCCCATTAATGCAGTCTTTATTTGCTCCTGGGGTTTTATATAATTCTATTAAAGCTGGTATAGCTTGTGATTATCCTGTTTTGACTGATCCAACAAAGATGAGCGCATCTTATCTGGGAGCATCAAAACCAACAGAAACAAACAATTATGCGATTTATCCAATGCCCGGTAAGTCTGGCAAAGAATTTTGGGACTATAGAGTTCCTTTTGAAGCAATAATTTATCCAGAAAGATATGTTTCACATAAAGAAATAATAGATTGTGAGCCTCATCCATCGGTTTCACTAAATGCAACAGCTTCGATGCTTTCTACTGGTTATAATTCAGTTTATTCAATGGCAGCATCAAATTTTTGTGGTGGAGTTGCAGAATTCTTTTTGAAAGATTCTTCTTTTACCAAGCTTGAATCTGGTGTAATTAATGATACCGTAACTGTTGATACTAATAAACTATATTTTGCTAGATTGGTGCTGGCGCCGTCATATAAGGGTCCAAAAATTTATTCAAATGAATCTGGCTCCAAAGGCAACAATACTGGTTATGGTGTTTCTGGTTATAAGATTTATACAAGCGATACCTTTGGGAGAAAACAGGGTCCTCTTCCACAATTTCCAATCTCGTTTGATAAATTTCAGAAGAATTTTACAATGTGTTCCAGGCCTTCTGCGTTTGGTCCGCCAGTCGCCGGCCAGCCGCCTGTAACTGCTTCAATTGTTGCAGCGGTTATTAAAACGCAGCCAAAAGACTCTACAATCGGAATTAATTGTCATACGCCTCCATATTATGATGGAGAATCTTGGATAGATATTATATATGATCCAATTAAATTAGGAACAGCCGCCACCCCAACATCAGAAGTAAAAATTCAAGAGATTTTTCAATCTGCTAGCGTAGTCTGCTGGAGATGGGATCCTGGAGTTGTCACAGGAAGCTCTGATGCATCTCCAATATTAATCAGCTCGTTCTTAGACGAATCGTACACAAGCGCTGAAGATTTTCTTATGGCCGGCCCAAATATTAATTCAAATGTTATGCAAGCCACCGCTAGCATAAATTTGTGGGGATTAGAACCCGCCTATAAACAAACAAAAGATTCATTTGGAAATCTTAAAGATCTAACAAACGAAGCGGTTGGATATAAATGGGTTATACAGCCCAAATGGGAAACTCCCCACATGAATTTCAGCGATGTTGGTGTTCATCCAATAACTAATGCTGCCGGTAATTTAAAATTACCAGATAATTTTGCTTCTGCTTCCGTTCCTCGCTGTATTTGGCAGCAATACGGCGTTATAGATCCGGACCCAAGCAGAGGAGTATTCCTTAAACTAGTTGGTCCAGATGGATGTAGAGATTGGCTAGAAACACATTATGATGTTATAACAAACAATACGGCTTATAATGGCTTTAACGCGTCATCAAATGGCCAGCACATGTATAAAAATATGAAATCATTAGTTGATCTAACTGGCTTTAATACAGGAGAAACATCTAAAAGAATTGGCGAGTTAAAGGATGAAATTACCATCAAAGAAGCAGTTGTAGCGATCCCATATGTAATTAAAGCCATCGATAACGTAAGTTTATCTCAGAGCAAAATAAACACTTCAGAAAGAAAAGAGTTTATCAGCATTCCAACGCAACGCACTACCGCAGTTTTCGAAAAAGGAACAGCAAAAGACTCACTACAATCTGCCGGCGAGTCTATTAGAAAAATGATGCAAAAAATGAATCGATATGTGTTACCGCCACAAGTTGATTGGATTAATAATGAGAATATAGATCCATTTGTAATGTATATCTTTGAATTTGATTATACTCTTGACAAGAACGATTTATCAAATATTTGGCAAAATGTTGCGCCCACACAAACTGGCAATTATAGAAAAGTTAATATTCAAGAAAGCTCAACTGCTCACGAATTAATGGATACAGAGCTACTAAGCGAAGCAAATTTGTTAGAAAATGAGAATCTTGGGTGGATGTTGTTTAAAGTAAAACAGCGCTCACAAGCAAATTATTATGATTTTGTAGCTCCCCAATACGGCGAAACCGTACCAAAATTTCACGGAACGATCATAGATTCTAGTAAAACTTCCAAATTCAGCTCCGATAATTCGGACGCTGGATATCCAATTGCATTTAATTGGCCTTATGATTACTTATCTTTTGTTGAACTAGTTAAAATGGATGTTGAGATACTATTGAAGCCGTCCGAAGAAACTGAAGAACAGCAGATTATAACTGAGATTATAACTGATATGGAAAAACAGGCGATTTCTCGCGATGTTAAAGAGCCCACCCAAAGCAAGACAGACAGCAAGCGATCATCGCAAAATAGCAAGAGCAAAACAATGTCTCGTTCGGCAAACAACAAGAAGCAAACTAAGCGGACTTCTAAAAGTAAGAGCAATAGCAAGAAAGGAGGCAATTATTAATGGCTACTTTTCTTAATAAAAAAGAACAAGTTTATGATTTTAAGCTGACTTCCTATGGAAAATACTTGCTTTCAGTTGGTAAGTTTAAGCCTGTTTATTATGCACTTTTTGATGACAATGTTATTTATGATCCGCAATACTTTTTAAACAGCGTTAGTTCATACGAGGGCCAGAATCATATAAATAAAAGAATTAAAGAAGAGACTTCTTATTTAGAAAGCGTTGTAACATTTGAAGACTTAGACAGCGCCACTGATTCAGAAGATTATTACGAAGCGGATGTTACCGCAAGACAAGAGCGGCCAAAAGGAGATACATTTAAATTTTATGCTGCTATTGGAGATGCATTTTTAGACGGAGAAACTCAAAAAGCACCAGCATGGAAAGTTGTATCTCTTCAGAATGACATAACATCATCTTCCAGCAGAGATGGTATTAATAAAAATTTAATTCCTCAAGTTAATATTATCGCAAACTATAGAAAGAAAGTAATTCCTGGCGCATCAAATTTTAATCCTAATGAAATAGAAGATCTTTTCTTAGCAACGTCTTTTTTTGCTGATGGCAATCAAATAAAATTAGTATTAAATGATGTAATGGTTTATGCTGATGAGATTAATACACAATTATTGACCGAGAACTTTGAAGTTGAAGTTTTCGATCTTATAAACGACTCAATTTTGACACACGCTAGCGCATCGATCAGGCTTCTTTCAAACCCAGATGCAGGCACCGATTATATTAAAATTCACGACAGCACTCATGCAATACAATTTGATTTTGTTTCTTCGAGTCCAACTAATAATCAAGTAAAAGTTGGATCAACGAGTTTAGATTCTCTTGTCAATTTAATTGACGCAATTGGAGATTCTTCGTTGAATGTAGAAGTAACAAGCTTTCGCGGAATTTATCCCGAGTTGCATTTAAGAAATAATTATGCTGGTATTATAGGAAATGATCGGTCGGAAGGAGGCATGGCCTCAATTGAAGGCTTTAGGTCATCCAGAATTGACATATCTGATTTATTTAATGGCGGACTTGACGCCGTACAGTCTCTTAAGAGAAAGCTTTTTGTTAAAGAAGAGCCACAAATAGTTGATGGATTTATGATCGCTTCGACGCCAATAGACATAAGCCCACCAGAAATCACAACAGGTAGCGTTGAATATTATTTTGATTTAATGTCAGACCAAGAAATTGTTGCAGAAACAGCCTGCAAAGCAGCCAGAGAATTTAATAAAGAATCTTATTATATAGATTTAGATTTTGATTGCGAACAGATAGAAGAAGACGCAGCCACATATTATGATATCTATGGAAAAGTCACGGAGCCAGATATATGCCTGGATTAATATTAAAAGGAAATTTAACTAGAAAGTTAGGATCATTCTTTCCTTCACCATATATTGAAAAAATTATTATTGAACCTGATTCGATTGAGGTTCGCGCTTCGATAATGCTTACAAGCGATGAAACAGAGTATTTTGATGAATTAATTGAACAACTGCAAGATGAATTATATGTTTATGTTGCTTTGATGTACGATGGAACAGTATCAGAACAGCTTAAAAGTAAAAGCATTAGCATATTTGATCCGACAGCAGTTAAATATCAATTAAATTTTGGCGCCAGTTCAACTGTTGAGTACACTTCTGGCGCCACAGCTCCCGGCACCGTTAGCAGAGAAATATTAGATATTGAGCGCCCGGGCAAAGATACGGGCCACTGGGCCGGCACACTAGCTCCAGGCGGCATGGTCCGCGTTTTGCCCGAGGAAGCAGAGGAAGAGGAGGTGCCAGAAACCGAAACGATCACCGAAACTGAGGTCTCCGTCGACCCTACATATAATTTAATTCAAATCCCATTTTCTCAATTTGTTAAATCAGAAGAAGAGATTCGTAGCGAAGACGGAGGCTTGATAGTTAAATATAATTTAACAGATAATTTTGTTTTCGACAATATAGAAACATTTATTCAGGGCATCAAATATATCGATGTATTTTCTTTCACATCTGTACTTGATTATGATTCAATTAATGAAGACGGGACTTGGCCGCTTTTCATAGCAGGAGGCTCAGAGCCCTCCCCAGAATTAACAGAAGACTTATCAAATCTCACATTGCTGCAGAGAAGCATTTCGGATTTATCATATGAGCCTTTGATGATAGATGGCTCTGTGGTTCCTGGAACAGAAATTGCATATATTGATCACGCCGGCGATGTTTATCCAGATATTCCATTTAAATCGCTAGCTGGAACTTTCCACAAATCAGAGATTACCAGTCATGATGATTTAATTGAATCATTCCGAGCGCTTATAGAAAGCGGAAGAAATGATACCACCGAAGCATCCGAAGACGAAACCTTAATGGCAGCGCTTGATAGCATTTCTTATGTTGTTGAAACATATGGATATTATGTTGATATCTTATTGCGATTAAACGATTTAAGAAGAACATTCCCAGAAAAGGGTCAAGCAACAGTTACAGGAAAATTATATAATTCACTTAGTAATAAATTAGCAGCTCTCAATCGCACTATTTTAAGTGAAGATGGCTTGTCTAAACGACAGATCAGAAATTCAAAAATTATTGACAATACTGAGCTATACGAAGTCTTAGAAGGCTGGCAAGAATACGATCATAGCGATTATGATACTAGCGGCGGACAGTACGATGACGGTTTTATCTATCCAGACTTATATATGACGCGTTATGGCGTTTGGGAAAATTCTCCGACAGTCGACGATGATGGAGTTACAGAAGATGAGCCGGCAATAGTTTTAAATTCTGGTTATTTCTTTTTCGATTACGAAAAGGTTATGAGAACTCAAACCAATATTTCAAAAGTTTTTAATTTGGTGACCTTTGAGAAATTTTTTGGAACCAATATGACCAATAGTTGTTTAAAATTAGAATATTTAGAATTTGATAGATGGCTGGGCAATCCTGAATATGGAATACCATATATGCTCGCACATAAACAAATAAATTTTAATCAATTATCCAACTATCCAGAGATCGAAAACGAAGTTGTTGAAGCGTCTCTTGATCCCCAGAGCGCAAATCCTGTGGTTTTAAATAGTGTCGATACATATTCTTATGTTGTGCCTCGGAGCTTTAATATTGCCTCTTCGGCTGGATTATTAAACAGCACCATAGAACACGACTATAGATTAATGGCAATCGAATTTGAAGATTATGGTGACCATGACGCGCTAGGGTGGGGAGACAGTGTATATACTGTTGAGATTAAAGTTGACGATCACACTCATAAAATTGTCCAACATGTTGTTGAATCTTTTTATGATAATTTAAATATAGATACAGAAGCTAGCTTGATTAACTATTACGAAGCCGCATCAGAACAGTGTAGCTATAATGATTTTCAAGGATTGTTTAATTCATTTTTTGCAGACGCAATGCTATCAAGATACGCCGATAATATGGCCAATGCGCCGTGGATCCGAGCGCCAATTATATATGCAGTGCACAATGATATGGTGTTAAATACTTTTAATGGAAACAAAGATGAAATATTAGAATTTGCTAAAAAAATGATTAATAATATTGCACCCGACACCGGCACACTTGAACAATTACAAAACTTTTATGAGAAATATGAACAATTTTGGAACGATGTATATGGTTCTGGAGATTTTGCAGACACAGTTGATGACATGGATTCTGAAACATTATACTTTAATCAGCTTTTTGATATTACAGGTAATTTGTATTATTCCGCTGCATATGATGAAGAAATGCGACTACGCTCAGAATGGGTTGATTTCTTAACAGAACAATATAATTTGATTTTGGAATATTTGCAAGCATGGGCAAATGAATATGATGACGCCGGCGCCCTCGACTGGAGAATAAAGAGAGATATAAGAGATATTATATTTGAATGGCTATATAAGTCCCCAGACGGATATCCCGAAAGAGATACACATATGTTGGTTTGGTTTGACGGCGTAATTTCTGCACCCAGCGGATATCCAGAAGCCGACACCCCATTCGGCTTCAGATATATCCAAGAAGTGGCATCTGATTCTAATCAAAATTTCGAGGAGGCCGCCTATATTCGAGATAGCGCCAATGGAATTGGTCAAGTTTTAAGTGACATGAAAAATCTCGCGGGTCTAGATATATGCGAGTTTTCGAAAATCTTATTGGGTGATTATTGGCAATCCCGCAACCTCGGTGACAAAGACAATAAAGGCTCTTTTGGTGATTGGGACACAAATTCTGGAGATGATGTTTATGGCAACACTAGAGCAGATAGGTTTGAAACAATGGAAGGTTATTTTGACGAAGCTGGAGCACCCACAGGGTTATGTTATGCCCACATCGACGAGTAGGGATCTTAGGAGTATTAAATTATGCCGAGAAAATTAAGAAAAGAAGCTTTTAAAAATCCGATTATAGCGGAAGGAATGACAAGCTCAAAAACAAGATATGTAGAAGGGAAAAAAGTCTCTGTTGAAAGTGATGATTATCAAATTCAAAGAGGCATGAAAATATTAGCAGACAATAAAGCTATTCACAGAGGGGACAAAAAACAACCAGAATCCACAAAATATATGTGCATTTTAGGAGCCTTTGGTTGTTCTATCTCTTCTGAAGATGCTGACTTCTCGCTATTAACAGATCAGACAGATCGAGAAGAAGTTGAAAGTGAAAATATTATGCCAGACTATTCGAAGATCAAAAACAAAAACATGAAAGCCACC
>Ga0209434_1000831_pt1 | contig 14342 bp, 11 predicted proteins | sample ETNvirnome_2_300_FD_184068 | JGI IMG/M metagenome (GOLD analysis project Ga0209434, IMG submission 184068) | Marine viral communities from the Pacific Ocean - ETNP_2_300 (SPAdes) (version 2) | ecosystem: Environmental > Aquatic > Marine > Oceanic | place: Pacific Ocean | collected 2013-06-22
GAAGTTATTGGTCTACCAGCTAAGATAGTCGAAATAGACATAAATGGCAAGAAGACTAAGGTCAGAGAACTTAACGACCTTAAAGAAAAGGATATTCTTGGAAAGCCAGTTATGGCTTGTATCAAAAAAGGAAAGCCTTGGAAGTCTGACTTAGATGGAAAAACCAGATTCCCATTAACCGTTAAGTGGTTAAAGAAATGGGAGGGGACCCCACTATCAGATGATGAGATTTTTAATGATAAGAAAGATGACCTTCCATTCTAATGACAAGGAAATTCACACTCTTACTGTTTAAGGCTAAAGTGGTTTATGCAAGGATTCTGATAAGATTAGGGTTTAGAGTTAAATCCTCTTGCAGAATAGTTGGCATAGGTCGGTCCACTTTTTATAGATATTTACGAAAGTGAGGTCACAAAGTAGCAGGGGAAGGTTTGTGCATTCTCCTTCCCCTGTGAAATGCTAACATGGAAGAGACAGCAATAGTTACAATAAAATTTTCTGAAGCAGAAGTTAATATACTTATCAACTCATTAGAAAATACTCTTGACACAAAGGCTGTGTTTACTGTTATGCCAAAGAAATATAATACTTTGTTAGAAGACTTAAAAAAGATTAAAAAAATGATAGAAGAAAAAAAGCATGAATCTCTAATTGATAAAAAAGATTATAATGGACCAAAATCTTGTGATAACTGTGAAGACTAGATGTCAAGAGATAGAATTGAAAACTCTAATAAAAGAAAAACAGACGATAGACTTGTTGTCTGTGACAAATGTGAATGTGTTTGGGAAGAATACTGGACACCAAATGGCACACTTGCACACGATATTTATCCCAAAGGAAATATCCCAAGAATTGGGAAATCCTTCAAAACCTGTCCAAGATGTTTAGAGTGCTGAAGCGAGTTAAACGGCAGACTCATGAGCCACCCCTTTGTTTTAATTGTGAGATAGCCAGATATGTAAATCCAAATGGACTTTGCAATAAATGTCAAATGATTAAAGACAGAAAAATAAAAAGAAAAATAAGGAGATAGAATATGAGTTACAAAGACGGTAAATCAAAATTCGATACAAGAAGAGTGAAAAGAAAAAAGAAAGTAACTAGAAAAAAATATGCTAATGATCCTTGGACTGTGTTTATGAAGAAAGTTATAAAAGGAATGAAAACTTTTTTAAGTCCAGCATTTAAAAAATAATAAACCTACAATTAAAGTGGTGATACAGTCCAATGCTAAATAGGAACGGAACTATTCCGACTTATGATAGAGTCCTATCTTTGGTACGGAGCTGGCAGAAATCCCGTACACACTTCATAATTTGATGAGAGCATCGCAATTCATTGATTACATAAATAGGAAAGAGATGCCTTCAGAGGAAGAGCAGAAGGTTCACTATACTCATTTAGAGTTAGATAAAACATTAAAGAAGGCAAGAAGAAAATACAGACAACAATTAAAGAAAGAGATATAATGCCTACAAATGCTTCAAAAGACACACACATTTCTGATTATGAGTTATATCATATATACAGAACAATGTATGAATCAAAATCTATTGATAAGACTTGGTTCGTAAAAGATAGCCAACCTTATATAAGGATGAATCAGTTAAGGGATAGAATAGTCAATCAAAATAAGAATGGTAAAAAGCACATAAAAAGAGGAGGGGGTTAATTGCTACTGGTAGGTGATGTAAGACAGAAAATTAAAGAGATTGACTACCATAGTGTACAAACCATAGTTACATCTCCTCCCTATTGGGGACTCAGAGATTATGACGAATCCAATCAAATAGGGCAGGAAAAAACTCCAGAAGATTTTATTAGCCACATCTTATGTCTGTCTTATGATTTTATGAGAGTTCTGAAAGATGACGGTATTTTTTGGCTGAATCTTGGCGATACTTATTTTGGTGCTAAAGGTGGACATTGGTCATCTGACAATTCCTTTACTAATGATACTACTGGCACTAAATATAGAGAACATAGAAAAGCACCTCCCAAGCATTCTTATTTAAAGACGAAAGACCTTACTGGGGTCCCGTGGAAAACCGCAATAGCCTTACAGAAAGAAGGATGGTATCTTCGCAATGATATTATATGGAGTAAAAATAATCCAATGCCTGAAGCGGTAAAAGATAGATTTGCTAAATCACATGAGCATATCTTCATGTTTACTAAGCAACCTCATTACTACTTTGACTATGAAGCGGTCTTAGAGCCTTATACCGAGCCTTTAAACCGTTGGGGTGGTGACAACTATAATGATGTTGAAGAAAGTAAGTATAAGGGCGATATGGCTAAATCTCTTGGCTACAGCCACCAAGACCATAAATCGGGAAAAGGTAAGGCTGTTAGACCAAATCCTAATGGCAAGACAAGGAAAGATGTTTGGAAATTAAACACAAGTTCATATAAAGGTGGACACTTTGCAGTATTTCCTGCTGAAATTCCCGAACTGTGTATAAAAGCATCTACAAGAAAAGGGGATACAGTTTTGGACCCATTTATGGGAAGTGGCACTACTGCGGTAGTTGCTAAAAGATTAGAAAGAAAGTGGATAGGTATAGAGCTTAATCCAGAATATGCACAAATTATAAATGATAGAACAAGACAAACGGAGTTATTCTAATGTCATACGATTCAGATGCAACTTTTGATAAAAGAAATAATTATCTCAGAGAAGATACTGCTATGGACGAAGCAAAGCAATGGCTTACTTCTAATAATATTTACCACAAGGTAATAGGATTCGACTCTATTGGAGATAAAGTCCCAAGTGAACTCTGGTGGAAAGTTGGGGACTTCCTAAGAAGTATGCCTGATATCCTTGTGATAGGAAGGCACTCTAACTTTCTTGAAGTAAAGGGATGTAGAAATGTTTTAAGAATAAAGCTATCTGACCTAATGAACTACCTCAAATGGAACGAGATTGAAGAGTTACACTTCTTTATACATTCAACAACAGAAAATTCAAATTTTCTTATGACTATAGATGATTTGATAACTTGCCTCTCAGACAGTAAGTGGAAAATTAAAAAATACAAAGACAATAATAAAAAATATATCGCACTCCCTGTAGAGTCATTACACGGATGGGAAGTAACCTAGGAGAAAAAAATAATGCAATTACAAGTACAACCACATGATGATGCTCTGGAGGAGTCCATACTTGGATGTCTGATAGAACATCCTAAAACTTATTGGGATATAGAAGCATATCTTTATGACAGTACTACATGGTATGGCAAGAGGACAAGAGAGTTATACAAGCTTATAGGTCAAATGATAAGAAATGGGGATGAAATTGACTTACCACTTGTCTGTGCAAGTGTACCTCAAAGCAAAAAAGAACTTATAACCTCTTTTTGGGTTAGCGGTCTTCCAAAGGGGGCTGCTATGCCAAGTACAGTTGTTAGTCATGCTAAAAAACTGTATGAACAATCTATCTTTAGAAAGACTATTGTAACGGCAGAGAAAATAAAAACTCTTGCCTATGATGGAAATCAACTTGTATACGATATACTAGCAGACTCTCATCAAATGATAGGGTCCCTGTTAGAACTAAGACCATCAATGGGATTTGACTTTGAAAAGATAATTCACAAAGCTATTCAAGAAATAATTGACAGAGATACTAATTTAGTTAAATCTGGATATAGCGGTATAGATACATTTGCAGGTGGATTTACAAAAGGAGAGGTAAGTATAGTTGGAGGTAGACCTGGACATGGTAAAAGCACCTTCCTAATAAACTTAGCTGCAAATTTAGTAGGCGATGGATATAGAGTTATTTTGTTTAACAGAGAGCTTCCTAATACAGAAGTAGTTAAAAAACTAATATGTCTTGAAAGCCTAAAGCTATCTTACCATATGATTAGAAATGGTGAATATGATAAATCTGGAGAAGTAGAACTACAAAAAGTTAGTAAACTTCTTAAAGAAAAATATACAAGCGATAGCTTTGCGATGTATGACTCTATCCCTGACTTTAGACAATCAATGGTAGAAGTTAAAAAGTTTAAGCCTGATGTTGTAATAGATGATTACATACAATTAATACAGCCTACCCCAGGAATTGATACAAGAAGACTTCAGCTTGAAAGAATTTGCAATGATTATAAATGGTTAGCAAAGACACAGAAATGCTCAGTTATTCTAGCCTCTCAATTAAACAGGCAACTTGAATATAGGAATGGAAAAGATTTAGTCCCACAACTTAGCGACCTAGCTGAAAGTGGAGCAATAGAGCAAGTAGCTGAGAATGTATACTTCGTACACTATCACCATAAAATGAAACCAGATGATAAGAAATCTAGTCCTAATAAGATAACATTGTATGCTAAGAAAGTAAGGTATGGAAAAACTGGTAGCCATGTGTTAGGATATGATGGAGACAAATGTAAAATATACGGGACCTATAGTGAATACGAAGACTCACTCAGAAACTAAGACTTGCTTTGGATGTCTATATAATGAAAATAGGTATTGTACTTGGTTCACAGTTCATAGAAGTGAAACTGCAAGAGGAATACCTAACACCGTATTTGACAAAGGTTGTAAATTAAGAGAACCAACAGTTGAGAATCAAGAACATGATGAGATTACAAAATTAATAATAAAACTGTTTGATGGAGAAATCACAGAAAAACAGGTTGTTCGTAGGGATAGACCCTGGAAAGGGCGGTGGAATAGCCTACATAAGCGAAAACGATAGTAATGTTGACTATTTTAGGTGTAAGTCCGCATATGACCTCAATACGGTCTTTAATATCTTTAAGGGTAGCTTTACCCCTAAGGATATACACATATATGTCGAGAAAGTGTGGAGCTTCCCAAAAGATAGCAATAAAGCATCATTTACTTTTGGAAAAAACATGGGTATGTGGGAAACATTGCTGGAAATTAATGAATTAGCTTATAAAACAGTACTGCCAAGGGTATGGCAAAAGTATTTACATATACCATCAGGGATGAAAAAGACTGAAAGAAAAAAACTTTTAAAGAAAGTTGCCAATGATTGTGTAAGATGTTACGATACTGAGTCAAAGCCTATTACATACTATACAGCTGATGCTATTTGCATTGCATATTATGGAAAGCTAATGAACTCAAAGACCTGACTCTTCTTGCTGTTTTCTAAAGACACTCCAATTCCTACTCTTAATCTTTTCTTGGTTCTTCCACCATTTACCTTTAATACCTCCCATTTTATATGATGGTGGCACAGGAAGTAAATCTTGCCTATATCCTTTTTTCCACAAATCTCCATGTATCTTTGCATATATTTTAATTTGTTTATCCAACTGCCGTCTTCTCCACCAGTACTGTGCTTTAAATTTCTTAGCTAAAGCATAATTTTCTTCTGTTAAGTATTTTTTAAACTGTACTCTTTTTGGAACCGCCCTATCCCCAAGGTCATCTGGGAAATGAAGTGGGTTAAGATGCCTGAGAAATCCTTTCATAGCATTTCTTACTCTTTTTTCAACTGTATTGTGATATAAATCTAACCTACCGTCTATCTCTCTATAGTGGTCATATAAATAATATTTGGTAGCCATATAAAATTTTGCAGCCTGTTCATAGTCACCTGCATTAAAAGCCTCTGTTATCATATCATACATCCACTTCTGTTCCGTCTTAACAAATTTTTGTGAAGCTCTGGATTGTGGATTATTTTTATTCTCCTTATGCCAATAACCGCTATCAACTAAGAAGCTATGTCTCCATGATTTCAGTTTTTTATAATCACTTTGGTACGGTGTATTTCTTTTTTGTAAAAATCTGTACATATGATTCCATGCTACCACAGTTTCTTTTAAAGAGCTGTCTAATATAGAAGGTAAATTATTGTGCCATCTTTTATCACTAAGTCCAAGTGGTCGCAAAATACCTCCCTGTATAGCAGCCCCAGCAAAATTATACACTAAGAAACCAGCAGTAACTGCATTCCTTGCTACCGCAGGCATCATAATAGAATCCTGTTGTAGATTATCAAGCCATGACCAAGGAAGGTTTTTATAATTTCCATGTGGAGAAATTCCAAAGGTTAATAAACCAAGTGTCTCATTCTTCCAAACATTCTGAAACATTACTGGTAATAAATTAGCAGCAACTTGTTTCGGGTCCCTGTCTTTGACACCTTGCTTTAGTTTATCCCATTCTTGTTCTTTGGGAGATTCCTGTCCCATAACAGCAGAATATAATGACCAGAGAGCCTGTCCCCCAACAGCACCTGCAAAGGTATGTCGTATAAGTGGTAGCAAGTCTCCTCTCTTCATTATAGGTTTATAAATATGTTTCATTACATTGTAAGTACCGCTGTATGCCATTCTATAGAACAATGTTGCAGCCTGAACATTTTCATTACTCCACCATAGAGGTAAATAAGATTCAGCAGTTGAGCCTTGAGTAATAATCTGACCATAGTGTAATATCTTGTCTCTTATATCATTAACAGTATTTCCCACTCTTGTTTTTAAGGACCCAGGCTCAAGTAAACTTCCATTCCTTCTTATTCCATGTATTTCTAAATCATGTATTTCCGCTTTAGTAAGTTCAAATTTTTCTTTAAGCTCTTCTATAGCTCTTTTCTTAGACCAGTCCTTTGGTAACCAAGTCTTTCCCTGAAGCCTATCAACTAATGTTTCAGCATATAATAAACCAGAATAAGAACCTACCATACGGTTAGCAGCTTCTGTGGGTGTCATCCAACTAGCAAATTTCATCCAGAAAGCAATAGGTCCAGTAATCTCTAATTCTTTCGTTCCAACCTGTGGAAGACCTAACTTCTTAAAATACTGTCTCATTTCTTTAGCTTCAGGATTGAAAGGACTCAATATCTTAGTAACACCTCTTAAATAATTATTAAATCCAAAGATTCCAATGGTCATAGCAGTACCAATAGTAAGATTTTTTAATCCTGAAAATCCAGATGATAGTCCAAATACTGCTGAGTACTTTCCTAATCTACTCATGGTATTATATAGGCTAGTACCTTCTAAATCTCTTGGGTCCATACCAATTCTTCTTCTCAATGCTTTGCCAATAAATGCACCTTTCTCTTGTCCACTAGACTCAAGGTTTTGCAACCATTCATTCATCTTCCCAGCCTCCTGAGAATAAGGTGTATATACATCAGTAAATTCTGTAAAGTGTTTTGCAGTAGCAAGGTACTTTGAAAATGTACGAATATACTGTCCCATAACTCTTTCAAAATTATCGTCCCAAATCTTAATCATTTTTCCCTCTTTTGAGGGGTCTTTAACAAAGTTATCTATTGTAGCTACTCTTTCTAATAAGTATGGATTATTAACCTTTTTTGTTTGTTGACTTATCATGCCTTGATACTGTCTATGAGCATGACCATCAATTCTTTTCCCTAATTCAGTACTAACATCCATACCTTGGTCAGCTACCCTTAGAGCTGCATCTTGAAACTTTTTAAGTTTAAGATCAAGCTCTTTTTCTTGTGCTAATCTATCAGGACGAGGCTTACCAGAAAGAATTAAGTCCTGTTTAAGTCCTTCAAGTTCTTTAATCTTTCTACTAATCTGACCAAGCTTATCCTTAACAATCTTTTCCCGAATGTTTTTTATAACCGAACCTTCGTTTCTTAGTATATAATTCTTTCCTTCTTCTGTTGGAATTTTAGTAAAATAATCTTCAACATATTTTTGCTTATGACCTTCAAGCCAGTCTTCAAGTAACTTTGGATTCTTAATCTTCTCTCTTGCAATGTGTTCCAACTGCAGATAATAATTATCTAGGAATTTTCGTATTTCTGCCGTAGCTAATTGCTCTGGGGTCCCCTTTACTTTAGCCTGTTCTATGAAATTTAGTTGAAACTTATCTAAAGGAGCACCTTCAACCCTGTATGGATCAAGGGTATAAATAAGAGAGTCCATTCCTTTAACCCACCTAAGTGTAGTACCTTCAAGAGTTATTGGACCGTAATGTTTTTGTAATATTCTTTTTGCTTTTCCAACTGCAAAATGTCCTTCCCCTGCCCAAATAGTTTCATATCTAAAATGCTCTTGCATAGCATTCGCAGTTTCCCTTGCACCAAATTTTCTTAAAACATAATCAGTAGACATAATAAACTTGCCATGAGCAGAGTTTAAAAACTTATTCATTCTTTCAGAATTATCCGCTATTTCTTTTTTCATAGTATCAGATAATAACTCAAATGAATCTTCCGTATAGTCTTTCTTTGACCATTTAGAAACCATTTCTATGTATCTCATCATCTGCATTTTAGATGCAGTAGTTGTAGAACCACTAGCAACTCCCAATGCTTTTAAAATAGCCATATGACCATCTGAATCAATACCATGTTTAATGTCAAGGTCTTTTATTTTCCATCTCAATCCCATCCATGTTTTGTTTTTCTTTAAACTAGGTGAAGCTCCCTCAGTCATGTCAATATTCATACTCCAAAGCATATTTGTAATAGCATTAGCCTCATCTTTAGTAAGTAAATCTAAATCTATACTTTCCCATTTAAGCCTCTTAGAAAGAAGTAATAACAATTCTTTTTCATCTTTGGTAAGCTTATCTATATTCTTAATAAAACCAGCCTTCTTTAATTCTTCTTTAAAATGTTTTGCTTCAGCCTCACTCAGAAGGTCACTACCCATATTAGATTTCTCAAACCTCATGGGTGTTTCTTTGCCAGTAAATCCTTTTTTAAGAATCAAATCTCCTTTCTTAAACCCACCACCATCTTTTCTAACTACAATTCTTCCAGGACCAAAAAAGTCATCATGCTTTAGAACAGAACCCACAGACTTTAATATCCTGTCTGACAATAAAGGCTCAACCTTACTTTCTAAAGGTTTTTCCCATCCTATCTCAATCTTTTCACCAAATATTCTTGCTATATCTCTTTCGTTTTGGAAACCAAATACAGACTTAGCCTTTCTATATAAATTCTCAACCCAATAAGTTATTTTATCTATAAACCTACCATGAGGGTCCATAGCCTTAGACCTTTTTAATGCCCACTCAGCTCCCATCTGTGTAAGATATTCAAAAGCAGCCTTGTTGCCATACTCCTTTTTAAATACCTTCCATCTCTCTGAGTCGCTTTTCTTAGCATAGTTCTCAACAATTCTTTCCCCCTTTTTCCACAGTCTCATTAATCCAGGATTCTTAGATTCAAATACCATAGAATGATAATCGTGTAATACTTCATGGAAATAAGATGTAAGAGATGCCTTCCCAAGAACCAGTTCTATTGTTTGGTTAAGAATATTTGCAGCATACCCCTTAGGCTTTCCTGACTCATCTAAGAATATTCTATATCCAGGATGTCTCTTCCTATATCTAAGTAACTGTCGCATTAGGTCTTGCTTGGTAGCAGGTTTTTGTCCTGAGACAATACTTATTTTTTGTTCTTTAACTGGGTTCCTTAATAGAGCATCTCTTAATGCTTCATTGTTTTTAAGATGCTTGGCAATTACTTTATTATATTCAGCTACATTAGGCTTCTCATTGAAGGTGTACAACAAATCTTCAAATAATCGAAGAACATCCTGTTTTTGTCTATCTGTTAATTTTTGATAAGATGCTGCACTTGGCTGCTCAACATCCTTTACTTGTTTAAAAGAATGTTTCATTAGAACATTGTCAATCAACTGTGTCCATCTATTATTTTCTGTTGTAGATAGCTTTAACTTGCTAATAACTTTCTTTAAATTATTAGCTAAAGTTGACCTAATCTTTGTATGTAATGGATTCCCCCTGATAGAAACTTCACTTTGTGGTTTATTAGTAACAAGGTAATTCATAAACATACTTATATCTTTGTTTTTTAATAAAGAAGTTTTTCCTCCTACTGATTTTGTTATCAATGGAAACTTATTAACATCATCAATCCATGCTTTATCTTGAACAGATATAGGCTTTTTTGAATTAAGTGCTTTTTGCTTTTCAATAGCATGAACATCTTTAGCCTCTTTTATTAACTCTGTTAATACATCATAATAATTAACACCATCTTCCATTTTTTTATTTTCAATTCGTACAAAATCTCTTGGACCAGACCTTCCTTTTTCTCTAACATTAATAATATAACTTTTACCATCTTTTACAATATCTTGGATTCTTATTGGATATTGACCTTCTGATATTCCATGTATACCAACCTGTCTATGTCCTAACATCATAAGCTTTTGTAAAATAAGACCAGCATTAGCTGAAAGGCTCATATTTTTAGAATATTGCCATCTATCAGTAGTCTTTTTAATAATGGCACTAATACCAGCTTTAATATTTTTTAATAAAGACTTATGCTCTGTGCTATTTAGAGGAGGTATTGTCTCACCTACTTTTGGATTCCACCCCATCTGTTTAAGTTGTTGTTCAAAATTCTTTATTTTAATCTTTCCCTTATAAAAACCAGCCTCCCTCAGAAAATCTATTACTGATTTTACAGCTTGAACCTCTCCTTGAGAGAAATGCTTACCATTTCTATTGCCAAACTCTCCCTTCATATACTTAGAAACAGTTTTCATACTTATATTATGAATTGTCTCATTAGAGGGCAAATTCTCTAATAAAGTAAGCATAACTCTTACTCCGCTATTAAAAGGCTTCTCTTTACCACTAATCATACTATTGACATATCTTCTAAGTATCATCCCAGTCTCAGGGTCAACATCAGCAATTTTATTTGTAACCGCTATAATCTTATTTCTAGTTTCAACAGAATACGGAGCATCAGGAGTAGCAAGACTTTTTACAAGATTTTCAAAGGCTAAAACTTCAGGAGCATCTGGTCCCGTCCTTTGTTCTTGCAAGGTTTTTTCAACCATATTTTTAAGTGCTATATCGCTTTCTTCAATTTGATCTAATCTATTGTCAAGCTTTCTTCTGAGTTCTTCGGTAGTAGTTTTTTTATCGAACTGAACAAGGTGTCTCTCTGCTTCGTTTTCAAGTTCTTCTCTACTGTATATTTTCCTTCTAAAACTAGCACTATTAGAAGAAACCTTCTCACCAGTCTCTTTAATGGTTATAACCTTCTCTTTTCCTTTTGGACTTGCCTTAAACTCAACTTCTCCTTTAAGAGCCGATACTGAATTTCCCTTGGAGTCTATATATATATGTTCTCCATCTTTATTAGTCCTTTCGTATGTTCCTTCAGAAACTTCTAAACTTCCATCTTCAAGCTCTTTTGTAATAGAGATTTTATCGCCCTTTTTAAGCTTCTTCCCTGTAAAGTCTTGTCTCTTCTGTTCTACTTCAATCTTTCTCTCTTGTTTGAGAATAAGGTTAGCCCTGTATTCATTAATTTGTTTTACCTTTTCAGTCCATTCTTTCTCGCCAGGTTCACCTTTGCCACTAAACTGATTGAAGAAAGGATATTTCTTAGGATTCTTTAGAAATGATTTTTCAATCTCTCTAGCTGCATCTGGAAAGTCTTTAGCTATATCATCAATCGAGTTTTTATATCTTTCTCTAAGAAGTATAAATTTTTCTAAATCTGCATCAGTTGCAGTACCATCAAGAAGCTTCTTATTGAGTTCTCCAAGTTGATTATAATGAGATTTTAATTTATTTAATCTATTCTTTATATTAATAGAACCAGTTGAATGCTCGTTTACTATTGCATCAACAATCTTATCTACATCAGTACCTTCTGCATTCTCTCTAGCAATTCTAATCTTCTCTTTAGTTTTTTTGGTATGTTCCTCATGGAGTTTTTCACCATACTTTTCTAACTCAGAATCCTTGAGCCTTCTAATCTGCTTAAACCCACCACTAAACATCTTTAATCCACCAATAGTTATAATACCCTGTAAAAGACCTTCAGGAACTCTCTTATACCAAGCTCTTGGGTCATATTCTGGGGTCCCCTTTCTATGATGAGGCAACTCCCATCCAAGTGGTTTCCCTACATTATAATAAGCTAAATCAGTTATTAACCTTCCAGCCTCAAATCCTAAAGCTTCGGCAGGAACCATAGTAGCATATTTCCCTAATCCAGATGTAACTCTTTCTTCAAACTTTGGATGTTTTGTCATCCAGTTTGCAAAACCGCCCTTACCTAATGTATATGCCCCAGCAGCCCCAGCAGCTGAAACCATACCAAGTCCACCTATAGCATAGCCACCAAAGAATCCATGTGTTGCAGAGTATGCAACTTCTCCAAAATCTATACCTCTAAAGAACTCATCAATGGGACCACTCTGTCCACTTCTCCATCTTTCAAAAATATTAGGAGCAAGTTCCCCAAAAGGTTGACCAGTCTCAGGGTTAGTCATTTCAGCTATATTATGTGTTATCTGTTTCTCCCAATTAGTTACAGCATTATAGAATCCAAGCTGTTTTGCTGTATGAAACCCTCCCCGATGAAACAAATCTCTTAAAACAGGTTTTGCTAAATATCTAGTTGACTTTCCAGTCCAAGGGTCAATAAATTTTGCACCAGCTCTGAACCAGTCAGGCTTTCCTAGATTTCGTAAAACTGATTTCTCTGCTGCTTTTAACCCTCCTGTAGCCCATGAACTAACCAATGCATCATCAACACCTTTAATACCAAGTGCTTTTAACTCTTCACCGAATGCTTTAGATTGATTAACAGGATTTAAATTTCTTGTATAAGTCTTACCTGCTTTTGGACCTGTTTTGTAAATCCCAGTAGAAGCTTTTTCCATAGCCTTTGCAACCTTTACTGCTGCTTCACCAGATTCTAAGCCTAGCTTTGTCAATCCTTTTTCAGCCTGTTTCCCCATAAAATGTAACGATAGTTTTTTAGCAGCCTGTTTCCTAACTTCAGTAGTTGCAAACATAGAACCAGCTTTAGAGAAACCAGTAGCAGGATTAGAAAAGAAATACCAGTCAGCAACCAGACTAGCTGCAAGAGACAAGGCATTCTGGAACATATTAGGTTCATAATGCTCATCTATATCAAATGGAGCTTTCCCACTCATTATATGAACAGCAAGACCTGTAAGAGATTCATTAGCACCTTGTCTTAGTGGATTCCGAAGCCAGTCTGGAGCCCATTCCGTAGCACCTATAGAACCATATTTAAAATACATTGCCCCAAGATCACTAGCAGAACCTCTCTCGCCCCACTCTGTTGGCTCATCAGATTTATAATCAGCATCAGGATTTGGAATATCTTCTTGCCGAAGTCCCATAGGTAATTGCCTTTTAACCTTATGCTCATGGTACATCTCCTCTGGGTAGCCCTGTGCAAAAGAGTACTCAGGAGTATTGACTTTCATGTCTTGATAGACTTCAAAGTCAGTCATATCCTCAAATCTTCTTGGGTTGACACTTCGTGCCTGTTGGACTAATGAATAAACATTAGCTTTTGGTATATTAATAGCCATATAGTAGCCTCCTTAAAAAAGGGAATTATTTCAGTAACTTATTTAGTCGTTTATCATAAGCTCTGATTTGTTTTTCTAACAATAGACTTTTCTTATTGTCCGTTGTTTTTTGATTGTACATATCAATTAGTTTTTTATATTTATTAGCGAACTGCTTTATCTGTTTAACTTCTTGTTCATTCTTACCGCTAAAATCATATTCATCAGATAAGACCACACTAAGATCAGAATCTTCTGCAACAGATGCATCTCCACTCCTTAAATCAATAGAGATACCTTTAACATCATTGTCTAATGTTTGCATTATCTGACCCTCAGTTACTTTACCTCTATATTTTTGCAAAACTTTAGAAGGTACTCTAGCAACCTTTCCATCCTTTGATTTAATTCTTTTACCCGACTGATCATATATATATCCTGACTTGAAATCAATACTTCCAACTACCTGACTAAAGTGTTCAATATTAGCAACCTCTTCAACTTCTTGTATATCTTCAATAGAAAGAATATCTTCTATTCCTATACCTTTTGGTCCACCTAAAAACTTAATACCAGAATACTCAAAGTCTTTTATTTCTTGGTCTTTGTAAGTTAATGGTTCCTTTCCTGCTGCTGGGTCTGACTTACCTGGAATATGAATGTTTTGAGATGCAGTACCTTTAGCTACTACCGTTTCCCTTGGAGCTTTTCTACCACTCTGAGCATATCTATCCTGTGACATTATATTACCAGCACCATAAGGATCACCCCTATCTACATACTGTCCACCTTGACCTGTAGCATCAAATCTATTCTTTTTTATCCATAATTGTGTATCAGCAAGTTGACTATTAAGGTCAGCAATCTGACTTGGAAGAGTTGCCATAATATCCACTTCTTCTGGAGTAAGCCTATACTGAGAAAGAATCTCCTCTTCTGCATCTGTCTGACTTTGGTCATAATAATATTGCTGTTTAACTTGCAACTTAGCTAAGTCATTTTCATACTTTCTAATTGCAC
>Ga0209434_1000832_pt1 | contig 14331 bp, 9 predicted proteins | sample ETNvirnome_2_300_FD_184068 | JGI IMG/M metagenome (GOLD analysis project Ga0209434, IMG submission 184068) | Marine viral communities from the Pacific Ocean - ETNP_2_300 (SPAdes) (version 2) | ecosystem: Environmental > Aquatic > Marine > Oceanic | place: Pacific Ocean | collected 2013-06-22
ACCATAAGAGTTATTTTCAGGACATAACAAAGCCTTGTTATACGTGTGTCCAGTTTTACATAATAACTCCGCAAGACGATCAGGTGGGATCTTACCTCTATATTCGGCTACAAGCGTGTCTGTGGTTGTGTCGATGACATGGAATGTAGAAAAATCAGCAGAATCTCCTCGAGAAACATCGGATGAAATGATATACTTGTGCTCCGACAACGGGTGATACCACACCCAAAGGTTCCGGTCCGGAGCGACTCTCTCGATCGGATCTTTTATGTTAATCCTTATCCATTCAATGTCCTCCGCGGAGAGGAATGTTCCTCCTGATGCCACAAAATCGCACAATAGTTCCTGGGCAACTTTTCTCTGAGATCCGAGATTTTTGCTCTCATTGTCAAACCACTCTTGACCCCTTTCAGGGTGTACATCCCACATTAATCTAATGGGATTAAATTCATTAATTCCAGACTCTGCGTCGGTATACAGTTTGTGATACATTCCACCAACACCATTAGGCGTCGATAAGATTGCCACTCGGCCTCCGGAAGATAATGTAGGATACAGTCCTGTCCAAAGGTCGTCAAAGTTCCTAATAAAAGCAGCCTCATCAATTATTAGAAGAGAAAGAGACTCAGATCTACCAGCGTCATCGGAAGTGGGTATTGCCCTTATAGAAGATCCATGACTAAACTCCATGGACTGTCTGTTATCGGATGTTATGCTAGGTAAAATAATCCAGCTGGGAAGTCTCTTTACCAGAAACTTAACCTTTTTCATGAAGTTAATAGCAACTTCTAGTTTTGTTGCGATAATAAGGATTCTCTTATCCTTGTGAAAAAGAGCTAACCATGCGGCATAGGCCGCGGTTAACGTTGACATTCCTAACTGGCGAGCCTTCAGAACAATGTTAAACCGATGATCTAGAAAATCAGAAAGGCATTCGTCTTGGAACGGATAAGTCTTAAATTTAACAGTTCCACGACCCGGATGCTGTATCTGAACGTAGTTGTTTATAAAGTACAGTGGATCCTTACCGCACTTTACGATTTCCCTTATCTGATTTTCTCGACCGCGCTTCATGAGATCTCATAAACACACTTGTTTCTAAAATAAGATGTTCTCATAGGAGAAAAAACATTTAGATTGACAAGCTCCATACTTGGATTACTAGAGATCATCTTTACCTTCAGAGCCGACCCAGTAGATTCCTTGAATTTCTTCTTTAGATCTTTGATAAAATCTGCAACAGATCCAACTGACTCTTCCTCTAATTTTCTGGTCTGATCAAATAATCCTTCTTCAGTGGCAAAGTTTACTACTGACGTGTACGTAATTTCAATCTGATCTTCTCTGAGTAGTCTAGTCTTAATAGAGACAGAGGGAGATCTGGTTGTCGACGAACGACCAAAGGAACTATTACAAATTTGCTCAATAGCATTGTAATCTTGAGAACTAAGCATAAAAACACCTCACATTTGTAAATATTCAGGAGGTAAGTATTGACCGGTAGTAGGGTAAAATAGATCTTCTCTTGTTTTCATCAATAATCTCCTGATTACTAGGTCGCCAGCCGTTATTCCACTCGCCCTGTCTCCGATCGGCCCATTTCATTCTGCAGAAATGGCAACACGAAAATTTTTGATAACTTGTTAGATCGTCAGACTTTCCCATTAGCGACTTGCAAACAGGACAGTCGATAGGAACAACATCACTTATCGCATCGTCAACGATAACAAAATACTGTTCATGTTCTTCAAATGTTTTTCCCACTTTACCTCTCTCAGTGCGGTTTAAAACGACACACTTGAATCCTTACCTATCCTTCTAATTTCAAGCGTGTTATCAGCAACGTCTTTAATCGAATCAACATGGGTTATAACAAGAATGTTCCGAAACCATCTCTTTAATGATCCTAGTAATCTGTTACAGGATTCAACATTTGACTCATCTAAGGTTCCAAACCCCTCGTCAATTATTAACATATCAGTCTTTGGAAGTGTAGAGATATTTGTCAAAGCAACTCGAATGGCTAAAGATCCAATCATCTTCTCCATTCCACTAGCTAATTCAATTATTCTTTTAGAGTCCCCATAGTCAATGTATATTTCAATAGAGTCCGAATCAGGATCAATGTCTAGACTAACCGTAAAATTTACAACGTTTGATAAGATATTTTCTATTTCTTTGTTTATGACTGGAAGCTGTGATTTTACTATTAAAGACGGGATCCCTTTTCTTGAACAGGATGACAACAGGGCCTCGTAAACTTTCCACTTTTCTCTAAGGTGAAAATATCTCTCTTTCTCTTCTTTTGTTTTTTCAAGATCAGAATTAAGACTTCCCCTAAGCTCAGCATATGATATTCTCTTAGCATCTGTAGAATTAATATTAGAGCTGGCAACAAGAATGTCTCTCTTTAAGGAGTCTATGATCTGACTTGACGGAGTGTCTATGACCCTCTCTTCCATACACCTTAAGTCCTCCTCGAGGTCTGCTTTATATCTTTCGGAGTTTCTTTCCTCAGAGTCTACTTCACCATATCGTACTTTTAAATTAGAGTACTCAAGCTTTGTTTCTGATCTCTTAGAAATTAGAGCATGATACTTTTCAATCTTGTCCTTAACATTCTCTTTCAAAAGGCAGTCGTGCGTTCTTTTAGATATCTCTAAATGTTTAGACATAGAACTAACAACTTCCTTCTGTTTTGATATTTTTCCCTTGTTGAGGTGAGAATCCTTGATAAATTTACACGATGGAAAACTATCACCACAGGGAACTTCTTTCAGTTTCTTAACCGACGATTGTTGAAAATTTAACACATCTCTTTCAGAAGAGAGTCTGTACTGTAAGTCTCTAATGTCTTTTTCCATTTGGTCAAGATCATCTACCTTTTGTTTGAGTTCCTCTACCGGAACAGACTGTATGACATTTTCCATCCTGTCGATCCTAATGATCGAATCCTCCATGGAGGATTCGATGTCTTGTCTCTGGTTTCCAAGATTAATAATCTTACCATTCAGGTCTAATATAAGATTTTTTTGATTTTCAATGTCAGAAAGGGTAACTACGTCAGAATCTGAATACTGTGACAGTTCAGATTTAAGCTTCTGGAGGATTGTTCTCTCCTCAAGGACTTGATTTTCATATTCCTGCATGTTCGTCGTCGTGTCGGATATCTTATTTTGAATATCCTCTATCAAAGAATCCCAATCTCGATCTGGTGCTGAACTAAGCTGTTGTTTAATAAACTGAGAATCTGTTTTGACAGACTCGTAGATCTGATCAAAAATATCCAAGTCTAAAAATTTACTGATTATCCTTTTTCTTCTCGCCGATCCCTCCTGAATAAATCTATTCATGTCTCCTTGACTGGCGAAGGAGGTCAACAAGAAATCCTCAGCAGACCCAATCTCCTGTCTCAAGCTTTTTTCTGTTTGAGTTCTTTGCTCCCCTGACAGATCCTTTATCTCGTTTCCGCCAGAATCTAAGTGGTGAAAATTAAGGCCGGTGACAGCATGAACCTGTCCTTTTCTTGTCTGGTGCTTGGTAGACTGTCTCTCTACCTTGTGTGATTCCCCATTGATGAGAAGTTCCATACTTGCATGGCAATACTCCTTTCTAGTGTTCATAATATACAGATTCTTTATCTTTCCTCTATCAGAGGAATTAAACAAACAGTACATTATGGCTCCTACGATAGAAGATTTTCCTCTTCTATTGGGGGCAAAGATACCAGTGATCCCAGACAACTTTCTAAAATCTATCGAGTTATTTTCACCGTATGAAAATAAATTGTCAAACTGTAATTTTTGAATGGACCATTTCACATTTCTAGCCCCGGTATCTAACCTCTTTGCCTGATTAACATATTCCCGAACCATCGTCTCTAACATCTTCCACCCATCGCTAGATAGACAGTTAGGATCTAGGTAGTTCTTCATTAAGGTAATTTGAGTCTCAGGATCCCTTAGATCTTCCTTTGTTATTTTAATACCGGTAGCATCAATATGGTTTGAGTTTGAAACCGTGTCAATCTTAAACACAACTTCAGATGCTTTCATTTTCTCTTTAAGCTCGTTTTGAATCTGCTTTATTTCAACGTGAGGTATTCCTTCAGAGGACCTGATCCTAAACCGAGATCCAATCGGGTACTTCAAAGACTCCTCAAGAGTGTTTCTAACGCCTCCCTTCCAGTCTACAGTAATGAAAGGTTTTACCGAAGGTATTTCATGGAAGGAAACATCAAAATCATCTTTATCCCTAATCTTCCAGAATAAAAATCCTTTCTCAACAGTTTCACCGTAATTCTGCTGGATCGTCGATCCACAGTACGCTATCTTCTTGTCCTGCGTTAAGAACTGCTGCTTGTGAATGTCTCCCAGTAAGGCATAGTCAAATTTCTCAAAAAACCCAGAATCAACCTCGCCATCCATAAGCCAGTCACTGTCAGTTGATGATCCCGTAACAGGTCCGTGAAAAATAGCAATATTAACATCCTTAGAACTGGGTTCGATTAAAGGCCACCCATCCTCATCAAAACAGGAAAAAACATTCCAGGAGAATCCATCAACTCCTGTCTTATAGGTTCCACTACTCTTGTACAGCTTAATATTTGGGATGTTCAGGGCGTTAATAATCGGACTAATAGCATCTTGTCTACTCTTGTTATGTAAGATTCCATCGTGGTTCCCCAAGACAACGTGGACATCACAGATTTTTGAAAGGTTTGTAAACCACCAACTAAGACAGTCAATAAGTTCAGGGGATATCCCCTGGGTCTTACTGTGGACGATATCGCCGGCGAGGACAATGACATCGGGAGAAAGTTCAGACGCCTGCTTGAAAAACTGAGAGAATGATCTCCTATATTCATCGTGTCTAGATAATCCTCTCCAGTGCACGTCAGCTATGTGAATTATTTTAATTTCTCTCATAGGCTCACACGAAGCAACTGGTGCTGATAGATCGAATCTTCTTCAAGATCAAGCCCTTTCGATTAAGTGGTTGTGAATTTTTTTTAGCTTCCAAAAATTCTTCCTTTGTCATTTCTCCAACATCACTTCGACTTCCTAGAGGTAGAAGCTTGATAGGAATATTATAGTCCATTAAGAGACCGCACACCTTTTGTGTCTTTTTAACAGCGTCGTGATCTAAAGCTAAGATTATAGGAGTTTCATTTTTTACAATCTTCTGAAATAAAAGTGATCTTTCTGATAAAAAACTTCCAAGCAAGCACGTTGAGTTTTGATCGCACTTGACAAGATCGAAAGGTCCTTCCACGATCGTTAGGTTATCATCCCATCTTATGTTTATCTCATTAAACACTATTTCTTTTCTTGGAAAAGAAGAGTTTACATACTTTCTTACCGAATTTTTTTCTGTTGATCGGGCAACGTAGTAATTTAACTCTCCGCAATCATCAAAAGATGGCATGATAACTCTGTCTCTAAACATCGGTTCTTTAGAAAACCCTAGTTTAAAGTACCACATATCCCTAGTAGACAACCCTCTAGATCTTAGATAAAAAATCAATGATTTAATAGTCGGATCTCTAGACTCTGTATTTTGTGCTAACAGTTTAAAGTCTCCAGGTAAAAAAACTCTTTTTACCTGGTCATCTGATTCCTCTTCTGTGTCATTTTGAACAGGGAACTTTTTTAAGTACTCCTCATATAAAAACTGCGAACAGAACTTTTTTAAAACGTACTTAAGTCCTTTTCCCTTCATTCCACAAACCCAACAGTGATAAACACCGTTGTCAATCCGGATGACAAGTTTCTTTTTCTTAGAGATTCTACAGTTAGGACACCTAACAGAAATATTTAAACCATCCCTGGAGATCTCATATCTTCCAAAAGCAGATTGAATAAACTTAAGTTTTTCAGTTACACTAATCACAGATAACAATATCAAACTTAACAAGATCTGTTCAAGACAATTCCAGACTTGCAAATTACGTAAGCATCTGCCATGTCATATGCTACAGGATCGAGGATCTCTTGGCCTTTTCGAGGGCCGCCGCGGAGCACCTTTAATGGCCACAAGTATGAAGATTTTATAAATCTTAAATCGTTGTCCACCCAATTAAGTACTTGTTCTTTTGTTGGAGCTCCGCCGTCCTTCTTTCGAACCAGTTTAATTCCTAAAGATTTTCTAGCTGCATTGACATTAATATGCTCTGGTTTGACAGAGAACACCTCGTATGAGATTAACGACACCATTCCATTAAACCTTGACAGTGTAGACAGTGTCCTCGCCGATGAAAACCCTGCTCGGAATGACTGTAGGTTTTCCTCAATATAGATTGAATCCACCTTGTTCTTGGATAAAATATCTTGTAGGGAGTCTCGAACTTTTTGAGCCTTTTCATACAGGTCTGGGATCTTAGATAAAACAATAGTTCCCATGTCAGAAAATTTTCCAGACTCGTCAAAAATTGCCCACCCTGTGCAGGATGTACTTACATCCAATCCTAAACTTATCATTAATAATCCATCTTCACCCTAAAGAGAATTTTGTCTCCCACCCTCTTTACAATAGGTTGAGCTAGAGAGGTCTTCATCACAACATTCAAGTTCTCATCATGAAAATAAATTCCAGAAATCTGTGTGAACTGTGAAACCCTATCGTTAGCATTCATAGATGCGGACAAGGGAAGACATGTTGGATTTGATGAAGAGTTTACCATGTTAGCGGGTGCTAGGATATCTAAAACCATTGTATGGATCTTATTAGACCCTTGGAGGGAAATTTGATACTGATCCTTTCCAAACAAAGGTATGTTTGGAGATTTTATCAAAATCATTCCCTCCTTATAAAAAACATTTCCAACACTGTTCCAGGTGGCATGATCAGTTAAACAGTCAGCTCGATATAGTCCACCAAAACTGTCATCCTTAAGAACCATAGAGACCTTTCCGTCAGATCCAGTCAGATTAGTGTCTTTAATCTGAAAGGATCCTTCAAGGATTCTATCCCCATAAAATAAATTTCCGAGACTAAAGATCACAACCTCGTTAGAGGTGGTATCAGCCGTCTCCTGCAGGACGGATTGAAGACCCACGCTAGAAGAATGAAACGCGTTACTCCACCAGCTCGCTATGTTTCCTTTGAATTCAGAAAACTCCCAGGCAACGTTTGGTATTCCTGCTGGACTAGATGGCCACACTTTATATGACGCATCGTAAGTTGGTGACTGCTTGGCAAGAAGGCCCACGGTTGTACTATCTAAAGTTGGCACTGATCCAGAAACAGGGGCGATGCCCATCTGTATTGGAAACACTCCAGCAGTTCCATTAGTTTGAAAATGTTCAGTCAGAGAAAGGTCTGAATCTAGATGAATTAAACTTAAGTCCAGGTGTCCTAGATCATTTACAAATTTTCCTAACCCGCTACCAGAAAGAGGTTTTTGCTCATAAGCTCCCGTTAAAAGTAATTCAAAACTAGGTTTAAACTTTCCGTTATCACACGGAAGGACAGTCAGGTTTCTCTTCTTGTGGGTATCCTGAAAAAAGAGAACATCGTTAGCATTATTAGTTTGGCCAAAAGTCGTTAAGTTAGGATTGGTACCTCCGGCGGCGGTCCACTCAGAAACAGCAGTGTTAGACCCAGTAAGCTTAAACAACCTAGGATAATTTCCTGTCTTAAAATCCCTGACAAAATTCTCAACATTAACGTCCCGGCCCCCTATTCTAAATGATAAATCCGTACCAAACGGGTCCTTTGTTGAAGGTAAAAGAGAAGGTTTTGGCGACGGGTAACCGGTCCCGAGAGTCGTCCGGTATTCAGAATTATCAAAGTAGTATTTTCGATCGTAGTCGAGAGACAACCGTATGTTTGCTCTCTTAGGAGACTCTTTTACAAAGAGAGGAGGGACATAAAAAAGAAGGTTACTAAGATCGGATAGTCCCTCTGTCATAGATAGGGAGATTTCATCGTGGTTACGGTATACCTTGTGTATCTTAAGATCATGCATTTCAGCGTTTAATGGATGGTTAAAAGCATAAGAAACAGGGGTGACAACCTTTGATTCCCCAGGTTCTAAAATTTTTGTTCCGTCCCTAATAAAAGTTCCACTGGTAAAAAAGAAACTCTGAGATGATCTTCCGTTGTTAGGGCCTTGATAAAAATTTCCAACACATAGAGCAGCAGGATTCCCGGGGATCCCGGATCCGTCAGGGTACGATCTAGGTGCAATAGTAGACGAAGGAACATAAAACTGTCCCTGTTCAACGCCATCTACCGTAAAAGATCCTGTTCCATCATTGACTGTCTTGGTTCCCCATCTCACACAAACGTGATGCCAATGATTCCTCTTTAAAGACCTGTTGTCTTTTGATAAGAAAATTAAGTCACCTAAACCTGAACCCACAGACGCGTAGGTGTCCGACTTTGACCTTTGATTATTTTCCACGTCGAGAGAAATTTCTGAAGGTGAGATGTCAGCACTGTGACTAAGTTGCAACATCAACCTGTAGCTGTTAGCTAGACCGTTTTGATCTATCGTGCTTCCTGTCACCAAGGATAAAGCATAACACGAAGAGAGGTGAAATATAGTCCCTGCCTTGAAAGCATCCTTTGGAGAGTCCGTTGTGTACTTCGGATTTATGTAAAAATCAAAGGAAAAAGGCCCTTCTGTTACGTACGATCCTGAAACGAGATCTCGTGATCCATTTTGTGATGCTGAATTAGGATACATTATTACGGATTCAGAAGGAACACTAGACGCGGTAAAGAAGTTTAAACAGTGGTAGTTAGTATACGCATAGTTCATCGCCTTAGGAAAGGCCGTTCTATACTGTGGTATGAAAACATCCCTAGCTAATCTCTTACAGTTAGATGAGCCGGTAAACTGAGTCTTTTTAAAGAAAAATGTCTTCCCCGGATCTGGTTCTCCAGGGGATGTCATTTCCAAAACAGGTTCTATTCTAGTGACATCTTGTCTTGCAAGAAGTTTCCAGGTCGTCCCAGCGGCGATGTTTATATCTGACAAATAATTATTTAGGTAATTTTCAACATCAGTATTACCAGTGGAGACCTGGTCGGTGGCCTGTGCGAGATAATTGTCGACCCCATCGAGGGTTGCCGGGGCTCCAGGAACTAGTGCTAACTGATCAGAATAAGGATCACCAGGGGCTGCAGGGGGTACGTCACTAGAAAAATTAGTCAGGGCCCGGGACGCCCGGGGAAATACACCGATAGATCCTGTTATCTGCCCGCCAGATCCAGAAATGTATGTTCGTTTCGGATTAGTCTCAAGGCTAAAAAATCTAAAGTTGTCTTCTGTTAGTCGAAATATGGCCATGCATAACGTCTTCTTTTAGAAGTCTATCTTCACTCTAAGAGTTATATCCTTCTCATCGTTCTTTTCAATCGGTCGAGAAAGCTTAGCAACAGCCAGAAGGTTATTGTTAGCATCGTAAAGCCCACAAGACGTTATAAAGGAAAACGATCTCTGTTGTCCTTCCATCCCTTGATCAATTACCTTTATTCTACCGGTTGAATCAGTAAATGTAGGATTAGATGAGTAATTAAACTCATCAGGTGCCAATCGACAGAAGAAAAGGGTTGAATTAATGTTTGTGATATTCTGGAATGTCATGGCAGTTAGAGTACCTGACTGGAACCTAGTGGAAGCAATGTGATCTATGATATTATCAACAGAGCCAGAAAACATCAAGTCCGGAATAAATTTAGCTCTAGTGTTACCGTAAGTCTGTCCTTGAGACGGTCCAATCACAACCTGTCCCGCTGCTGCATCCTTGTAAGTGCCAGCTCTCATTCCGTCAATAACGCCAGAGCAGTGTTCGTTACCCGATATTATCTTTTTCATGTCTAAGATAACAACGCCGTGATCATAAAAGATATTTCCAACTGATCTATCGGTGTTGCTAGAGTCAACAATGTTTCCAGCAGGACCACCAAACAACGTTATTTGATTAGTAGCAGATCCAACATCAGTAAAAATCTTCGATCCGCTAAGAGATGTTAAATTTAAGTTTGGACTAAGTCGATTAGTAACTAGTCCATCATGCTTGTTGTGGGATGACGTCTGGTAGAACTTAAGAGCAAATGTCTCTCTTTTTATTGAATCCCTAGAGAACAGTCGGTTGATTCCTACAAACAAAGCTTCGTCGATCTTAGCAGTGGAAGTGTCAGTCGAAGCATTAATAGGTGCCATAAACTGGTTGTCAGCATTTCCTAACAACACCTGGGCAAACTGCCTGTAGTTGTCCACCTTTTCTCTCATCATCACACTGTTAGATGGGTACAACCTCTTCCCTGCTGAATCTAGTCCCAAAGAATTGGATAAAGCAGTAGAGCTAGACTGGAAGAGTCCTACTGTCATGTCAAGGACAGCATTAGACGTCTGTAGACTGTAATCCTGATCGTAAACAGTGTGAAACATCGACGAGGTCACTCCAGGACCAATTCCACCTGTAACAAAGACCTGATACTTTCTTCTAGTCGTGGATCCTGATATATCTTCTTGGATCACATCGACAAGTTGGTTGAGAAAAGACTTTGCCGACTTTATGTCGTTAGGACCTAACTCTTTATATGTTGCCATGTACTAAACTTCCCCGATCTACGTTTTTGTGATCGTAACTTCAAACTGGGTTACGGCTCCACTCTTAGTTCCAACTATTTCAACAATGGCCCGTCCATCAAAAAGATTAAACTGTTCATCTGATAAAGACTTTGTCTGTAAGTTAAATTGAAGAACGCTTCCTCCATAACTATTCAAAGGTCCAGTTCTCTGCAAGGAGTAAGTTGATCTATTATCAGAATCTTTGCTTACTGGAGAGCTTGAAGGTATAAAAAGATAGTCATCTCTCATAACAACGTCAAACGTCTCATCGACAAGGTCCGGATCAACCTGAATAGAAGCTGCAGAAGTTCGTTGTTCAACTTTAACAGTTGAAGTTGTAACGCTTCCAGCTGTAGTTAAAGCCACAGACGTAGCTGTGGATCCTGCAAGGTTTAAATAAATCGTCGGCATATAAACTAAATTTGGATTAGATATATACACTAATTTACTTTTTTGAGCCTGGGCCCTGTCAGTAATTGCCTGAAAAATTGGAGTGTTTTTTTCAATCTTTTCTTTTCCGATAGTTCGTCCGTACTTTTGGATGATATCGTATGATACTTCAGCGTCACCTACGGCAAACTTAAAAGCGGAAAACGACCCATCGTTTCTTGAAAGAAATTCTCTTCCAAGATCAGTAAGAACAGCGTCTGCCTGAACATTGTTTGTTGAATGATCTAGAAATCCCATGTAAAACTCTCCTATTACGGTGCTGGTGCACCTGATCGATGATCGTTAATATATATTTCAACGGTATCAGTTTCTTGTAAACTAGCGTTTATGATATTAATTACATAGCGATTTGATAAATCATCACTGTTGCTAGGAATTTTTGTTGAAAGAAAAGGATGGGGGTCAAGAGGTCGTGGAATTCCAGAGCCCGTCGGGTCTCGTCGTCCTGATATTTCTAAAAACTCGGGATCGAAATAAACTGACATTTTATTCCTCCTTGAAGACTGTATGGTATTAACAAACGCACCTCCCCTTAGTAAAAAGTTAGGATACGGTTTTGGAGATCCGGAAGGAACCACCTGATTAACTATCAACCTGTTCCCGAACCGATCAAACCTAACTCTAATTTGGTTACAGTAAGCAGAACTTCCTCCGTGAGCATCAATAGCACAGATCGAATATATAAAGTCACTGTCAAACTTAAAATCTGTATCGACAAAAATAGTTTTTGGATAGTAGCGACCTGATGTCGACTTCACGTCTTCTACAATGTCAGGTGAGACATTTTCAAAAATTGATGTATAACGATCCACCTGTTCAGGGGTCCGAGGATCAAATTTAATCTCTTTTATTATTTCAAATGGATCATCTATACTTCTTCTACGGAAAACTTGAAACCTAAGGATAATCCCAGCAGCCTCCGTAATTGGTGGAGACCACGTCAACCGTAATCCACTTTTCATGTAGTCCCATCTAGCGAGAAAATCTACAGGAGGTTCAGGCCTAAACGCATATTGGCAATTAACTCGAATTACAGGACTAGGGTCTCCTGAGACGAGGGCTGGAACGATCACAGGTACGGGAGCAAGGCTGGCATCTAGTTCATATCCTTGAAAATACGTCAAATAAATAGGCCTAATGAGGTAATCATATCTACTTCCATACCTAATAGCACCATCAGCAAGAAATCCTATGTTACCTGGTGAAGCGAACAATGACTGAGCTGCCACTATTGAGCCGGCCGAAGTAACTTCGTACTTGTGGATAATGTACCCAAAGAGGGCCGACGAACCCGTACCGGAAGATAAAGTTCCATACATTAAATTGTTAGATACGTCAGACGGCAACGTAAAAAATAGGTCATAATCCGCGGAACTTAATGTAGCATCTGCACTTGACATGTTAACCCTTGCTTCGTTTTGAAACGTAGTGAAAGGTCCGGGTGATGTGGAAGGAGATTCAATAGTAACTAGAGGTCCTAGGTCATCCTCTAACAGAGAGAAAACGTCATCTGCAGCGGACCTAACAAGAGATGCGCAAAAAGAAGAGTTAATCTGACCTTGTAAAGCTAGCTTACTAGCATTGTCAAATATTGTTTGAACTCCTTCAGGCAGGTTGTTAAGGTTCGATTCGCTAGGATCTACAAGGTTGTTAGCAAGGGTGTTTAAAGCATCCAGGATGATGTTTCCTGAAACGTCATCCCCTGTTCCCTCGTTAAGAGAAGAAGCTGCCTCTAATAGATCAAAACCGTCACTGTTGTTAAAAGGATTAAATCCTGCAGCGTCAACAAGATCCGGATCAATTATTGCAGCTGTAAGTAGCACAAGGTTGAGGATCTTCTGATCTCCGGCGTCGTCGCGAAAAACAACAGAAGCAAATCTGTTTCGACTAGCAACGCTATCTGTTGTAAAATTCTGAGCATTCTGGGCGACCGCAAGTTGTGGATCGGAACCGGCCGCATTTATCAATTCATCAACAGCAATCTGAGCTGCGGGAATTGAATCTCCTGGATTGAATGATGTGAATCCAGGCGAGCCTAAGGTTCTTGCAATAGGAGGTGTCCAGGTTAAACTAACATATCTGGGGAGGTTTCCGAGAGGAACAGGTAGGCCAATTTGTGATGGATTAGGCGCAGTTTCTGAAGTAAAAATAACCCTTCCTGCACCATCTTGTGCAGGAAGGAAGATCTCGTCGGCCTCAAATCTCGCATACACAAAAGAACCTTCAGGATCACCCACACCTGGAAAATCAAGAAGAGGAGCTGCTGGTGATGGGTAACTTTCTAAAAAAGGCATTGTTAATATTTCCAAAAACTAAAATACATTAAATCCTCTACGGGGCCCAACTAGGCAGAGATCCCGGGCTCATTGTTACAAAAAGCTCACTTGTCTCATAGTCTTCAACGCCACCCTGGGCGGCCGACACTCGAGGACGCAACTTATATTGAGGGTTTCCCATGGTATCCTGTTTTACTTTGATGAAGTGGTTGGTGATAAGATTTTGCACTGTTGTACTTGTCATGTCGGTTAAATTTTTATCGATGATAAACTTATCCGGATCTACTAGTATATGAAACACCCTGTCAAACATCTTAGGACCTAGTATTTTTCCTGCGACGGCCGAACCACCGGAAAAAACGGACTTTGATTTAAACAACGTCATCAGCATCTTAAGGTCACTAGAAAGCTCTAAGGCGCGACGTTCGCCAATCTCGGCGATGGGTCCAGCAATTTCAGAGTTAAGAAGAGATGTCCAAACATCACCGTGGAGATCAATTGCAGTTAAAAGATTAAGTAGCTGCTGGCCTTCGGGCGTGTCTGTGGGAACTGAGTCTCGTAGTTCATTGAGAGTAAGCCCATATTTTTCCAATATGTGAATATCTATCAAGTTTCGAAAAACTCGGGCTTCAACAGGGTCACTTAAAGCACCTAGCCTATCAGATTTAAGGAGTGATGACTCGGTAACAGACATTCCTGTGAGAAGCTTAAGATAAGTCTCAAGAAAAAAGCTAACGGAATGGTTGATTACAATTTCAGGAGGCATGCCCTGGTTCGTCGTCCGGGTGGTATTTTGTTTAACATCTGCAACGAGACGACCAGATGGGCCGGCCGAGGCGATGGCCTGATCGAAGAGTGGCCTGTTAAACCTAAGTCGGTCCTTGAAATCCGTCCATCCTAGGGCATCGATGGTGGACTCATCGTAGTCCAGTGAAAGATTTCCAAAACTCCCCATTATGACCAGATTGTCCTGAATAGTTGCGTCGCCGGCGGCGTCGTCCAGGACGCGTTGTGGAAGCA
>Ga0209434_1000833_pt1 | contig 14330 bp, 12 predicted proteins | sample ETNvirnome_2_300_FD_184068 | JGI IMG/M metagenome (GOLD analysis project Ga0209434, IMG submission 184068) | Marine viral communities from the Pacific Ocean - ETNP_2_300 (SPAdes) (version 2) | ecosystem: Environmental > Aquatic > Marine > Oceanic | place: Pacific Ocean | collected 2013-06-22
AATAATCATCTTTCTTGCCACAATTTCTCGCCATCATAGTGTAGACAATTGTATTGAGCCGCTCAGTCTCCTTTGCAGAAGCCTTAATTTCCTCAACCTTTCCGTGCTCCATGGAAGAAACATCATGGATCATCAGGGTGGCATCGGGATCCATAAATCTCAAACCCGTTTCACCAAATGAAAACAGTATAGCTCCACAAGACATGGCCTTTCCCTCTACAATTGTCGCCACCGGCAGCTCTGCATGCTTAATGGCACTTATCATTGCCATGAGACTATAGACCTGACCACCATATGAGTCGATAACAATGGGTATTACTTTCTGGCCGGTATTGTGTGCCTGAGCCACTTCCTGATGAAACTTCTTAACGGCTGGCTCATCAAATTTATTAACCCTGATAATAATTGGGTTTTTTCTTAGTTCAACCTCTTTTATGAGAGAAGAAATTTGTGTTTTCCATTTCATTAAAATATTCGTGTAATTTCCAGTACTATTTCAACCATTTTACCACATATTCCAACAATGAATAAAAAACCTAAAATTGGGATTATCAAAAGATGAAGGCAACCCTTCCCCAGCATCGCTACAATCTTAAAACTCAACTCTAAAAATTTATTTAAGCACACTTGCTCGATCCGCATGCGGTGCACCCCACACATCCTTCTTGATATACCAAAGTATCTTCAGCACCACAGTTCTCACATACGGTCTTTCCGGGACGAGTTCCGTCCTGAATATAATTCTTTAATACCCTAGCAATTACTTTTGAGAAGGAGAACATGTCCATTTCCCTGTCTTTCTGCAACTGTTCAACGACGTAATTAATTCGTGCACCGTGGCGAAGGGCGAGTGATATTGTCCGCGTATAACCGGCATGATTGGGATTGTCAAAGACCGACACAATATCCTTAATTAAAAACTCTTCCCCATTTTTTCCAATTTTCAGGTCATAAATTGAATTTCTGGACTTTCTCGGGTGTTTGACTATAATTCCCTCAGTATATTTCTTCGGAATCTCAAAGAATTTCTGCAGTCCTCCCATCACCTCATACGGCCGGTCGTCCATCAGGCCTACAAGAATTGTCCATGCCTGGCCTTGAATGGTCCCATGATGAATGGAGCATCGTAATTCGTCTGGTCTTTCAGGCGCTTCATATGTCTTAAACGTTGATTCACTTTTCTTGACCAGAACACCAGATCGACTTCCATCACGATATACGGTTACACCCTTACATCCGGATTTCCAGCCAGTCATATAGACCTGTTTTACGGTCTCCACATCGGCGTCAGCCGGTAAATTGGTAGTGTTCGAGATGGCATGACATATCCACTTTTGTGCCGCGGCCTGCATCTTCACTTTTGAAACCCAATCAATATCATTGGATGTGGCCTTCCAATAGGGGGATCTTTCTACTTCTTCCAAACCACTCGCTTCCATCCAATTGGCAAAACCATGATGATAAACTTCGTATTCCTGCCAACGATCTCCCGAATCATCAACAAAATCAATCCGCCCATCAATATCATTCTCAGTTAATTTCTTTCGTCGAGTATATTTGAGGAGATAGGCGGGCTCGATTCCAGAGGTGGTTTGTGTAAGAACTGAGACTGATCCGGCCGGGGCGGTTGTGGTTAGTGCAATATTACGTCGGCCATACTTTCGACTCATCTCATAAATGTCAGGCGCAGCTTCCCAGATGCGCTCCAAAAATTCATGGCCGCGTTCCTTATCATGATTGTGAGCCGGAAAAGCACCACGCTCTTTCGCCAGGATACACGACGAACGATAGGCATTGACTGCCAGCGTCTGATAAAACTTCCCGACGATTTCAATTGACTCATCTGAGCCATAACATATGCCTAAGGCTGCCAGGGCATCACCGACTGCAGTAACCCCTAACCCTGTCCGTCGTCCGAGATGTGCCATGGTCTGCACATTCTCCCACATATTCTTTTCAATTGCCTTCACCTCATCAGGTTCCGGATCATCCTCAATCTTCTTTAATATTTTATCGACCTGCTCGATTTCAATATCGATCATGTCGTCCATTAACCGCTGTGCCTTCTGCACCACATTCCCAAATTCGTCGTAATCAAAATACACGGAATCAGTAAAGGGTTCCTTGACAAATGAATGAAGATTAATCACCATCAACCGACACGAGTCATAAGGAGACAGGATAATCTCACCACACGGATTAGTTGAAGTAGAACCAAACCCTTCCTCTTCATAAATGTCAGATGGTGTCAATCTTTTTGCGGTATCCCAGAAAAGCAGGCCAGGCTCAGCGGAAGCGTGTGCATTTTCAATCATCTCATCCCATAGTTCATTGGCATCGATGTATTCAGACGTCTGTGGGTTTTCGGAGTCTACCGGAAAGCGTAATTCGAACTTCTCACCACTCTCAACTGCATGCAAAAACTCATCCGAAAGACGAACACTCACATTTGCCCCTGTCACCCTTGTTAACTGTCGTTTAACGTTAATAAAGTCACGAATTTGTGGATGATGAACCGAAACTGTCAGCATTAGCGCACCACGACGACCATTCTGAGCAACCTCACGACAGGAATTGGAAAACCTATCCATGAAGATCTCAACCCCATCGGTGGTTCGGGCACAATTAGCGGTGGTGGTGCCCCGGGGTCGAATGGTTGACAAGTCAAAACCGACACCCCCACGTCGCTTGGCAATCTGGACAAGCTCCTGATCAGTTTTCAGGATGCCCCCATAGGAATCATGGGGTGACTCAATAACGAAACAGTTGGAAATTGACTGAATCTGGTAGGGGTTTCCGATGCCGGACATAGGGGATCCCTGAGGAACTACATATTGGAAATTATCGAATAGCTCATAAATCTCATCTTCACTCATCGGATTGGGGTATTTAATCTCAATTCGCGCAAACTCCCGGGCTAACCGACGATGCATGTCCGCTGGAGTTGATTCACAAAGCTCACCATCCCTATCCGTCAAAGCATACTTGGTCACAAAGACATTGGCCGCCAGTTCATCACCCCCAAAGTATTCCAGGGAGTCCCTTAAAGCATCATCATAACTGGGCATCTCCTACCTCAATTGTCCTTTTGCAGTTTACTTACTTCTTTCCACTTTTTTTTGAGTAAAGCCTTATACTCACCTTCGTCATTGGTCACAACTTCCTGCAATGATAAAACTGACTCATCCAGCACCTCAATTATAGAACATGCTGTGTCAATGTGTACCGGCAAAACTATCCCATCTCTTCCAACGCGATTTTTCGCAATATAGAGGCGGCCCGATCCGGATGACTTTTCCATTGGTTTCCTAGATAACGATATAACTACGTCCGCGACCATGGCTTTTCCGTAAGCCTCCGACATATTTTCAAGTCCAACAATATCAGAATTTGCGGAATCCCTATTAGCCTGTGAAGCAGTCCAAACCGGGAGGTTTAAATCCATTGATAGATTCCTTAGTTCTTCGTAAATTAATTTTAGTTCGTGTCTTAGTGAGTCGTACTTTTTACTTGACCTCATTATATCGGCATAGTCAATTATGATTAGGCTTGGGACAAATCCTCTCATCATTAATTTTTCAATATGACTCCGTATTGTTAGTACGGTGGCTGAACCGGTGGGATATTCCTTAATGATCAGACGGCCGAGCTCGGATTCCTCATATTTCTTAATAACACCCTCTTTATGATCCGGGATATCATTACTTGGTATACCACACAGGTTGGAGTCGTATCGGATCCCCACGGCATGCTCCGTTAGCTCGAATGTATAGTGTACGACGTTCTTACCATATCTCATTGCATTGGAGCCTACAGCAACTAAAAAGTGGCTCTTTCCAACACCGGTGTTGGCAGTAATGACGCCCAATTCTCCCCTTCCTAGTCCACCCCCTAAAATATCTTTTTCGTCCAATCTGGCAATTCCAGTTGGACAGACTCGTCGACTGTTCTTAACAAACCTAGCCTCAAGATCTTCAAAAAAATCGTGGCCTTTTGTATTTGGCATGCCAACTGATACGGCCTCTTTCATTAGCGTCACGACACTCTCAAATTTATCTGTCTGGATAAGCTCAACAGCCTTTTCAAGAGCGCTCTTGAATGCCTGGCGCTTACAAAAATCCAGTGACTTCTCCTTGACATAGTCAATATCACCCATGTCCGGATTCATCTTCATTCGATAGAGAAATTCCACAATCTGATTTCTCAATATTTCATCGGAACTCTCCGATAGCTCATCCTTGATAATACTAACCAACAACCCCAGTGTTGGAAATGTCTTGTATTTCTTGTAGTAACAGAATATCTTATCAGTTAGATATTTTAGATATCGCACCTCAAAAAAATCCGATAGCATCACCTCAATCATCTGGGCTGCCCACCTATGATCGGTAATCAGGCCCTGGAAGATCTTTTCCTGAAACGACTTACCGTACTGGGCAAAACCCCCTGCTGATTTTGGAATTTCAAAATTATCAGAGCTCAATCTCTACCCGCTGAATTTATTGACATAAAAAACCTATCTGCATCAAAAGAGGTTAAACCTTCCCTAATAAGAGATCTCATAAAACCCATCTTATCACGGCGAGGAATGAAAGTATCAATTGCGCCCTCAATTTTCTCTATTTGAACTGCTGCTAAATTGGCAGTACCTAAATACATAAGATGCCAATTTCTTTTAATAATATCGGCAGACTCTGCAATTCGCTGATAGAGTTTTAATTTACTGTCTTTCAAGTATTCTTCATTCTCTTGTAGAATATCGTCAACACTTAAATTCTCCAAACTAACAAGGGACGGAAATCTCTTTACCAACGTCTTAAAACCGGCTCCCTTCACACCATTAATTGCATCGGATGGGTCCCCAATTAGGCACCTCGCTAGACAAAAATTATGGGGAGGAATTCCAAATTTATCCTGCACGATTTCTGGAGTTAGGAATCGTTTTTGTCCCGGTGACCATTGCGTCACTCGAGCCGATAATAATTGATAAAAGTCTTTGTCTGACGATACAATTACACAATGAGCATCCTTTAATTTATGTCGTGCTAAATACCCAATTACATCATCGGCCTCACAATCAGAAACATACACCTGATTGATTGGAGTATGCCTTAAAAGCTCAATTAATAATCTAATCTGATAATTTCTATTTTCAACAGTATTAGGAATATCATTCTCATAATACCGATTAAGTTTCTGAGGTTTTCGCCTAGACTTATATTCCGGAAATATGGCCCGACGCCTAGGTGAGCCCCCACCTTCCCACACTACGACTATATTTGCCGGCTGTAATTTCTGTGATAAATTTTGAATCGCCCTCATGAACCCTATAACACCGCCAACGTGATGACCAGCATCACTCATTGCAGGATTAGCAACGAAGTGCCTAGTCTGTAAATTTAGGCCATCAACTAGTAACGTTGCACGCCCAATTGATTGTGTCATTATCCCTCCGGTGAAATGACGTCATCGCCCAGTTCCATTGCGATGGTGCGGATCTCCTCATATGACTCGGCGTCAATATCCATTTCATCACTAGTAATATTTTGTCGAACGTATGCCTTTTCCAACAGTGCATTGATATAAGGTTCACACGTAATATCTTTGATAATACTTTCAAAATTGTGCTTATAGAATTTTTTCTCTATCAGAACCTCACCGGTCTCAACATCAGCAATGTGAAGCTGTTTCCATGCTCCGGTACCGGAAATTAATATTTCTTTTCCATCAATAACCCCAGGACCATGTTTCCGCAAAATATCAAAAATCTGTTCGTGTTCCTTTATGCCTACGCCAAAATGTATCTCAAAATTCACTAACCTAAATGGCGGAGCAACCTTATTTTTTATTGTCTTCGCCGAAACATGAATTCCTACCACCTCTTTATCTTTGTTGGTGATCTGCTGACCTGCACCCAACTTGATTCTTACAGATGAATGAAAAGGTATTGCCTTGCCTCCCGGGGTGGTGGTGGGATCTCCATACATGACTCCAATCTTAGTTCGTGTCTGATTGAGTATTACAAACAGCACATTCTGATTGGCAATTACACCGGTAATTTTTCGCATTCCTTTTGAAATTGCACGTGCCTGCAGTCCTATGGTTTCCTTATCATAGTCTCCTACAAGCTCAGCCTTTGGGGATGACGCGGCGACAGAGTCCCATATAATGGTAATTGGCACGTCCTTGGCCATGGCCTTGGCCTTCATGATTGTGGCCTCAGCAATGGACAGAACTTCCTCAGTACAGTGTGTGTCGACATACACAAATCTCTTCTCGATATCAACACCAAGAAGTCCAAGATTTTCGACCGAGGTGGCATTCTCTGTGTCGATATACACCACAATGCCACCCATCTGTTGGGTGGATCTAGCAATCTGAATCGCAATGTGGGATTTACCAATAGATGGCGGCCCAAATATTTCTACAATTCTCCCTTCCGGAAGTCCACCATTAGCTCTATTGGCGATGATATAGTCTAGTTGCCTAGAACCAGTGCTGATCCACCTCTTGACATGTGTCGGTGATTCATCATAAGCAAGATTATACGCAACTCTAGAGCCATGCTCTCTATTTAAAGAACTAATCAGATCAACCGTAAAATCTTCTGATCCGGAATTGACTGATTCCTTTTTATTATTCTTTTTTCCCACTACAATACCCTTATGGAAATATACTCCCCAACCTCAGAACTGTTCAAAAATGGGGGGAGCGTGAGCTCCCCCCTCAACGCCTTATAGATCTTCGAGATCTGCGAAGGCTTCATCTAAATTTTTGTATCCTGTCGTTGTATCAGAGGGCAAGACATCATCACTAGTAAATGAACTGGGGGTACTGGATTCACCAGAGTCTTCTTGAACATCATCACCGTTTAACCAGTCGGTGATAATTTTTTCCAACTCATCATAAGATTTAAGAGTATAAAGCTCATCCAAGTCCGGTATTTCGTCTAACCACTGCTGGGCCTGAGATGAATCATTAGAAAGTGAAGATGGTTTGCCTCGAGGGCGGACAGCCGTGGTCGCCCACATGCGACCTGGTGCCTTTGTATTAACAACCTTGACATCCCGGCCGTCCATCGGATCAGTAATATCACCATAATCCTCATCAAGCATGATGTTCAGCAATGACTGATATACCGTCTTACCAAATGACCACAGTCGGACACCCTTACCTTCATCACCCCGAACAATAACCGGAGCAAAGGTACGCATCTTAGGATAGAGCTTCTTTGCCAGCTCATAGGATTCTTTAGTGCCATCATCCCGAAGCTTATTAATTAATTCTTGAATGGGATCTGGTTTACCGAATTGATACGGTGCCAATAGTCCAGGGGTATTTCCAATATTATAATAGAACCACAGCTCCTTGAAAGGTTGTCCATCATTATTCGGAAATGACATGAGTCGAACGGTCGTCTCCTCACCCTCCTGTGGTCTCCACATTGAATTGCGGCGACTGTTTTGGCCGGAAAGCTGGCCTAATTTTTTACGAATTGCATCAAAGTCAACTGGCATTTTATAGCTCCTAATTTATAAATTTTAATTGTTAGTGTGCAAATATTAGACAAATAATTGTCTGCATTATGAAGTGTTTAAAGATACCCCGACATCAATGTGATGTACATTATTTTTTGGGTTTCTTTTTTATTGGACGAGCTCCACCAAAAGCATCTCCGACCACCCTGACAAGATCTTTCTTTTTCTTTTTCTGAGATCGACTAGGGTATGTAGGGCCGGTGCCCAAGGGTGTTGTTACTCCAGCAATTGAAGCGACCGTTGAAATTTCATGTTTTTTCTTTGCAAATTCAGGATCCACGCCATCTTTACCTGGTACTGTGGTTCCGTTGGCATCATCTACTTCGAAAAAATCAGGTTCAACAAGGAGATTCTCATCATCCTCTGAGTCATCTGATTTATCGTCACGGGTTTCTTTTATAAGCGCTCGAATATAATTTCTTAACAATTGCATGCAGCATATAAATATACATTGACTTAGGAAATGTGGGTGAGATCTCTATGTACAGCACGCTGTTTTGCCTGCTGTAGAACTAAAGCCAGTCCAGACTCATGCCCAACATAAAAACGATTCTCCTCAAAGTGTGAACCCTGTGCTAGTTGAATTGCTAACCATTCATCATTTGTAAGAATGACACCAAAGTGTTGAAGTAGATACAGGGTACGATGAGAAACTGACATTTTATTAAGGTCTTCATTAAACTTATAGACTTGGCCAAGTTTGTCACGATGCCAGTCAGATGTTTGCTCAACAAAGTAATCGCTATGCAGATCACCAATTTTTCCTAAATCGTGTAATAGGCCAACTTTAATAGTTGAGTTTACTGGGATTGACAGTCCATATACCTGTGCTAAATCTCGCATCACCTTGGCAACTTCGAGGCTGTGTTCTACTAGACCACCGGCATAGGCACCATATTGACTCTCTCTAGGTGATGCAGGACATACCAATATTCTTTCGCCCAATGTTTCCAACAATGCATTTACCCCATCATCGGATAAGCGGCGACATAATTTTTCAAACGTTTCCCAATTATTTTTCAGGACATCAAACTCAATCATCTTTCTTATTTCTCTAATTACTAGCGGGGTGTGAAGTTCTTTGATTACAGGACGTAGTGTGAAAGGAAGTAATGACATTAGCATCAGCTTCTTTTGATATGTCAATATTCAAATGATTGGGTGCACATTTTATTTCACTATTGGATTTGAAGCGTGCATATGCACCTACAACTAATTGTGCAGCTTTTGTCTCGAGATCCTGATATTCAGCTTCCGACGCCCAGGATACCACCAGGAGCCTCTTATGTGACGCACACTTCTCATAAACGGACAAAACAAATGGTATACCAACAACCCTAAGCGGGTATGACTCCTGGGGGTCTTCACAGTATTGTTTAATTTGTGACAGCCTAATCGGAGAATCTTTATCTGCTGACCTACAATTGACAGTACATATGAAAACAAAGAATATAACGAAAATGCTTAAATAACGAACCATGTAATTATTTTAACCGGTATCCAGCAAATTTACACTAGCGAAAATTACTTTCTTTCTATTTTTCAGGTTCCGCCGGCTCCGGCTTTTTCTCTTTTTCAGGCTCCGGCTTTCGCTGCGGGGGGGAAATGTTCCAAGAATAGGGCGTCTTGGTGAGATATATAACAATGTCATCACCCAACAATTCAATTGCTGTTTTATCCTTAAACGGTATCAGGTTAGCATTTTTTGCGCCTCTTACAGTATGTCTGACGAAAAAGACACCGTCACGAGGAGCAATATCCCCCACGACCCTTATTAAAACGCCCTTTCTATTAAATTCATCCTTGACGTATTCAGGCTTGGAATATGCAGCCGCCATTATCTCATTTCCCTTAACAGCCTGATCAACCAGGCTGTATATGTTCTCGTAATTCTCCCTGCCTGTTAAAGCGCCAACGCCTAGATCTTTCATGAGTGCACCGGGGCGGGTCTCCGACCTCGCTTTTAGATCGCGAAATTCCTGTCGCACGCCCCCGCCAACTCGTTTAGTTTTTTCCCGTGAGGTCCGCTGTGCCCATCCCCGGTCCTGTTCCATCAACAGTTGTCGGACTTTATTTCGAATGTAATCTTCTGGTCTCATTATGTTTAAATAACTATGCTACTCGAACTTGCTCAAAATATAGTTTTCCCATGTTCTCCACCTCGATAAAATTATTGCCTTCTGTTATCCAATTACTGAAATTACTACTTAAAATTAATGCATCATGCACTAGGAATAGTGGCCTAATATCTTCAGTTTTAAATTCCGTAGTATCCAATAATTTCTTAAAACCCAACATTGCAGCATCTGCTGCGGTTGACTGTATAAAGTTGCTATATAAAATATTTGTTCTATCACTTTCACAAAAAATTGGTCGACCAAATATGTTGGATATGAAGCCATCCCTATTATAATCATGTTTCAATGAAGCAGTGATATCATCATAACAGAAATATTCTTTTATTTGCTTAATCACTATCCGGGCATCAAATTTACTATCTAATATGCTGTCAAGTTTTCTAATCGATGCACCATATAGCGCACATAAAACTGCAATTTTAACATCCGACCTCTTTAAATTTTTGGAAAATATTTTTTCAGATATCTCATTATAAACATCATAAGGAGGATTTTTATTGGCTAACATTAATGCGATCCTAGGTTCCAAAGACTTAAAATCTAATTCTAAAATAAAACCGTTCTCATAGTCTGACCTAATGATATCACGATAATTTGCTGGTAATGTTAGAATTCTAGGGCCTGTTCGGACAGTCATACGACCGGTAATTGTGTGACAGTTACTATAACAAACTTTTTGGGCCATCCCATCCTTTTGTGGTCGAAACGACTTTAAGGTTGATAGAACAGAGGCGTTGTTTTCGTCTCCTATATAGGTGTCCAGCCTAATAACATCGATGTGTGTCCGATACATCCGATTAATGAAATTATTGATTTCCATATACGTCTTTAAATAAGACGACTCCTGTAATTTCGAAAACAGGTCCCATAATATACCAAACATATTTTTAAGAGAGTCCATATATTTCTCATGAGGAATTACCAGGTGCCATGGTACCTTTGACTCACTAACACTAATAGCTTTCATAACATTTCGAAATTCTTCCGGAATAGTCGACGGAATCTGGGTTTTAAATATTCGAAATGCAGGTTCAATAGAAGTTGAACCGTTAGCAGGTCCAAGCGTTAAAAAATCTGATGGTATATTACAGCTCCATGTTAAAGGCCCGTCTCGATCCTGCTGTAGTAAGTGCTTTTCGGTGCCCAGAAGACTTTTAGCTATTGCCAGCATTTAAAAAATATATTTTTAATAAAGCCGGTGTTCAACGTTATTGCTCATATTCCTTTATCAGTTGTAAGGCGTCATGGACCGGTTCCATTACAGGATTATAAGCCTGGAAGCTATCCTGAATGGTCATATCTAAACTACTCTCAAATTTTCCCTGTGCTAATGAGTGAGTTATTTGCATACATCGATAAATGTTATCGGCGCTGGTACCGGTCTGCATATCAATGAAATATTCCTGTCCATAATGCAAAAGAGGGTTACCGATACAGCGCATCTGCAATTTTAGTGGCATAATCTGCATCGGCAGACCACCTGGTTGATAACCTGTGGGTGATCCACTAGTATTGCGGTGAGCGCGCTGAATTGCTATATTTGCCAACAATGGATTATTTTGTGTCTGTACAGATAAATTGGTCACCATCGATGAATTGGTACCATACTTGATTGTTGGAACCCCTAGAGAAATGAAGTTTTTAAGTGCCTGATACCCACCTGCTAAGACATATTTGGGCTGATCAGATGTCGTCCCCTTCGCCACCTCAGGACCAATTGGTCTTATCACACCGGTTTTGCTGGCATATTCTATCCAGTCGGTGTATTCATCGACATGTTGTGGGTCTTTTCCGACGGTACGCTTGCGCTGCGCACCACGCCCAATAACCCCTACCGCATTATCTAAGGCGGCTTTCATTAATAACCTAGGTGTGCTGTTTGAACTGTGCGCTTGATCAAATACGTGAACACGCATAATTGTGCGACTTCTCTTTGTTGCCCCAGCGTTAGGATCAGTAGCTGAATACATGGGTCTTCTAGGCAACGTCTCTATTAGATAGCCCATTTTAGGCAATACAAAATTAATGGTCTCGAGTGGAACCTTCCTATCTCCGGTTGCGGTGGAAGCACCATACGCTACCATCATACGTTTGCTTATCTCGTTCTCTAGTTTTGAGCTCTCACTAAATGCCTCTCTAATCTCATAACCATCTCCGTCCAACTCATATATGTTCGATAATCCATATGCCTTGGCCTGCTGTGCTGAGACAAAATATTTTTTTATCATCCCCAGAAAAGAGGACAGGGCCATGTCATTACCGGATCGTCTTATCTGTTTAACATAAAATTGCTTAAATGTATCAACATGGATTGGAAATTGTGCCATATTCAGGTTTCTCACAAACCCTGCCTTTTGATTAAAGCAGTAAAAAATAAATTGAACCTCGCTGAATTCTCCAGATGCAGTTAAAGGATTACCAACAAATATTGTTAACAGCTTACCCAATGAAATCCAGGGGCGGGGAAGGGCGTAATTGAGAAGAATGGGGGGACTGATATATTTTGCTTTATGCTCCCATCCGGCTTTGAGAGCATCCGACTGTGCCAAGAACGGATCTGGGGTATGGTGTAAGGTGTTGATTTTTTCCGTTAGCGCCTGCGAGACCGATGTTTCTTTCAGCTGCTGGAGGGCACCCGGGTTGTTTGGGGATTCCCGGGTGAGGTCTTCCATGAGTCTTTTCAACGTTTGAAAATCCTGAGGTGAATCGTCGGTGACCGATGTGATAAAATCATCAATTGCCTTAAGGGTATCACTATCCATTGACAACGCACTTGAGGTTGAACGTAACGATTTTAAGAAATTAGGCATGTTGATAGATTTTGCAGCACCGGTGCCTCGAATTCGTTTCCTTATAATCTGGATTGCCGTAATAATACGTTGAAGCAGCAAAAAACTTTCTGTAATAGTGTCTGAAGTTGAAATCCTGACGGTTTCAAATGACGGAGCTCCACTAGTGTGTAGACTTACATCTAACTTGGCCTGCCCATCGGTATCCATACCTATTATAACGTTACTAACAACAAAGACGTCTCTAGTTCTTAATGAATTTATAAATTGTCCGAGTGTGTTATTACTAGAAGCGCTACCGTCCGGATGAGACCACCCATACTCAACTAATATCTTCGTTTTACCTAAGTAGCCCGGACGAATTAGGGGAGCCAGTTCATTTAGCCTAGATCTATCATGTACCACAATGTCTAATTTTGCTTTTTTAAAGTGTTGAAAGCCAAATTGACCTTGTATGGTAACGTTAAATGAACTAATGCTGGCCAGTGGCCTAAACGGATCTAAGACCCCAACCGGCCGAATTTCAGCACCTCCTTCGTCAATTTTATCATGACCTTTAAGATCAATAACACCACCGTCACTATATTTGGCTAAATTCCTCTGTCGATCCAGTGGGACAAATGTCTGAGGGGCTGTAAACATTTCCATTCCGGCCGTGGCCTGTTTGGCTGCAGCTCCCAAATTTGAAACGTCCACCCCAAATAGTTCTAACGCCTTTATGTCCCGACCGGTAACTATAGTGCTCAGGGCATCGGAGCCGGTATCGCCACCGGCTTCGTCCAATAAAGCATTACCCAGCACCGCCTTCGCCAAACCTATCCCGAATAGTCTTCCAGCTTCATCAACGGGGGGGTCACCGGTTATTATAGATAAGTTGAAGTACGGTACACATCGACTCAATTCAAGAGAAGGAATTCCATTAAAAAATACCTGAGATGCACCAATACTCCTGTTGGTCAGTGTCTTCCTAGCACCATAAACTTGAATCACTGCCAATCCAGGATTTACTGTAGAAGGATCTCCAGGATTCTTATTGGTACCGGTCCCCTTAGGGTTTTGTGGAAGCATATCTGATATCTGTGCTACTGTGCCACCGGTGCCTATCTTACCCGGCCCATGAACCCATGTCGTGCCCTGCCCGGATTTCTCATACACATTAATACCGCCTAATTGCTTGAGTTCCCCCTCCTCTGCAACGCCGGAATAATCATAGGTAATGTTAAATTGCTTACTAATCTCTTCTCGTGTGGTCTGCTGGGCATCGGCATCTCTGTTCTTCTGTGCTGACCTTATTGCAACAATCATGTCGGTGATTGACATTGCACTATTAGGATATGTCAGAGCTTGAATCAACGAACCAATTATCGGTTGAACACTACCACCACCTATCTTAAGTTTTTCTACTAATTGGAGAGGGCTCTGGTATGCATCTGTACTAGGTACCCCAAAATAAGCTCCCAGTCCTTGTTGGCCCGGGGCGCCATAAATGGCACCTTCCAATATGGACGTGAGGTTTGTAAAATTCTGATCAGCCATTGTCTAACCCACCAAATTCTCAATCTGAACGAGATCAGTAGGAATGAATAACACGGTGCCGGCCGGACACTGGGGACTCCAACCGATACCACTAGCAGCCGCAATTATCCACCATAACCGACCATCACCATAAAATTGCCCGGCAATTTGATCCAACCTCTGTCCTTCACGAAGCACCCTGTGTTCAATACTCAGGTTCCCACGTCTGGCTGCCCGATGTATGGTGTTAGCAGAGACGGAGGTGCCAAATTGAGTGCCTCCACTTATTCTAGCTGTTCTATCGTATCTACCAATTGCCATCCTGTACTCCTAAAACCCTTTGGGAAGCA
>Ga0209434_1000835_pt1 | contig 14300 bp, 15 predicted proteins | sample ETNvirnome_2_300_FD_184068 | JGI IMG/M metagenome (GOLD analysis project Ga0209434, IMG submission 184068) | Marine viral communities from the Pacific Ocean - ETNP_2_300 (SPAdes) (version 2) | ecosystem: Environmental > Aquatic > Marine > Oceanic | place: Pacific Ocean | collected 2013-06-22
ATTTCAGTTTTGACTTGTTCAATGAGTGTATTCATGACTTACCTCCAAGTTATGGGATAACCCCAAGGTAAGTGTGGCTCAAATTATAAGAATAGGATCTCCGCGTAGCGGCTTAGTTCAACAATTTTATAGTGCGCACATCGCGCATCTTCCTGCCGATGTTACACGTATGTATTAATAAATCTATTTTTAGCAAATAACGTAATGTATTGCTAACTATAATTTTTTATTGACGCTAAAGAGATTCAGAAAAAAGAAAGTACGCTCGTCGCTCATTTTCTTGAATATGGAAGCACAACAACAAAGCTGTGTATTAATACAGTTATTTATATCATCACCAAAATAAAATTTCGTGGAATATCAGATTATGGAGTAGAGCCAATAGCATTCGATGAGTAAGACCGTATTTTGATTGCTCAAAGCAGCCATTAGAGCATTTACGTTAGCTCATAATGGGGCAAAAACGGTTTACTTTGGTTAAGCGAACAAGAAAGCGGGAACAAAAAATCCCCCTCAATGACTTAAATAAACCACACAGAACGGCTAGATTTCCTTCACCCATAATAAAACCTAACAACCACCCGCTCACGTACACTTCCCTGTGTAAATCACGCCGGTGAGTCAGTAAATTTTACTTATCAGAGGCTTGAGATTCTGCATCTCTATCCTGCTGTTTTTCGCTGATCATGGTGTTTAATTTCTCACCGCCTTTAATACCAAAATCTAACGTGCGGATTGGGAATGGAATGGTCATATCAGCTTCGCTTAAGGCGTTTCTAACAGCCACAACAGCCTTGTGGCGTACAGTCATAAAATCAGCTTCACCGGGGTATTTAATCCAAAACCACACCAGTAAATTAACGCTGCTATCGCCAAAGCTTTCGGCGTACACGGCGGTCTCTTCTTGCTTGATCACAAAATCAAATTCATTGATTTTTTTAACGATAACCTCTGCAGCTTGCTCTGGGTCATCGGCATACGAAATACCCACAGGCACCTCAATACGTCGAACGCCTAACGTACTGTAATTACTAAGTATGTTTCTAAATAAAATTTTATTCGGTACGAGAATTAGTTGTCCATAAAAATTCTCGATAAGGGTGTTTCTGAGGTTAATCGCGCGCACTGTACCAAATACACTTTCCGTTCGAATGACATCACCTGCTTTAAAGGGTTTACGGATACCCATGGCAATACCTGCGATTAAGTTTTCGGTCATATCCTGAAAAGCAAAACCGATAGCAAGACCAACAATACCAGCACCTGCGAGTAATGAAGTCACGGTGCCTCTGAGGCCTAAAAAATCGAGCGCAACAAACAGCCCTACACAAAGAATAACCACTTTTGCAATAGACGACATCAAATCAGCAATTTGCGTTGATTCCAAAGAGCGACGTAAGATTTTACGCAGCATTGAGCCACACACTCGCGCTAAAAGCGAAAATAAAATGGTTATTATGATTGCGACGATGAAGTTAGGAATATGACTTATAACAATATCAATCCAACCACCAAGCTTCTCTTCAATGAGCTTTTCAGCTTCACTAACGGATGGAATTTTTAGCATGTTCATACCTTGTTATCTTATATTAACTAACTCGGTAATTTGCAAAATGAACGCCATGTTTAATCAGACAAATAAAAACCATAAAAAAAGCCGTGCATCGCACGGCTTTTAACACACTAAAGTAGGCTCTTTTTCTAGTGCTGTTCTTCTCGCAGAAAAACAGGTTCGAGCTCTTTCGCGGTTGCATCGCTACTGAAGTAATACCCCGCTACTGTGAAATCTTTTAAATCACTCAATTGAGTAATTTTATTCTCTATAATGTAACGCGCCATCATGCCGCGGGCTTTTTTCGCGTAAAAGCTGATCACTTTATACTGGCCGTTTTTACAATCTTTAAAATGAGGTGTAATAATTTGTGCATTTAAGGCTTTTTTATCAACTGCTTTAAAATACTCATTTGAAGCAAGGTTTACTAAGTACTTACTGTCTTGCTCTGCCAAGACTGTATTGAGTTTTTCGGCTATCACACTCCCCCAAAACTCATACAAATTTTTACCGCGTGGGTTTTCAAGCTTAGTGCCCATTTCTAGGCGGTAAGCTTGCATTAAATCGAGCGGCTTAAGCACACCGTAAAGGCCAGATAAAATTCGTAAGTGAGACTGTGCATAATCTAAGTCAGAATGTGTTAACGACTGTGCATCTAAACCACCATACACATCACCATTAAATGCAAGGACGGCTTGTTTTGCGTTTTCTGTTGTAAACGGCTGTGACCACTGTGCGAATCGCGCTGCATTTAAACCGGCTAGTTTATCGCTGATTTTCATTAAACTGCCAATTTGGGCAGGGGTTAAATCACGGCAAACTGACATTAACTCTTCGCTGTGCTCGAGTAATTCAGGCTGAGTGAATTTGTCGGTCGTGGCTGGTGTTTCATAATCTAAATTTTTTGCAGGTGAAATAACTGTGATCATAGATAGCTATTGACTTGTAATTTGTTTGATGTCAATTTCAACATTAAATGAATCAAAATGCACGTTTTGTTTCGCCCCGCCTTAATTCGCTGCATTTTCACATCTAATGCCTTAGTTTTCTTAGTTAAGGACATTTGACCTATTAAACACTGTCATAGTGTTGCAGCATTAAGGTGGCTATAATGGATTTTCTTTTAACTTGCTTGGAATGAGGAAAGCAAATGACTTCAGCACTACAAAGGCTTAAACAGCATTCATCTATTGTTGCAGATACAGGTGATATTGAAGCTATCAAAAAGCACCAACCAGAAGATGCAACAACTAACCCATCTTTACTTTTAAAAGCCAGTGAAATTGAAGCGTATAAACCTTATCTAGACAAGGCATGGCAATACGCAAAAGAAACAGAGCAAGATGCAGCCAAGCAACTTGAACTTGCTTGCGATTATTTTGCCGTATTAATTGGTAAAGAAATCAGCGAAATTGTACCGGGTTATATCTCGACAGAAGTCGATGCGCGTTTATCTTTCGATACACAAGCGACGATTGATAAAGCACATACTTTACTTAGCCTTTACGAAAAAGAAGGGGTAAGCAAAGATAAAATTCTTATTAAAGTTGCATCAACGTGGGAAGGTATCAAAGCTGCCGAGCAATTAGAAAAAGAAGGCACTAAGTGTAACTTAACGCTGTTATTCTCAGAAGCGCAAGCACGTGCCTGTGCCGACGCCAATGTATTTCTAATTTCACCGTTTGTTGGCCGTATTCTTGACTGGCATGTAGCGAATGGTATGGAAAAACCGACTGATCCAATGCAAGATCCTGGTGTACAGTCTGTTCGTAGTATTTATGAATTCTACAAACGCCATGACTATAAAACAGTCGTGATGGGTGCAAGCTTCCGTAACACGGGTGAAATCATCGCGCTTACTGGTTGTGATAAATTAACAATCAGTCCTGCATTACTTGAAGAGCTTGGTGAGCTAACAGACGCACAAGAGTACTTACTTGAAAGCGACTTTACCGTTGAGCCAAAACCAGCACCACTGACTGAAAGTGAGTTCCGTTGGTTACATAATCAAGATGCCATGGCGACAGAAAAACTAGCTGAGGGCATTCGCTCTTTTGCTGAAGCGCAGCTTGAATTAGAAGCACGCTTTAAAGCAATGTAATCTGCAAAAATCATTATAAATAAACGCCACCGCTCTCGGTGGCGTTTTTGTTTATATACCATACAAAATTTTGATCTATTCATCTAGCAATCACATTCCTGTAACAATATCGTCACTTTTTTATTCTATTTTTGTCTAGCCTGTGGTATAGGTATTTCCGAGGTTCAAAATAATCAATAGGAGAAGTTCATGGATAGCCTAGACGATATTTTAGAAATATTAGAAGGTCCTAGTACAACAAAAAAGACCTCTACAAAAAATAAAAAGAGAAAATGGCGCGAAATCGAAGCTTTGAAAGATAAGCACAGATTACGTAAAGAACTACAGGAGTTAGACTACTTTACAGACAGTATAGCGATTGATGAGCTAGACTTTTAAATCAAGGCCCGCAAGGGCCTTTTGTTTGCATTAAATTTTAGGAAGGTGCCAATTAATCGGTGTTTTATGCTGTTCGCTCAGTCGCTGATTAATCGTTGAAAAATGCTTACACCCAAAAAAACCTCGATGTGCAGACAAAGGTGAAGGATGTGGGCCTTGGATCACGTGATGACGCGATGTATCGATGTGTTTACCTTTCTTTTGTGCATGTGCCCCCCACAAAACAAACACAACTCCCTCACATTGCTGATTGATCAGTGCGATAACTTGGTCTGTAAACTGCTCCCATCCCAAATGCTTATGTGAATGCGCGTTTCCCTGCTCAACGGTCAGTACTGTATTCAATAAAAACACGCCCTGCTCTGCCCAGCTTTGTAAGTAACCATGCTCAGGTATTTCGAATCCGTCGATATCTGTGGCCAGTTCTTTATAGATGTTTTTAAGTGAAGGCGGCAGTTTTTTAACCTCAGGTTGCACTGAAAAGCATAATCCATGTGCCTGCCCTTCACCGTGATAAGGGTCTTGCCCTAAAATAACCACTTTCACATCGTTTAAAGGAGTGGCGTTAAAGGCTGAGAAAACCTGTTCTTCAGGTGGGAATACAACAACACCCGCAGCGCGTTTATCAGCAACATAGGTTAGTGTGTCTTGCATATAGGGCTTGGCTAATTCAGCCTTTAAAAAATCTTGCCAGTTGGTCATTTTGAAGCCTGTATTTGCTTTCTTGAAATGTCTATTTTACCACACATCTCGCTCAAGCCATCAAGCATGCGGGTTGTAAAGCGATGTAATAAATCAGCGTTAACACTTATAAATTGGTTATGCTGAACGGCCGGTAATTCAGGCCATTGTCGCCAATCTATTTGAGGTTGCGGCTTTTTCGATTTTTCATCGGGGATAATAATCACCTCGGGTTTACTTACCAGCACATTTTCAATACTGATACGCGGATAATCGGTTTCACTGTTTGCAAATACATTGTCAGCATGGCAAATCGTTAATAACTGATTAATCCATGTGTTACCCCCCACCGTCATCATCGGCTCTGGCCATAACTGATAAAACACACTCACTGGGAGTTTATCCTGCTGTGAAGCACGGATGGCAGCAAGCTTTACTTCAAACTCAGTGGCTACTCTATCGGCTCGCGTTTTTAAATGGGTTAACTCACCTAATTTACGTAACTCATCAGCCACATTATCCACTTGGTCTGGGTTACTGTAAGCAACCGGAATACCTAATTTCTCAATGTAAGCAAGATCTTCAGCTTTATTACCGGTCTTCCATGCAAGAACAAGATCAGGTTTCAGCGATAAGAGCCTTTCCATATTGATGCCGTAGTAACCACCCACTCGTTCAATTTCATTGGCTTGTGCAGGGTAATCGGCATAATCGACGGTTCCAACGATGCGATCTCCAGCACCAATTGCAAACAGGTTTTCGACTATATGCGGAGCCAAAGCAACGATACGCTGAGGTTCTTTAATTTCATGTGCGTAAGAAAACTGAGCCAACCACATCAATGCCCATAAGCAACTAAAGGTCAGTGCTTTCATATTAGTAATCAAACCCTTTTTGTGCCTTTATGCCAGCATCAAATGCATGCTTCACGTTACGTACTTCACTCACTGTGTCTGCAAGCTCTGTGAGTTTTCGGTGCGCGCCTCGCCCTGTAATAATCACTGATTGCATTGCAGGTCGCGAACTAATTGCAGCAATGACTTCATCTAAATCAATGTAGCCATAGGTAATCATATAAGTGATTTCATCGAGCATCACTAAATTAATAGACTCATCTTTTAGCATTCGTTTTGCTTCTTGCCATGTCACTTGCGCTGCCGCTGTGTCAGAGTCTTTATTTTGAGTCTCCCAAGTGAAACCCGTATTCATAATGACAAATTCGACGCCTGCTTTTTCGAGTAAATTACGTTCACCGCACTCCCAAGTGCCTTTAATAAACTGACAAACAGCTGCTTTCATGCCATGACCCACAGCACGCGCTACAGTACCAAAGCCTGAGGTTGATTTTCCTTTCCCGTTACCTGTAATGACCTGAAAAATACCTTGCTCTTTTTGAGCCGCGGCGATGCGCTCGTCTACTTTTTGTTTTACTTTTTGTTGGCGCTGTTGGTGCTTATCTTGGTTGTTTTCGCTCATTATTTTTCCTTACTAAAGGTGTCATAAATATTGATAATTTGCTCAATATCCATATGTTTTTCCACTACGTCTGCGAGTCTATTTAACTGCTGTTCGCGGTGTTGATTAAGATCGATAGGTGTCAATTTCGTCTCAGGCTCTAGCCATCTGACCAACTGATTTACTGCATCAGGTGTATCAAAAAGCCCATGTAAGTACCTGCTACTTGGTTATCATCGCTAATAAAGCCGTCATGGGTAAAGCCATTCGGATGCTGTTCAAACGTTATAAAAGGCTGTTCAAGCGCTGGCCCCTCACTTATTCCGGCATGTATTTCATAACCACAAACTTGCTGTTCGCTGCTGTTTAAATGCAATATTCCAGTTACTTGTGTCAGCACTTTTTGTTGGCCTAACTGAGTTTCAAAATTAGCGATTCCCAACCCTTTTGCTTCCCCTAATGTAGACTCGACAGAATGAGGATCGGCAATTCGCATCCCTAACATTTGTAGGCCACCACAAATCCCCAGCACTTTGCCTGAATAACGAAGATGGCGGTGTATTTGTTTGTCCCACCCTTCATTTTTTAGAAAGGCTAAATCGCTTAACACATTCTTACTACCTGGAATAATAATTAGATCAACATCAGGAATCGATTGTGTATGACGGACATAGTGAAGGTCTATTTCTGGTTGCAGTCTGAGGACATCGAAATCAGTGTGATTACTAATATGAGGTAAAAGAAGAACAGCAATGTGTAACTGTGGCTCAGCAACTTTATTAGCAATAGCCACGGCATCTTCGGCATCTAAGGCTAAATCATGTAAGTATGGCAAAACCCCCAATACAGGTTTATTCGTGTATTGCTCAAGCCAATCTAAACCACTTTGTAACAGTGCTATATCACCACGAAAACGATTTATTACAAACCCTTTTACGCGCGCTTGCTCTGATTCAGATAACAACGCTAACGTCCCAACCAGGTGAGCAAAAACCCCGCCTTTATCAATATCGGCAATAATGATCACTGGGCAATCGACAGCCTCAGCATAACCCATGTTAGCAATATCATTTTCTCTGAGATTAATTTCTGCTGGACTGCCTGCGCCTTCAACAACTAATAGCTCAAACCGTTCGCTTAAGCGCTTTTGAGAGGTGAGTACAGCGTCCATAGCGACCTTTTTATAATCGTGGTAACTGTCGGCTTCCATATTCGAAAGCGCTTTTCCATGCACAATAACTTGTGCACCCGTATCGCTATTTGGTTTTAGTAAAATAGGGTTAAAATCAACCTCAGCGGGCACATTGGCTGCCACTGCTTGCAGTGCTTGTGCACGCCCTATCTCGCCTCCATCGGCAGTTACAGCACTATTAAGTGCCATGTTTTGCGGCTTAAAAGGCGCAACCTTAATGCCGCGCTTAGCAAAAATGCGACACAATGCCGCCACTAAAGTGCTTTTACCTGCATCAGATGTCGTGCCTTGCACCATAAGGGTTTTCATCATTGCTCCCTCTTTAATGTTTGTGCAAGGCCAGCAATAATAAACTCAACCCGAGCAACGTGCTTGGCAAGCGATTGGTGTAACCAACCCGAATGATCAACAAACTGGCGGCTCAATTCACCCAATGGCACAATACCATGGCCTACTTCATTACTAACAAAAATAACCTCGCAGGGAAGCTCTTTAAGCACATCAAGTAGTGCTGCTTTTTGCTCTAGCCAATATGCTTCACCGTGCTGACATAAACAATTACTCAGCCAAAGTGTTAAGCAATCAACCAAAATACAGCGGTCTGCTTTGCCATGCTCTTTGAGCACTTTAGCCAATTGCAGTGGCTCTTCGATAACTTGCCAACGACTATCGCGCTCTAATTGATGACGAGCAATGCGTTCAGCCATTTCATTATCGCCTGCATTGGCTGTCGCAAGATAAATAATCGATTTGCCTGAATTGCTAGCTAGTTGCTCTGCAAAGCGGCTTTTACCACTGCGTGCGCCACCTAAAATCAAGGTATGTGGTTGCTTCATAACATGCTCACTAAGGTTAAATATACAGCCAGCTCAGCAATTTGTTGTGCGGCACCTAGGCAGTCTCCGGTATAACCTGATAACTGTTTTTTGAACCAGTGAATTAATATAAAACGCGTTATAGTAAGTACAAGGATTACAGTGAAGATGTGCCAAATACTGAGCACTGAAAATAACCATGCGAAAAGTATCACTGCCCCGCCTGTCGCAAGCAGTATTTGGTAACTTTCGGTGCTTAAATACATCGCAACGGGTTTTACTTTGCTGGTTGCATCGTGACTAACATAATCCATGTCAGCAATTAAACTCGTTGCGACAATTCGGCTTAAACTCTGCCCTAATAGCAACGCAATGAGTAGCAAATTTAGTGACTCAGACAACACAACTAAACTTTGAAACTTAATAAGCAGCACAATAATAAGCGCAGCCGCTCCGTAAGTTCCTAAACGGCTGTCTTTCATAATGGTCAGCTTATCTTCAACTTTCCAGCCACCACCAAAGCCATCCCACACATCTGCTAACCCATCTTCATGAAATGCCCCCGTCAAAATTAACCCTAAGGCCATAACAAGTGCCACGGAAATTGAAGCAGGAAAAAAGTAACTAAACACGAGATAACCTAAACTTAAAATCCCCGCAAGTAGAACCCCTACCAAAGCAAAATAGCGACTGGCTTGGTTCAATGCCGTCGTTGATACCTCAAAATTGAGCGTCACAGGTATACGTGTTAAAAAACTAACAGCTAGCAATAATAGCTGCTTTTGAGAAGGCGATGGGTTGTGTGTATTCATTGCTTAAACAACCTGCTCAACATGTGCATCTGCAAAACTTGCCATTTCGTTATAAAATGCAAGCGATGATTGTAATAATGGTAACGCCAAGGCGGCACCACTGCCCTCTCCTAAGCGCAAATTAAGGTTTAATAATGGCGATGCGTCTAACGCTGCCAGCATGGCTTTATGTCCTTGCTCATCTGAGGCGTGAGCAAAAATCATATAATCACGTGCATGCGCGTTTATACGTGTCGCAACCAATGCTGCGGCACTGCAAATAAAGCCATCAATAACCACCACCATGCCTACTTCTGCCGCGGCTAAAATAGCACCTGTTATTTGAACTATTTCAAAGCCACCCAGCGCCGCTAATGTCATTAATGGATCGTTAAGATGCGCCTGATGCAAATTAACGGCTTGTTCAACAACCGCAATTTTTTTAGCTACCACCTCATCCGTTACGCCCGTGCCCTTACCCACACATTGAGCGGCAGGTAATGATAATAGAGCAGCCATTAATGCTGCCGCACTGGTTGTGTTACCGATCCCCATTTCACCGAATGCTACGGTATTACACCCTGTATTTTTTATTGCATTCACACGCTGCTTAGCAAACTTAAAGCCTTGTTCAACTTGCGCTGGCGACATCGCCATTGAGGTATTTATTGACTCAGTAATATGCCCTAAACGTTGATTATGAACACTAATATGATGCTGTTCTGACAAAGTGCCTGCATCAACGACCTCTAGCTGCCATCCAAGTTGACGACAAAATACATTAATTGCCGCTCCACCATGCGCAAAATTAGCAATCATTTGTGAAGTCACACTGCTTGGCGCAATCGAAACCCCTTGGCTAGCAACACCATGGTCACCTGCAAAAACGACGAGTGTCGGCGCGTTAATAACAGGTTTAAATTCATCTACAGCGTGCTCTGAGTTAAGAGATTGACTTAAAATGAGTGTCAACGTTTTTGCGCACTCTTCTAATTGACCAAGCGCTCCTAAGGGTTTGGTTTTAAGATCTATTTTTTGTTGAATTACAGATGCATACTGCGAGTTAAGAGGTGCGATATTAAACATGGGCTACCTGCGCTGTTTACGAAAATAAAGTAAAGATAAAAAGAACACACTGCCTATAGCCGCAGTGATCACACCCACAGGCAATTCTTGATTAGTCAGTAAAGTACGACAAAGCACATCGACCCATACCATAAATGTACCACCAACAAGGCTCGTCATTAAAAGGTTGTGGCTTGAGCCTTGCGACGTAAAGTAGCGGACAATATGCGGGATCATAAGCCCAACAAAGCCAACCCCCCCACACATAGCGACCAAAACAGCAGTAATTAACGAACTAAGCAGTAACATTAAAATACGAAAACGTTGAGCATGAATCCCCAGTGTTGCCGCGCTTTCATCACCAAGCAACATAGCGTTTAACTGACGACGAAAAGCGATCATTAACGTCATACACGCAATGATTACGGTGAGCGGGATCCAGAGCGTTCCCCACTCAGCACGTGAAAAACTTCCCATAGTCCAAAATAAGATAGCTGTAATCGCCTGAGGATCGCTAAAATAAAGTAATAAACTGGTTAAAGCACTAAACAGAAATGACAGTGCGACCCCCGCCAATAACATCGCTTCAACTTGCCCTACATGGCGACGCCCAGCAATGCCAATCAACAAAAACATAGAGAGTAAGCTGCCCAAAAATGCAGCAATCGACATACTAAAGCCAAAACTCACACCGGTAAGCGATATAAAGCAAACCACACCAAATGAGGCACCTGAAGAAATACCAAATAAGTAAGGGTCTGCCAACGGGTTTCGCGTTACGGTTTGTAATATAAGCCCAGCAAGCGCGAGCCCAGCTCCAGCTAAAAACGCCAATATCATACGTGGCATGCGCAGTTGCAAAATAATACGTTGGATAAATTCATCACTGCCCTGGCTGATTAAACTATGCAGCACATCACTCATTGATGTACTCGCGGCACCAAAACTGAGTGCTAAAAAGCAACTAACAAGTGCAACGCATACACAGAGACTAAAACGCACCCTATCAGTCATCTTGATGCTCCTGTCTGTTATAGCCGTAATAGTAGGTAATATGTGGCACGAACTCATCAAACGAGGTTGACTGAGGATGAGCAGACACTCTTGCACAAACACCAAAAACATCACTTAACAGCTGCTCGGTAAGCACCTCTTTTGGTGTGCCTTGCGTAATTAATTGACCTTCATCGATAACAAGTAACTCATCACATACGCTAGCAGCTAGATTTAAATCATGAAATGAAGCGAGCACAGTGACATCAAGTGACTTAGCAAGCTCCATAATTTGAATTTGATACTTAACGTCAAGATGGCTGGTTGGCTCATCCATAATCAATAACTTTGGTTGCTGAACAATTGAGCGGGCTATAAGTGCACGCTGTTTTTCTCCACCCGAAAGTGAATCAAAGCTTTGCTGTGTGTGATGACTTAAACCAACCTGCTCGATTGCTTGATAAATACGCTTTTTATCATCGGCATTAGTCGCACTAAACAGGGTTTTGTGTGGGGTGAGACCTAAACTAACTACATCGAAAACAGATAAATTAAATTGCGAAGGAGACTCTTGTAAAACCACAGCAACATTTTTTGCGAATTCATCAGCACTGATTTGCCAAATATTATCGCCAGCTAAAAAGACTGCACCTTGTTGTGGTTTTAAATAGCGATATAAGCAACGCAATAAACTTGATTTACCGGCGCCATTAGGTCCCAGCAAACCAATAAATTGACCTGCATTTAACTGCAAATTGATTGATTTAAGAATTGTTTTATCAGCAATTCCCCAGCTTAAATCAGATACTGAAATTAAAGGGGTTATGCCTTGGCTTTTTAATTGCAAATTACACTCTCTTGGCGAGTTTTATCAACGCACCAGAAAGCACTGACCTATATCAGTAGATAACGTGAGTTGACCCGCTCAATGATACTAATTAGTTTGAATATTAAATCGCTCAAATCGATAAACACTCTACTGTATTAGCATAATAAGACTAATTGTTGTTGCTAAGTATCTGGCTGACCATGTTCATCATGGATTACAGTTGCGGGAACAGCTGGAGAATCTCACCCCATTCCATAGCATATAGATATACCTAAACGACCTCATGATGCGAGTTTCTGTTGGAATTAAAGCAATATAGGCAAGAAATTGATTACACAGAATGGTTATTCCTTTCCTAAAATCAATAACGCGGAATTAATCGCTTTAAACCAACCCGCAGAACGTTGTTCAAAAACTTACTTTCTAAGTTGTTACTTATAAACGTGCTGCAAAGTAACGCCTTGATATAAAGCCCCTGTAAAACGCCGAAATCTAAATTTTGAGGTAGTTCGGTATATTATGGCGGGCTAAGTAAATAATTCAATGAATATCACTCTAGATGGCTAAAAAACTATTTTAGGCCACGCTTGCCCTTGTTCATCTATATATACATCTAACGTTATTAACCCTGCATAAGGTAAATGAAAAACATTAAGGTGAGTATTCGTTTGTTTAGGCATATGACAAATAATAGCGAGGATTTGTTTAATTACACCGGCGTGGCTAATCACTAATGATTGCGTATGTTTGGACTCTGTAAGCGAAACTAAAAATGCCTGCCACCATGCTTCGACTCGCGCGTAAAAGTCAGCCATTAATTCACCATTGGGCACTTTAACCTGCCACGGATGTTGCCAAAAATCACCGACATGAGGTTTACCATTTTGTTGCCAAAGTTGTTGGTAATCTTGGCCATCCCAGTCACCAAAATTAAACTCTTTCAATGCATTGTTATATTGCACATTGATTGTATGCTGACGAGCTAAGAATTCTGCATGCGTTGAACAACGTTTTAGCGGAGAGCTATAAATAGCATCGAAGCGAGATAATTTTGCGCTTGCTAGACGCATCTGTTCATAGCCTACATCTGACAAAGCAACATCAACGTGCCCACAAAGAATGCCCGGAGTTGCAATTTCGCCATGACGTAGTAAGTAAACCCGTGAAGTAAATGCGTCCATAAATATCCTTAATCAGCCATACAAGACGGTAACGCGTTTCTAGCTCAGTGTCGAGTTAGGCTAAACGAATTAAGCGAACATCAAAATGCAGCACTGCATTTGCACCAATTTTACCACCATTCCCCTTTTTACCCCACGCAAGCGCAGGAGGGATCACAAATTCATAGCGAGATCCTATATTCATCAACAAAAGCCCCTCTCTTAGGCCTTCAATCGCTTCCGATAAAGCAAACACCTCCGGCATACCCGCTTTATAGCTATCGGCAATAACATGACCGTCAGCGAGCATAATTCGTTGATTAATAACAACAGTATCAAACTCTGTGAGCTTGTCACCTGCCGCATCCTCTACAACTTTATACATCAAACCCGATGGGCACACTTGTGTATCTGGATGAGCTGAAAATTTGCTGATAAATGCTTCACTATTCTTACGGTTTAAACCTGATGAGCCTTTCGATTTTGTTGTTTTCTTACGAGACACAAAACACCTTAATTGTATTACAAATATAAAACGCTTTATCGCATAACAAAGATAGGGAAGCAAGGAGTTTAAAGTAGAGTAGCAAGCGCTAAAAGCTCAACAATGTCTTAATCTGAAAGATACACTACAGTGGCAATTCAGAGACTTTTCAGCACTAAAGTGCCTTTTACGTCCTAATTATCTCAGCGTGAGGTGAAATAAGCGATTTAAGAGAACCTTTCAATCTGTGTGATCATACCATTCCGCTTAATTAAGTGGTCTATTTTGAGGCAATAAAACCGCGTTGATAACAAGGCAAAAATTTAGTTATTTAGTTGTTCTAAATCAGAAATTTTTAACGCAGGTAGCGACTGGTTTGATCACTCAAAATGATTAAGTATTTTTGCGGATTGGTATCAGACATCTATTTTCTGACATCCGATATAGTAGAAAGCATTAAACACAAAAAAGCCCGATTCTTTCGAGTCGGGCTTTCTTTAATTAGGATCCTGGCGATGTCCTACTTTCACATGGCAAATGCCACACTATCATCGGCGCTGTTTCGTTTCACTACTGAGTTCGGCATGGGGTCAGGTGGGTCCAAAACGCTATTGTCACCAAGAAAATTCTTTTCAATTTTCTTATTATTAATTTTTAAATTTAAAGTCTTTCGACTAAATTAGGAGCCTGGCGATGTCCTACTTTCACATGGCAAATGCCACACTATCATCGGCGCTGTTTCGTTTCACTACTGAGTTCGGCATGGAGTCAGGTGGGTCCAAAACGCTATTGTCACCAAGCATA
>Ga0209434_1000839_pt1 | contig 14221 bp, 17 predicted proteins | sample ETNvirnome_2_300_FD_184068 | JGI IMG/M metagenome (GOLD analysis project Ga0209434, IMG submission 184068) | Marine viral communities from the Pacific Ocean - ETNP_2_300 (SPAdes) (version 2) | ecosystem: Environmental > Aquatic > Marine > Oceanic | place: Pacific Ocean | collected 2013-06-22
TGCCGCAAAATTAAAACTCGGATGGAGTCCTTCTAAAAGTTTAAAAGATTATATTAAAACGGTTACAAGTGATAAAAGTTAAAATATTAAATCCAACAGAAGATCGAAATGAACCGACATTTAGACCGCTATTTTTTGTAAAGGATATGCTAAGAGATTATAGCATTGATATAACTGATTCAGATGATTTTGATTATCTTTTTGTAGGAATGTATGATTTTATTTATAAAGATAAATCTTTATCTGAAAGTACAGATATTGGATTAGAAAATCTATCTAAAATTTCTGGTGATTATTTTTTATTCGACGGGTCTGATTCAACATCACTGATGGGAGCGTATGAAGTATTCGAACAAAGCGATGCAATTTATTTATTTAAAAATCAAATGCTGCAGACTAAAGAAGACTACACGGTACCGTATGCTCACAATAAATGGTTTTGGGGCCAGGATAGCGATTTGAATCTTTCATACGATATCTCAGACGAGCGATGGAATAGAATTAAGTTTACCGGCTTTAATGTGGGACAACTTGTGCCACAGTATAGAAATTTTCAGTCCATCAATAGAAATAAAACAATTGAAATTTGCGCTATATTCAGAGCTAATCATGATCATAATGAAGACCATAAATCTAGAAATGATCATCTCTATACTGCGCATAGAAAGGGCTTGTGGGATAGATTAGAACCGTTGAAATCGAAATACAATATGATTTACGACAGATTACCGTTTGAAGAGTATATACAGAATTTATGGAATTCAAAGATTTCATTTTCACCTTTTGGTATGGGCGAAATATGTTTTCGCGATTTCGAATGCATGCAATACGGAACGATATTTTTTAAGCCAAACCAGGATAGAGTAAAGACGATTCCGAATATTTATGAAGCTGGTGAAACTTATATCGATGTAAAGTACGATTGGTCAGATTTAGAAGAAAAAATCGACTACGTATTATCAGATTTCAATGCAATAAATGAACGGATCAATACCAACATCAGGGAGCGATTTATGGAAGGGTATGATTACGATAAGCTCTGTATGTACTGGTATAATATTTTTAAAAATTTAAATACAGTAGAAACAGATTAACATGGTAAAACGATCTTTTTTAGTATTAGGAGCAGAATCTTCATGTACTCGATTTATAACTAATTGTTTAATCAAAATAGGATGCTCAGGAAAAACCTGGAATAATGATCATGAACAAGAAATTGATTTTAAGGATCCTACTGAAGATTTAATAGTTTGGAGAAGAAGCTTTCCCCATAAATGGGATAATCCTAATAATTATCCTTATATAATTAAAAACACTATAGGTTGGCCGGATACTGATGCGATGTATAATAAACTTATTAGTTTAAACTATAAAGTAACAGTAATAGTTACTATGAGAGATTGGCATGCTATATCCATGTCAGGGGTAGAAAAGGGATATAGGCCCCATACAAACACCTTAGAAAAAGCTTATAATAATACTAAAGAATCATATAAAAGAATTTTTCATTTTATAAATAAATATGATTTAGACTATGTAGTTATGAATTATGAAAGTTTAGTATTAAATGGAGAAAATTATTTAAATTGTATGTTGGAACTTTTAGGTTTAGACAAAATTGAGGAATTAGATTTTAAAAATGCAAATAAAAAATATTATGAAAATAAGTGAAAAAATCAGCATAGTTTCTACATGCCCTGCTAGATTATTTAACCATGAAGGGCAGGGGGTATGGGAAGGCATCCAAAAATACTACCCAAATATTAATTTTTATTTTTATCATGAAAATAGTTTTGAAAAAAAACAAACAGGGGATTTTATAAATTTTAATGATATTGATATACCTCCTAATTATCATATTTTTGATTTATTTGAATTGTATGATGACTTAGAAGGTTTTTTAAAAACATCAGAATTTAATACCTGTGATGCTTTATCAACCCTCGCTAATGATCCTAGTACTCGTGAATATTGGAATAGAAATTCTATTTATTGGTTTAGAAAAACACCTTCAATATTCCACGCTTCTAAAATTTGTACTACCCCTCTTTTATTATTTTTAGATGCTGATAGTTATATTACCCCAAGTAATTCAGGGGCATCTGATGAATTTGATATTAATGAAGATTATATTAATTGGGCATTACAACATGATGTTTTATCTCGACATAGAAAACCTACTCATACTGAAACAGGCCATATAGTGTTTAACTTAGAGAAAAGAGGAAGGGAATTAGCAGAAAAGTTTTATTCATATTATAGAACAGGAAAAGCATTTGGTGAATATAGATGGGATGATTGTTGGATTTTTGATGTTTTAACTGAAAAACTTAAAGTATCTAATGGCCCCTTATCGGTTGCAACCGGTGCTCCTTATAATTTTGAATCTATTATTGATCACCATAAGGGAGAATGGAAAGATATAAGAACTCTTAGAAAGGGAATATAATGAAAATAGGAATAATTGGATTGGGAGCAGTTGGAACTGCAATTAAAAAGGGATTTGAACATCTAGAACATATTGTAGTTTGTCATGATATTATGTTAAATACAACCATTACTGATGTTTTAAATACTGAAATAATATTTGTATGTGTAGGCACTCCCTCAACAGATGAAGGAGTATGTGATTTAAGTGCAGTTTTTGAAGTATGTTTAGAATTAGATAAACATCAATATTCTGGGGTTGTAGCCCTTAAAAGCACAGCTGAACCAGGAACTACATCTACATTATTATCCCAAACAAATTTAAATCTAGCATATGTTCCAGAATTTCTAAGAGAAAGATGTGCATTTGAAGATTTTGTATATAACCATGAAATTCTTATTATAGGAACAGATAATGATATAGCCTATAGATCTATTATAAAAGCCCATGGGTATCTCCCTAAAGATGTAATTAAAGTTTCAGTTACTGAAGCAGAATTAATAAAATACTATTGTAATACCTATAAAGCAATGAAGGTGATATTTGCAAATGCCTTTTATGAAATATCAAAAACATTAAATGCAGATTATAATGCAATTAGATCCGGTTTTTTAAAACATACTATAACACAACAAGATTATACAAAAGTTGATAAAAATTTTAGAGGATATGGGGGAATGTGCCTTCCAAAGGATACCCAAGCAATGGATGCTTTATGTAAAAAACTCCAATTAAACATTAAAATATTTAATACAATTTGTGAAGATAATAAATTATATAAAACAACAGTCCCAAAGGGAATGAGAAAATGAAAAAAATATTAGTAACAGGGGCAGCCGGGTTTTTAGGTTCACATTTGTGTGATGAATTATTAAGTAGGGGGTATAATGTAGTAGGAATAGATAATTTTTTTAGGGGTACCCCTCAAAATTTACCAACCCATCCTAATTTTAAATTTTATGAATTTAATTTAGTTCAAACAGGATGTGATATTTTTAAAAATGAAAACCCCGATATAGTAATTCACTATGCTGCTATTAATGGGACTAAATATTTTTATGATATACCCTTTAAAGTATGTGATGAAAATATTAGAATGACCCAAAATATTTTGAATGAATGTTCATCAATAGAAAACATTAAAAAAATAATATATGCTTCTTCCTCAGAAGTGTATGGGCCTACTCCTATTGTTCCTACTAAAGAAACAGAACCTATTATTTTATATCCCCTTTCTGATAGAGATTCTTATGCTTCTTCAAAATCAACAGGGGAATTTTTAGTAAGGTTATGGGCCAAAGAGAATGAAAAAAATTATTTAATATTAAGACCTTTTAATACTTATGGTTCTAGAATGGCTACTAAAGGATATGGCCAAGTAATTCCTGAATTTATTGAAAGAGCACTTTATGAAGATAAGTTTACAATAGTAGGAGATGGAAAACAGACAAGATCCTTTTGTCATGTAAAAGATCATAGTATAATAGCTTGCAATTTAATGGAAAGGGTTAATAACAAAACCCTTAATATTGGATTTGATGAAGAAACTAGAATTAAAGATTTAGCTAAGATTTTACATGAAATTTTAAATAAAAAATTTAAACCAACCTATTTAGATTCTTGGAAGAATGATACTCAATGGAGAAAACCAGATTTAGGTGAATTGAGAAAATATATAAAAAAATATAAATTTATATCCTTAAAAGAAGGACTAATTAGCTTAATACCTTATTATGAATAAAAAACAATTTTTAGATCTAGGTAAACAACCTATAGCAAATGGATTTTTACATAAAGAAGAAATTAATAATGAGTTTTTCTTTAATTTAAAAGTAGGGTTTGATGAAGAAACTAAATTAGTAACTCAAATGGAGTATGTTGATCCTCCTTTAATGTTTAATGAAAATTATGCATACCGCGGATCCATGTCAGAGACCATGAGGACACATTTTAGAAAGTTAAGCCACCAGTTACAAATTGAAAATGGACATAGAAATCCTAATTTAGAAATATTAGAAATTGGTAGTAATGATGGTGTATTTATTAAGAACTGGAGCCCAAAAAATGTAGTAGCAGTAGAGCCATGTAAAAATTTTGCTGATGAGACGCGTGCATTAGGGTATACTACTTATAATAAATTTTGGACTACAATCCTCACAGAAACTATTAAAAAACAACATGGCAAAAGAGATATTATTTTTGCAGCCAATTGTATATGCCATATTCCAGATTTAGATGACACGTTTACTGCGGTTGCATCTTTACTAAAGGAGGATGGAGTTTTTATATTTGAAGACCCATCATTAGCTGGGATGATTAATAATAATTCATATGACCAAATATATGATGAGCATCCTCATATATTTTCAGTAATTGCATTAGATAATATATTACAACGAAATGGATTACAAATATGCAGAGTTGAAAATTTATTAGTACATGGGGGTTCTAATAGGATATTTGCTAAAAAATTAGGCTCAGAAATAGATGAAACTGTAGAACAAAATAAAGTATATGAACGGATATTAGGATTAGATAATTTTGAAACCTTTGTAAGGTTTGCAAAGAAAGTACGACAGTCTAGAGAAGATTTAATTAGAATATTGGTAAGATGTAAAAATGAAGGTAAAAGGGTTATATCTTATGGAGCTACTTCTAAATCTACTACTATTTTTAATTATTGCGAAATAGGACCAGATCTTATAGAATATATTACCGATACAACTCCTAATAAACAAGGAAAATTATCACCGGGGATGCATATATCTATTATCCCACCAAATGGGGGTATTGACGATTCAATAGATTGTGTATATTTAGGAGCTTGGAACTTTATTGAAGAAATTAGTAAAAAAGAAAAAGATTTTGTAGACCGAGGAGGTAAATTTATTACTCATGTTCCAATAGTAAAGTTTATTTAATTACAAAAAAATTAATAATTAAAACATAAAAATATGGATAATATGGATAATATATACAAAAGACTATATAAAAATTTCAATGATTATAATAGAGGCGACTCTTTAGCAATTTGGAAGAATAGAAAATATAGGGAAGCCCACTACTTTAAATGCTTATCAGATTTATCTTCTTATAAAGAATTATTCGAATCCTTCGGAACGGATGGGATAACAGATGGTATAAACTGTGAACATTTTCATAAGTATTCTACTTGGTCAGAGTTTAATAACGTAATACAAAAAGCTGAAAATCTTGTTAAAAAGACAAAAAATATAACTTTAGATGATTTATCTATTGAGCCTATATGTCAATTATATGGTGTTCCTTATAATAATAAAATCATCCCCCCTATATTTTATAAATTCGGATTAATTTTAAACGATTTAATCAATCTCTATAATATAAATCCTCCTAAAACTATTTTAGAAATAGGAGCTGGTTATGGAGGTTTCCCTTACTTAACTCTAAATAAATTCCCTAATAGTAAATATATTATAATTGATATACAACCAACTCTTTCAGTTTCATCATATTTTTTACATAAAATGGGTAAAAATATAGTTTTACCAAACGAGTTCACGTCATTAGACTCATTTATAAAATCCGACAGTGACTGTTTATTTTTACATCCTGAACAAATCAGAGATATACCTAACAAAAGCATAGATTTATGTATTAATATGGATTCATTATTAGAAATACCTATTGATATCCAAATTGAATATATATCACAAATTAATAGGATATTAATAGATCACTTTCACTCCAATAATAGAGCAAAATTACAGAAATCCCTTTTATCTAATTCATCTCAATATAAAGATTTTTACAATAATTGTGAGTATAGAGAATATCCAATTTATGAACCTATTCAAGGCAATAACAGAGAAAATCAAATAATATTCCAGTTAACTTTATCACCCCAATATCAAACTGAATTATTTACACTTCATAATGGCAAATAGAAAACAAATAACAATAGAGGATGTTAGATTTTTTAACACTCGTACTATGGTTGAGCCTGATGGTAATTTAGTACCTATAGAATCTAACTATGATGTTCCTTTTAACATAAAACGAATTTTTTATGTTTATGGAGTTAAGGATCAAAATGATAGAGGTAAACATGCCCACTATAAAACAAAACAAGTTTTAATATGTTTAAATGGAAAAATTGAAGTTTTAGTCCATGATGGAAAAAGAAAACAGAAATATTTACTAGAATCCCCCCAACAAGCTTTATATATTCCTGAAATGATTTGGGATGAACAAGTTTATTTAACTGAAGATACTGTTTTGTTAGTGTTATCCGATATAAAATATCTTCCTGAAGATTACATCCATGATTTTGAAGAATTTAAAAAAATGAAAATATGAATATACTAATAACAGGAGGTTGTGGTCATATAGGGTCTTATTTAATTAGATCTCTAGAAATGAATAAACACAATATTACAGTTGTAGATAATTTATTAACTCAAAGATATTGTTCATTATTTGATTTAAAAATTCCTATAAAATTTATAGAAAAAGATATTAAAGATTTAAAACTAGAAGATTTAAAAGTCATAGATATTGTTGTACATCTAGCAGCTATAACTAATGCAGATGAGAGTTTTAATAATAAAGAAGAAGTAGAAAAAATTAATTATGAGAAAACTAAAAATTTTATAGATATATGTGAACAAGCTGGGTGTAAATTCATATTTCCTTCTTCTACAAGTGTTTATGGAGTAGCTGCTGATATTGTGTATGAAGATGAGGATAAATTTTTAAACCCACAAAGTCCTTATGCTGAATCAAAAATTAATATTGAAAATTATTTAAAGGAAAATGTTTCAAATTATTTAATATTAAGATTCGGTACAATATTTGGGATAAGTGAGGGTATGAGATTCCACACAGCTATAAATAAATTTTGCTATGAAGCTTCATTAGGCAGACCATTAACTATATGGAAACAAAATTATAAACAATATAGACCTTATTTAGGGTTAAAAGATGCTGTAAGGGCATTAAATCAATTTTTAAGAGAAAATTATTGGAATGAGACTTATAATGTGTTAACAGGAAACTACAAATTAAAAGACATAATAAAATCCATTTCAGAAATAGTTGAAATTAATTTAAATATGGTTGATACCCCTTTACTTAATCAATTTTCTTATAAAGTAAGTGATGAAAAAATAAAAAATATTGGGTTTGAACCTAATGAAAATTTAAATGATAATATTATAAAAACTCTTAGAACCTTAAGAAACCTAAAATGAAAAAAATATTAATTACTGGGGGTGCAGGTAGATTTGCAAACCACATAAAAAATATATGTGAGGGCAATAAAAATTATAAATTGCTATTGCCAATTAAAAAAGAAATGGATTTTCGTTCTTTAGAAAATTGTGAGAAATATTTTGAAGAACATAATAATGATTTTGATTATGTAATCCATTCGGGGGGGTTATCGTCTCCTATGATAAGGCATAAAAACTGTCCAACTTTAAGTATTCAAACCAATATTATAGGAACATCTAATATTGCAATTGTTTGTGAAAAATACAAAAAGAAATTAATTTATATTTCAACAAATTATGTTTATCCTGGAATAAAAGGAAATCACACAGAAGAATCCGAACTTAAACCCTTTAACAATTACGGCTGGTCTAAACTAGGAGGAGAATGTGCAGTTATGCATTATAATAATACATTAATACTACGTGCCTGTATGAATGCTGTTCCCTTCCCCCATGAAAGAGCTTTCACGGATGTAATTAGTTCTCATATGTATGCTGATGAAGCTGCAGAAGTTACATTAAAAGTGTTAGATGAGGTAGGTATTATAAATGTGGGGGGAACTGCTCAAACAGTGTATGATTTTGTAGTTGAACATGAACCAAATATTGGTAAAATTAGTGTAAAAGAGATTACTGACCTAGTAATAAATACAAATAGTAGTATGGATATAAATAAAATGAAAACTATACTAAATGATTAATTTATTTAATATACCAAATTATACTATTGACACTTCAAAATTTAGTCATTATCTTCATGGGGATATAGTTGAAGAATTTGAATCTAATTTTAGAGAATATGTTGGTGCAAAATATTCATGTTCTATAAATAGTGCAACAAATGCAATATTTTTATCTTTACTAAATAAGAACACTACAATTAATATACCAAGTATGATCCCTCCTGTGGTATGTAATGCAATTTTAACCTCCGGAAACAAAATAGATTTTACTGATAATACTGATTGGGTAGGTGATTCTTATATATTACATGAATTTGAGGATTATAAAATTATAGACTCAGCTCAAAAAGTAGATTTAAATCAATTTAAAAAAGAAGCCAACGATGGAGATTTAATGATATTTAGTTTTTATCCTACAAAACCTGTAGGAAGTAGTGATGGTGGTATTATTGTTTCTAATGATAAAGAAAAGATTAAATGGTTTAAAGAAGCAACTATGAATGGGATGTCCTATTCTCATAATAATTGGGACAGGAAAATAAAATTCCCAGGATTTAAAATGTATATGAATTCTATTCAGTGTTATATTGCTAATGAGAATTTAAAATTATTAGATTATAAGAAAAGAAAATTAAAAAAAATTAGAGATTTTTATAATAGTGAGTTAGGGTATAATAATACAAGTGACCATTTATATAGAATAAAAGTAGGTGATAATAAAAAATTTATAAAATACATGGGGGAAAAAAGTATTGTGTGCGGTATTCATTATGATGCTTTACATTTAAATCCTATTTATAATAATTGGTTTAAATATTCTTTACCTAAATCAAACAAAGAATCAAAACAAACAGCTAGTATACCCTTTCATGAAGATTTAGATGAAAATGAACAGTTAGGGTATATTGTTGAACACATAAAAAGATATAAATAAATGAATTTCGTTCAAAGACCAAAATATATTGAAAATGAATTAGTTTTATATGATTTAGTTAAAGAACTTTCTCCTAAAATAATAGTTGAATTAGGGTATGGTACAGGGGCATTAACTGTTGCTATGAGTTATGCTGTAGATAATAGTAATATTTTTAGTTATGATATAAAAAATAATAACTTAATAAAAAATAATTTATCTGATAGAAATCTTTTTAATAAAAATAACCATACTATTATTCCGGGAAATGTATTTAATACTTTCTTCAATTCTCCCTTTCCATTTGATTTTATATTAATTGATATTGATAATACTTGGGAATTGCTTTATAGTATCATTATTAAAAATGAATTTATGTATAATCAAATTAAACCTGGGGGTAAAATTATTATTGAAGGGGGATCTAATGCTCATCCTCGTATAAATAGAAGTACATTAAACCAATTCCACAATAAACTAGGTAAAAAAGTTTTTGATTTTGAACACATTTCAGGGCCAAGAACAAGTCTTTCAAAATTAAAATTATTATGAAAAAGTCAGCAGTTGTTCTTATGGGGTGGCATTACCCGTCCCAACCTTATAACATTTTAACCCAACAAATTTTACCAAAGGGTTGGGATGTTGATTATTTTGTTATTGGGTTTAGAGATCCAATTTATTCTCATAATGAAAAATCTTTACCTGAACCAAACAATATTCTTAATCAATTAGATTTATTATTATATGAAACTCCTGTAGATAAAGAATATCTAAATCAATTGGGTTGGAAGTATATTGAATTTCATCAAGGAAACGAATGGGAGGGAGCTAATTTCTTTTTATCTCTTTATGACTATAAAGATTATGATTGTTTATTATTTGCAGGAGATGATTTATTAGTATTAAATGACCAATTATTTTTTAATACTTTAGGTTCTAATAGTTCTTTATTTATAAATGAAAAACCTCATGGAAATTGGGTCCCTCGATTAGAAACAAAAACCAATTATGAAGATTGGTTAGTTATCAGTAATGCAATATTACCTAATAGACAAATGATTAGAGGGTCTTTTGAAATATTTAAAAAAGAAATATTTGATATTATGGAAGGAAAATTTCCATTATACCCTAAATTAAAAGAATTTTCTAAAAAAATTCAAAATAATACTAAATCTCTATCTTATATGGAGTTAGATGAATATAACACTCAATGCTTACCTTTTATTAATGATATAATTAATAAATTTGATCTATACCATAAATTTAGATTTTTGGGTGATAATTACAGAGTTAGTAATTATATTATAGAAGGAGAAAGAGGTTATATTTCAAGCAATCAATGTGGGTCTTATGTTAATTCTTATATTGAAGGAATAAATAAAATTTCAAATCAACTGTATTCATGAAAAAAAACATACTATTTTTTACAGCTTTAAAAGCTAATGATCCTAATATGCATAGCTATATGGAATGGTCATTAAAAACTTGGGAGTATTATGCTAAAAAACATAATTGTGAAATTTTTATATTAGAAGATCCTTTATATGATACTGAATGGATGCGACCTACTTGGCAAAGATGGTATGTTTATGATCTTTTAGAAGCTAATAATATTGAATATAATCAAATAGCTTTAATAGATATTGATACAATGGTTCATTGGGATTGCCCTAATATTTTTTCTTTATCTAATAATCAATATACTGGGGTAATTGATGATTTAAGTATAGAATGGACTTATAATAGCATAAATGGATATAAACAATTTTTTCCTCAAGTTGATTTAGACTGGACCCAGTATATTAATAATGGAATACTAATTCTACCAGATAATGGTAAAGAATTTTGTAATAAAGTTAAACAATTTTACTTAGATAATGTAGACTTATTAAGAGATTTACAACATAACACATTAAAAAAGGGAACTGATCAAACCCCAATAAATTATATGGCAAAAGAGTTTTTTGGTGATAATATTAACTACTTATCTAAAAAATTTAATATGACTCATATGTATAAAACCCATGCTTTTATAGAAGGAATTTTCATTAAATGTAGCTATATTTGGCATTATAATGGGTTACCTAGAGAAGAAAGAAATGGTTTAATGAATCAAACTTGGAATTCAATTAAAAATAATTATCAATGAACACAATCAATTTAGTATCTTCTTTACCAGATAAAAAAGAATATAAAAATACTACATCTCATAAATTTAAAGAAGATTTAATCTCCTTTTTTAAAGATAAAAACATAATTAATGCTCTAGAAATAGGAGCAAACCATGGTCATACTACTAAAGTTTTGAGTTATATAGCAGAAAAAGTATATGCCATTGACTGGGAAGAGGAGAATATAGAATATGTTAAGAGTGTAAATAAAGAAAGAGATAATATTATTGCTATACAAGGAAATGCTTATGAAGATTCAACTTATAAGGATATTAACTGTAAATTTGATTTAGTTTTTATTGATTGTGTTCATATATATGAAAATGTAATTGCTGATATAAATAGATCTTTAGAATATTTTAATGAAAATAAAGGTATTTATTTAGTCTTTGATGATTATGGTCATCCCCATCCTGTAACAAAAGGAGTTAAAACAGCTATAGATGAAAGCATTAATTCCGGATTGAAACTTGAAAGGTATATTGGAGAAGATAAAGGTTATTCTTTTGGTGAGAATACTACATTAATAGGTAATGAGGGTATAATTTTAAGTTATGGAATATGAAAACTAAATTTGCAATAGGATGCTTAATTCAGTGGTATGAAGTAAACATTATTGAGGAGTATATTGATTCTCTTAGAGATGCTGTAGATTATTATGATGGAGAAGTAAAAATCGATTTTACTATTGTAACAAATCAAGATCTTGAAAAAATGCAAGATAAGGCTAATATGGAGGATATAAAAGAAAAAATACAGGAACACATTGCTATAATTGAATGGGGCTGTAATAAAAAAACTAATGTTTATATAAATGTAGAAAAAAGAATAACTAATAAATTAGTTACAATCGCCGATTATCGTAGAGAATTTAATGAAAATTATTGTGATGAAGTAGATGTATTGGTTTGGGGTGAATCAGATGCTATTTTACCTAAACAAATGTTTACAATTTTAGATAATTTGCATCAAATGTCTTTACAAAATAATAACCCTAAATATATAGCATTTTTTGGAACGTGTAAAATGTGGGATGATAGTTGGAAAATACTTGAACACCCTGATTTTACTAACAAACCTCATATTGATAATGATTATGATAATTGGTGGTCATTAAAGTATACAATGACAAAAGAGGAAATGAATCAAATAAATGATAAAACTGAGGAACTAGAAGTATTAGTATCTCCTCAACATAAATTTAATGGGTGTGGTTTAATAATATCTTCTGAAATTATTAAAGCAGGGGTCAATATCCCTCGTTCTGTATTTTTTGTTCATGAAGATACAGCATTTATGCAAATGACAAATAAAATTTTAGGAAATATACCACAGTATATAATAAAAAATATATTATTAGTTCATAATAGAAATCATCCTGATAAGAGAATGTACATTAAAGGTGAACGTAAAGATGGTACTATGAATGAAAAGAGAAGAAGTAACGATTGGTATACTAAAGCAAATAAGATGAGTGAACAAAATTGTTATAATATATTTAATCCTAATTATAAATCTTTTACTTGGAAAGACGTATGGAAATAGCATTTTTTACAGAAGGACAATATCAAGGGAGGATTCCAAGAAATCATCCTAATATGAGAACTGATTTAGCTTGGGTCTGTGCCCTAGAAGCTGAGCATTGGAATATAAATCAACCTCCCAATAAACATTATGATGTGGGGATTGTTATTATTCCTAAAAAAAATCCTCAATTTGATATAAAGATTTTAAAAAGATACTGTGATAAAATAATAGTAATGCAAGAAGGGCCAAACTGGTATTGGCAGGATTATCCTTTAGAACAACAAATATGGTATTTTAATACAATTCAAGAATCAGATTTTATGTTTGTCCATAATAAATCAGACCAAAAATATTATCAAGGACTTACAGGAAAGAAGTGTGGGATTTTACCATCTTTAATGATTGAAGATGAGATAAAAGATCTGCCAAAAGTTAATCGTCAAGATGTAATAATAGGTGGTAATTTTTGCAGCTGGTATGGTGGATTTGATTCATATATTATAGCCCAAGAATTAGATTGTTCTATTCATATTCCTAGTATGGGAAGAAAAATTGGTGGGGAGGAACAAATGGAAAATTTAAACCATTTACCTTACATGAATTGGGTAGAATGGATTAACAAATTAAGCCAATTTAAATATGGTGTTCATTTAATGAGAACACATGCTGCCGGCACATTTACACTGAATTGTGCGTTTCACGGAATACCTTGTATTGGATATAAAGGATTGGATACACAAGAAGAATTACATTCTGAATTAACTGTTTATGATGGAGATATAGAATCTGCTAAGAAACTTGTTTGTCGTTTACGAGATGATGTGGAATTTTATAATGATATGAGTACATTGTGTGCAGAAAATTATAAAAAATCATTATATAATGAGAAAAACTTTATACCATATATAATAGATATATTGAGAGAAATATATGAAAAGTAAACTTATTAGTTTCATACAGCCCAGCCGAAACACTTTAAAATATCTTAAATGGTCTTACGAATCAATAAGAAAAAATCTCAGTCCCGATCATGAAATCTGTTGGGCAGATGATGCTTCAACAGATGGTACGTGGGAATGGATGCAAGAGATAGCTAAGAAAGATTCGCGCGTAAAGATATATAGAAATGAGGGTCCTGAACGATTAGGTCATACTATTTTATACGATACTTTAATAAATGATTATGCTACAAATGATATTGTAATGATATTTCATAGTGATATGTATGCTTGTCCAAATATGGATAC
>Ga0209434_1000840_pt1 | contig 14218 bp, 8 predicted proteins | sample ETNvirnome_2_300_FD_184068 | JGI IMG/M metagenome (GOLD analysis project Ga0209434, IMG submission 184068) | Marine viral communities from the Pacific Ocean - ETNP_2_300 (SPAdes) (version 2) | ecosystem: Environmental > Aquatic > Marine > Oceanic | place: Pacific Ocean | collected 2013-06-22
AAGTTGTTGCTCTGAATATTGACGCCATATGTTAGCCTTACGCAAATGCTAGTGATGCTACACCATAATAATTTGAACCATCATAGTAAAAACTAACGATGTCGACTGAACTTGCGGCGGTGGATAGGGTTGGTGCTGATCCTCCAGGCCATAATACAGCTGCCGGCCATGTGACTGTTCGACTTCCGGATCCGTCTTGAACAACCTTTAATAAAAAGTTTCCAACACCCACGGGTGCTGTAAATGTTAGTGTTACTGTTGCAGCTGTAAGTGTTATCTTCTGTTTTTGATATGATGACCAGTCTATAGTTGCAGAAGAGCTGGAATTTCCGTTATCATATTCCTCATTAAATGCGATAATTCCTTCTGCCCCTACTGACCCACTTACCACTACATCTCCGCCGAATAGCGATGTGCCCCTAATTATTGATGACCCTCTAGACCCTCCCGAACCAGATACAAAAAAGCTGACATCTGATCCCAGGTCTGTGCGGTATGAACCAATCTGCAACGGTGAACCACCGTGTAATGAACCAGATATTACAACATCACCTCCAAAAACTGAGGTGCCTTTTACTGCTGTGTCCTTAGAGCCCACTGTCCCCGAAACAAAGAATGCCATGTCTGTGGCAGCTGACTCGTCAAGTGAAGCGGGTGCACCGCCTGAAAGAATAATAACCTGATCATTTGCCCCGTTGACATGAAGCGCATAGATTCTATTAACTGAATTGACCCGAAAATTTTGACTATTACTTTGAGCATTAAAAATTGCACCGCCGTCTGAGTGCAGTAGGATGTCGGCAGTGGCAGCACTAGTACCACCAAGAACTACTCCTTCTTCATCAGTAGGATAAAGAAGAGTACCAGCATCAGTCCACTTGTCGCCACTACCAAGAGCAGATCCGTTAAAATAAAGAGTGCCTCCAGTGTTATAAAGCCTATTATCTGTATCAGTCGGGGTGAAATCACTAAAAATAATTGATCTAGAGGCTATTATCTGTCCTCGAAAATGAGCAGTCGATCTAAATCGTGAATCTTCTAAGCCAACTCGAAGCTCATTTGGGTACACACATGCCTTTATCTCTCCAGTTTCTGCATCTGAAAAAGTAATACGCTCTGTGGCTTTCGCTGTAGCTACACCAAATTTTGTTCCGTCTGACATATATCAAGAGCCTCCAGCTATTTACGCTTCTTCATGTGTGTGACACCTGCCTGATTAGTATTTGTGTCCCCGGGTTTCATTCCAATTGCAGCTGTGGCAGAATCAAGTGCTTTTGACAGAGTATCAGACACACCTGTTATTCCCTGTCCAACAGTAACCGATTCATATACAACAGAAGGGGGAAGTTTTCCATATGTCTGTGAAGAGTCTTCGATATACGGACGAGATGATGTAACATCTGTGCTGACATTAATGAGCGTAGTGGACGACCACTCTACCTCTATCCCAGATGAGTCAAAGAACCGCTGGGTTACAGCAGACTGTCCCAATTCTCTCGCCACCACAAAGCCTGCCTCCTTTAATTTCCTCTTGTCATCTATTGAAGCTGACTCTCTAGTGGGCTCATAAAAGAACTTTGTAAAGGGTCTCTGCTCTAGCATATCTCTAAACTGTCCAAATCTTCCATATCTAAAGACAGCAGTGCTGTTATAGGGTTTTATATTAGCAATACCGTATTTATACCCCTTTGAACCTGTCACGAAGTGACTTAGTCTTGCTGCTGCTGCTCCTTGATTCCGCCACCCTATGCTGAATAAAATTGTCTCTACTACGCCAGGAGTGTGAACTGAGTGTGCAATTGGCCTGCCAATTGCATTCTGAAGTAGAATCTTTTGATTAAACTGTCTCTCAACTCTCGTATCATAGGGGAATGGCGACTTGAATCCAGCACACTCCCCATATCTGGCATCCGCTAGCCTGAGAATGGGGATTCCGTACGGGGTTACTCCAAATGTTGATCCCGTCCACCTTTTTCCATAATTGACCATGGCAGGCATAACTGAGTCATAAAACCTTTCTGATCTATCAGTCAGCCTGATACTTCTGACTAGAGATCCCGAAGTCACGGGCGCTGTGTTCGCTGAAAAATCTCCGATTACAGCTCGGCTGTTGTCAAAAATTGATCCAGTCAAAAAATTATCTATATATGATCCAGAATAAACGACACTTTGTTCGATCTCATATTGATCTAAAATATAGCCATCATCATAGGCCACCCTAATGTTGGCGGAAGAAAGATTTTGATATCGATTAGGCAAAACCTCATGATTTAATCGAACAAGGCTTCCGAAAAGAGTAAGTGATGCTGCACCCGCTTGAATTACCATGCTAGATCCGGTCATTCCAGAAATAGACTCCATCCTCACATTTCCGCAAGATGCCACGACGGCGGCACTTTCATCATATGTACGGGTGGATGAAACGCCGGCATCAAACCCAAACACAAGCTCATCCTCTGGAAAAAGCAAATAAGGAGACCATGTTGTGGTGTCAACGTCCGTAGAAAATCGACCAATTCCCTTGTCGGGTGGATTTGTATTTGCAGTTGATAAGCCAGCTGGATTTTTTCTTGGACGAGAGTCTTGAGTAAGTACCCTGTTGATCGAGGATGGATCAAGACCGTTATATTTTCCAAAGAAATTTAATCTGTTATTTCCATTACCAATTGTTACCTCTTCGATACCAAAAGATTGTGAGGGCTGGGTGGTCCCGCCCATCCAGTAATCCTGCATCTGCACCTGACCGACGGGAGCTGTATTGTTATCTCCGCTATCATCACCGGTGGCAGGAAACCTAGACGCTCCTAAAAATCTCTGACTAGCCACAGTGGGTATCATTCTTAGATCAATTCCGCCTGCAGGAGAGGTATATACAGCTGCTGCATTGACTGCTGTGGTACCACTTACTGGAATGTTAAAGTCATGTGAAAATGCAGGCGTGTGCGGAAGAGATTGACCAGCTGCCAAAGAAGAAGAGACTGACGTAGTAGTACCGTTGTCCCACGTCGGAGAATTATAAAATGTTATGGCACCACTCATCACAAGATATCTCATGCTAGAGGAGCAATCCTGGATGCTATCAACTAGATGGTCACCTATCTTTTGCTGTCGATAGATAAAAAAGGTATAATTGTCAATATCTCTATTGGCGCCGTCTGCCTTAAGAGTGTCGGGCAAGCCCGTATCAACATTGCGAGGACCGTTAGACCGGCTCGCGATGATCGGAATATTAAGAACTGCCTTTTCAAGTAAAAAAGGCGCTGTAATAAGAGCAGATAGTGGAAATGCCTGACTTGCGGTAGCATGGTAGATCCCGGCAAAAGGAGCTGCACCTGCAATCGTAGGGGCTGCCAGATTCTCATAACCAAAGCCTCTTTGAAGACTCGATATAGACGGACAAAGATAGCTGTCATGACTAGACATTGAAAACTGATAAGGCTTGAACCGATGCGGAGTCATGGGAGCAATCTTGTCATTTGCCATGCTGTATGTAAAAGTATATCCGAGATCTTGACTGGTACCTGGGTCAGTTAGACCTATCTGCTCCCAACGAGTTTTTGAAAAATTATAATATCGAAACCCTGTTAAATCTTTACCTGAGTATTCTGGGCCCGTCCTATCAGTATATGAGGAATCATACCTGGTGAGGATAGCATTGCTTACATTAGGGATGTTAATTGTTAATCTAGCTTTATCTTTCAAGGGTGACTCAAACCCTCGCATTATTCGTGCCGGGGTTCCTACATGATAAAAAGTAGCAAAAGTGCCCCCAGCGCCAATCGTTGGTGGATCATCTCTAAAAGGTCTATACCTCCCCACCGAAACGGCGGATATATTTCTCGTAAATGGATTTGAAAATCCATCTAATGATGAGACAGAGCTGGGAGGTAGTTTGGCTGGTGCGATAAAGCAAGGGGGATTATTCTTAAAAGCCCCCTTATTAAATCTCGGATCACTGGAAGCTGCACCCATTCCAACGGCTACGCTGCTAACCAGAAAATTTTCAGGGTCGGCTGCGGTAAAGGCCTCTCCCGCGTAATTCTCACCCGTCGTAGCATTAGACGTCATATTAGGAACGATGTTTATCTCATTGCTCGCATCGAATGGCTGTGACTGTTGTACTGACTGGAGTGCATTCCTCCACTGATCAGAGATTCCTATGTCACTAATAACCTCTGGTACAAAGAGTCGGCCGGTCGCCTTAGCCTGAAACTGAGAAAGATCACCTGCGGTAACCTGATCAAGTCTAATCGCCCCCTCAGCCACCTGCCCCATCTGTTCGAACTGTTCTTTGTTATCTTGCTGCTTCAGCTGGTTTTTTGGAGATGCCTTGGGATCAAAATTTGTAAATTCTGGATTAGGCTCATAAACGCTCTCGTCACCCATTATCCTATCTCCCTTCTGTAAAGGTCAATGTATGCAATAGAGTCTATCTGGCCGTTTTGTATCTGAGGCCCTGACTCGCCTGATCCGGTTACAAATGGCATAAAGGTCCATCCCTGGCTAGCGTTAGAAGATTGATAGCTCCCGAGACCAAGATCTCTAATTTTTATAAAACCAAAATCTCTCTTATCACTATATAAGTTTACAGAGTCGTCAAATGGATTCGGTTTTCCCACGTTTGGATAGTAATATCCTGGTGTGCCTAGCTTAAATGTAACTGATCCAAAAGAAATGACATTAGCAGAGTCCTCAAAAAAGCTCCAGCCTGGCGGCTGGAGTTCACTTTTTTTAGCTAGTTTACCGCCCCAGTGAGTCCGAGACGATACTGGAATTGCAACCCTGTCAACTGTCTCTGCCCAATGAAGTGATGCTCTAATGGTGTGAGAAGTAAATGGTCCCCCTATTGCAGAATTAATTCTAGTCCTCCTAATATCCAGAGGCTCGATCACTCCATCCATCTGTGCTGGGTCGAGAAAGTAAGGCGTATCAAGGATAACTGGGTAAGCTAGCACTCCCTCGCAGCAGCTATTAAGGTATATAACTGGATTAATTCTTCCTGGTATGTCATAAAAAGGACTGGGATCTTCCCACAGCTTAGCCTGCCCATATGAGGTAGTCTCTAGAATATGTGATAATTTTTGGCCTGCTATAAAGGGAAAATTAGCTGAACCCGGTAGGTATATGAGAGACTTGCGGTAGTCACTCATATCACGGACGCTTGCTCCCTGGCGAAATTTGTCAATTTCACGTGTATCTATGCCAGCCTTGCTAGGCTTTAACGTAGAAACCGGAGGATCTAGATCGACAATAGGTCTATCTCTAAACGGTTCCTCACTCTGTGCCGATCTATTTTTCAATTTTTATTTCCTACCATTTTGCAAGTGTGCCGTCGATTATCGATAATGACAAATTTCCCTTATCAGTATTCCTTTCAATTGACTTTAGGTAAATTTCATCAAATAAATATCTAAATCTAGGTCGTTCAAGAACATGAGACTCAATGATAAAATTAACTCCTAAAAATTTAGTCTTCTTTGGAATTAACTGCTCAATTAAATCTGTAAATGCTGTATCAAACCATTTAAAAATCTCAAAAAATTGTTGAATATTAAGCTTATCAGTTAATCGATTAAAATAAATCTTTCTAAGCTGATCAATGTCAGGATAAAATTCATCAAATATCGTATTGGGCGTGCCGAGAGCATCATCAAAAAAATCTAAAGATGAAAACATTGTCATCATATCCTCGTCTAGTGCCCTAACAGAGGAAAAATCTATAGAAAATCTCGTATCGTCATCGGGTGTTTCAGATTCGGGAACCTCATATAGCGGTGTAAGAGAGGCATAGGCATAATCATCAAGATATTTTGAATTTTTAAAGCTTCTAATTCTAATTTTATTATCTGCCTGAGACATATCAAATTTGGGTGAAAGCATGCTAAAATAAAACTGATGAGGTTTGATTATTTCTTTAGTATTTTCAAATCCGCTTCCCGATATGAAAAGTTTATTTTGACTAAAATCTATAAGATGAATATTACCCGCTGCGTCTGATTTAGTTATTACTTGATCAATGGAAGCGTCGCACCTTAATCGATCAAAAGACCCAGTAGAAATAGTATCAAAATTAAAATTTATAAGAGGATTTTTAACGCCGGTAGATTTAAAATTTCTTACATGCTCACGCCAGTTAGATTCTTCAAATCCTTTTGACCAAAACCTAAGACGCGCCACTTTTCCACCAAACTTAGTTTCTCGAGCATCAGACGCAACAGATACATCATTGAGAAAATAGCCCGCGCCAGAGCCTCCCATGCTCTGAGACCCGATTGTTAAAAACGACCCTGAGGTATTAAATGCACCTACATTTTGAAAAACATTGGATGATTCTGTGTTATTTGATACCTCTTGAAAATACGAAGATGTTTGAAATATATCTTTTATCTCTCCGAAGGAGGATCTGCCGCATCTTAAAAAATAGGAAGAAGATGATATCTGCCCTATGGTATCATTTCTAAACCGTCCAAATGATACGTGCCACACATTTCCATCAAATATATCAACATTTTCTAAACTTAGAAGATGAGTTTTTTCAGAAGTACTTTGACTAGAGGGTCGAAGATAAAGCTTCAATGTTGATCCGCTTGATGATATTGAGGTATGAGTACCAGATACCACCATCAAATTAGCTAGTGTCCCTTGATACGTGGACGGAGAAGATGTCCCTGTTACATTAAGACGAGCTAAGCTTTGCTTAGATGGATACTTCTTGTCACTTGGAAAGGAATAGATTCCTTCAAACATAAATGATCCAGATGTAAAGAGCCCATCATTTCTCGAATTAGAGATACCGTGGGGATAAAATGTATCTTTTTGTACAAAAGTTCCATCTATCCTTGGTTCTCCTACTTCAACTCTAGAACCTGATAAAAATGCTGACTGTAGAAAGGGGACAATATTACCAACTCCCTGCGCATTAATTGTTGGTGCAAGAGACTGAGAAAGAGATCCAGACATGTCTATCATCGCAGAAACCTCAGTCTTACTTTGACGTCTTCCTTCTAGAGATTTTTTTGTAGGACCGCCATATTCCCTTATAGTAAAAATATTTTCAGGAATAATACCCGCAGATCGAATTAAAGATTTAATACTGTGATGTGTGCCCTTTGACTGAATGATATCTCTAATATTTACTAGAATCCTTCTCCATATTTGATTTTGGACATATGTCAAAGAGTGGGTCGAACGAGAATAGTTAGCAGATATATTTTCTCCATAAGAGAACTGATCAAGACTAGTGTTAGAATAAAGAGAAGGTAAATTAAATCCATAATATTCTGCTAAAAATGGAAGAAATTTATCTGGGATGGATTCAAATTCATCATAGTCAGCATTAAGAAGATTTTTAAAATAATCAGAGAAAAGTTTTATCTCATCAAAAAACTTCGCCCATATTAGCAAAAAGGCGGTAAAAAGCTGAGCTGTTCCTAGCTTGCCTGTGCCTGGCATGGAAGACCCTTTATAAGCGCTTGCTATTTCTCCGTCTTGCGTACTAAGGCCTTCGCTTACCTGACCCTCTAGAAGGTAATGAACAGGAATTAGCTTAGTAATTAAATTAGGATTTTGAGAATCATAATATGAGCCCGATGATAGAAAAGACTCATTAAGGTTTCCGATTTTAGAATAATTTGGAAAAAGAATGGGCGACTGGTCTTTGAGCTCATAGAGAGACGGAGACGTCATTGATCCAGTCTGTCTAAGGCTAAGTGAGAAATTTTTAATAATAGAGTGAAGTGAATTACCTGAGCTATCTAAAATAACGTGTTCAATTCCCCCATACTGGCCTTCTGGTTCATTAAATTTAAAATATAATTTTAAACTGGGCGTTGCAAATATCGATTTACTACCTTCAGATTTTAATTGAAAAATATCTCTAATGCCGTGAAAAAATCTAAATTCGTCTAGCGATCCTGAAAATGTTTGCTTGGGTACAAATTGAGTCTGAGTTCCCGCAATGCTACCCTGAGGTATTGTTGTGCTCGAGCCAGTACCTATCTGAAAATCTACTTGTGGAAACTTAAGCTCCCTCATCTCAAATGTCTTAGAAGACGATGCGATTAAGCTACTACTGAGAAAAAGCTGTAAATTATTATTTGCAACACCTCTGTTAAATGTTGCACAAATGTGACTCCACTTTCCCTTCTCAATGCCGCCGCTTGCAAAGAGTACTGCAGAGCCTGACGTGACAGAAAATATTAGATCACAATTATTAGTGTCAAGGCTTCGTGATATTCCCAGTGTGATTCCATTATTAATATCTTTTTTCTGCTGACAAATAATTTGATTATCATTGCTCTCTGTCGGAATGAATAATTGCATTTCAAAGCTAATAGAGTTACTTCCCGGACTCATCACTGCCTCTCCCGTTTTATTTCGTGAGAAAGCTGGAAATAAACTTCCGGCACAGTCAGGAACAGAAATGTATGTTCCTAAGTTAGCTGCATACCCGCTGGCAGGAGTTTCACCCACCGCTGTTCCAGAAAATAAAAGAAATCCAGTATTTTTGGGAAATCTATCGAGAATATATTTTTCAAATCCAGTTAAAGAATCCTCAAATTCTTCAAACTGTTTCTGCGTTCCATCAAAGGGATAGTGGTTTATAATTCTATTGAATGCAACGTTAACTTTAGATGCAGCTGAATTAAAAAATGTATGATTTTCAAACCTGGACCAATCAACACTGAGCTCCTGCGTTGATTTTAATCCGACGCCGGGGTTGTCATATCTAAAAGATGACGTGCTTTCAATGTTAGTGCTTGGAAGCATGGATAAAACTGTAGGTATCTCAATTGCACTTCCCAGGCCTTGTCCTCTTACAATGCTCGGAGAAAATAACTTTGAAGGCTTGCGGCCTCTTTGGAGTCTTTTAATATCTCCCATCACACAACCTTAAATTTTGCAGCAACATCGGTAAAAATCTGATCGAATCCCAGATCTTTTATGAGAAAATCAAAGATATAAAGTCTTCCGCTTTCCAAAGAGCTCATATAAAATTCAAAATACATTCCATCAGAATCAGTAGACAATAAAGTTCCATTTGTATGAAACGGAACTATAATATCATTAGAGTCAAAATCTCTAATTCTGTAGTACATTTTAGTAAAAATCTGACTTTTAGTCTCGAAGGGAAGTTTCTTATATTTTATATCTCTCCCCAGATCTTCAACAAATACCCGGAGCTTTACCTTGTCATCTCTTCTATATTGAGATAATATGTTAATTATTTTAAGAATTAGACGCTTAGGCCTTTCAATAAACGAAGTCCTGTCTACGCTGTTTACTACAACACTTGATGTTAAAAAACCCACCGATCTATCTAAAGAGCTCCAAATTTCTGTAAATGTTGCTGATCCCGCATTTTTAATTTCATTCATAAGTGTTCCTGATGCCCACTGAGACATAGCGAAGGAAGCAGAATAGGTGCCGCTAATAAAATTAGAGCCCATCTTATGCTGAGATGCTGTTATTATTTTAGAAAAATATGTACCTCTAGAATTACTACCTGTTTTTAACTGTAATATGAGTGAATTAGATCCTGTAATTTGTGTGGCAGCTGTTCCGGATAAGATATTAGCTGCAACTCCTCGGTGATAATTGTTTAAAAATAGCGACCCAGAAATGTTAAAATAAAAACTCTCATGATGATCCTGAATTGCATCATTAAATGTTATGACGAGCTTTGGCCTTTTTCGTGTATTTGATGATTCTCTAGATGAAAATCTCTTAACAAATCTTGTTATTTTATCGGTTTCTTCAGATCCCGAAAATGAAAGTCTAAACCCGCGATCTGGAATAAGATTTTTAAGAGTTGCAGAAATAATTGTAGTAACATCAATAGAAAGATCCTCTCTTCCGTCTGCAAATACTTGTTGTTTCCAGAGATTGACAACTCCGCTGCCATCGCTTAGATTTCCACTAGAAATTATATCAATATTTGATGAACCCAGCAGTCCTTGCTTATTGGCTCCTTCATAGCTCCACGTAACAGGTGTATCTGAAGAAACAGACGCCGTTAAAAAATTTGCTGAATCAAGATCTGAATATCTAACAACATCTCGCCCGATTCCTTCATCAAATGATTTTGAAAGTGGGAATAAAATTAATCTAAAATTAGAAGGGGTTGTCTGTCCTCCATATACATCATCGAGCTTAAGAGAGCATTTAAAAGAGCTATCAGTAATATCGAGTGTAGATCCCGTGAGCGCTCGAAGTGGATTTAAATCAAATTTTAATAACACTCTCGAAATCTCAGTGGGTGTTGTATCTGACCCTGATGTAGATTCTGCATAAAGCTTAAAAAGATCAAGTGTACCCGCCTTTCCTGTGTTGGCGTCAGTCACTCTAAAAGCATTGTTAATAATTTTATTTGTAATATAGGCGTCTTTGCTTGCCGTTAAAATTCTATACATGTTAAAACCATTTCCCTTAAACAGCGACGCCCACAATATCATCATCAGGATATTTTACTTCAAAAATTGTTCCTGCGTCAGTGTAAACAATTCCATTGCTTGTATTTGCACTAATATTGAGACTTTCTTCGCTGTATTGATTTCCTCTTACAGCACCCGTTAGATTAATTACATCAATTGAAACAAGCGAGACTATTCCATCACCATTAATAATTAAGTTTATTAAGTCTCCCATAACAATTGGTTGATCTATTTGAAAATTTTCAATCTTAAAATAATCTTTTAAAACTAAATTAACCTTTTGAAGTGCTAAATTTTTATTTGACACACTATCAATAACAACTTTGTATTTTATTCCAACATTGGCTATTCTTCCGTCTACAATATCAATAGCATCCGAAATCAATCTAAAATCATTGAGGTATGTTTTAAGATTTATCTTTAGAGAATCTGAGGACGTCATTAATTTCCCATCCAAATCTCTACTTAAAATTGCAACTTGGCTCGCAAGCGGGTTATTTGGATTTGATCTAATGCCTACACGAAAAACGCGACCAAAATTAGGAGGCATTGTATAGATTCTTGCCAAAAGATCGTTTTTTGTTACGATTCTGGATTGTGAGTTTCTATATGCGAGCGCAGTAGCCCTTAGCTCATTTAATGTTAGTGCGGCCTCTCCCCCTTCTGCTCTCTCTGGATTTGACACCTCCAGAGAAGAACGTATTGAAGTAACAGTGCTAGCAGGTGTGCTTTCATTAAAGAGAGTATTTAATATAGAAATAGATGTAATAGATCCGGGACCAACGTTATGAGATATGCCCCCGCCATAGCGATATCTAATTGAGATTGTGGTATTTCTAGGAGACACACCCAAGGTTTTCGATCTAAGAAGAGAGTTAGGATCAATTGAAAATCTTGAAAATGTTGATTTGCTTCCAAAAAGAGGCAGTGCAACTTCACTAGGATCGGGAATAATATCATCGTCAAGAGTATCTGCATCTCCGGATCCAAATCTCATAGTTGTGAGACCGGTTCTCTGGCTCATTGTGGATATAAACCTATAGGGCGCTGGAAGTAATTCTAAGTTTTCAGGAACGTATACAGAATCCTCGCTAGCATTCAAGACCCTCTTATACACCACATCTTGAGAAAGAGAATCTACCTCATAGTAGTTATTTCCACTAGAGTCTTTTACAGAGATAATCTCATTTATATTTTCAGCTAATAACGTTATAGTTCTAAAAGGAGTGAATGTATCTGGTACTATAAAAGATTCAGAAGAAGTGATACCAGACTTGCACAAAGCTGCCACCTTAAGAGTATAAGATTTGGGATTGCCATCAGCATCTACCTCTTTTATCTGTTGCTCAGCAGTAAGCTTTCCGGCCGAGGCTTCAGCAAAATTTAAATCTTCTCCCAGCTCAAACTTAATGCCAGAACTAGATAAAAGAATAGTTCCTTCCTGCACGATGGGAAGAACATCAGTGTTAGGCGTATATTCCCCATCGACGATTGCAGACTCTACCTCTAAATAAAAATCAACATTAACTGTAGCAGGAGCTGCACCTGAGATCTTAACTCCAGCATTTCTCACATGTTTTTCTACGTTTTGAACCTCTACAGCTGTTAAAATATCGAGCTCATTAAACTGATGATCGAGATAGTAAGACATAACGTCTCCAACATACGCCGCCATCTCTATAAGAAGACCTCCCATGCTATTCTCTGAAAGATCTGTTATCTCCTCAGAAAAATACGATCTAGCATACTGGACTAGCTCAGTTCTAAATGACTCAAAGTCTCTATTAAGATAGGATCTCTGTCTATTTTGTTTGAGTCTCTTCTGAATATCCTTATAATTCATCGTTGCCATGTTAAATCACCTTAGCCGATCACATAAAGATCGACATTCATCTGTTGTTTTGCCACCCTGAGCTGTGGAATACTGTATATTATCTTAAGCTTTACCTTTCCCACGCCAGGCTCTGCTCCAGAAAACTCACTGACTGTATCAAACGAGGAGACAAATGTCTCAAGCTCAACGTAGGGCATGAATGTTTGTGTGGCATCTCTAATCCGCATCATGGCCTCAGCATCCCAGTTTTCCTTAGAGGTGATCTCAGTTGTCATCTCTCGCAAGTTGGCCCCATAGTCAAATCTTCCCAATCTCTCCCCTTTGTTGGTGAGAATAAGGTTCCTTAGATTATCTGCAATTTGATCAGCTCTGTTAAAGTGCATCTGAAACAGTCCTGATCTTCCTGTGCCTAGCTGAAGCGGTGTCTTGATTCCAATCGGCTTGGTGTCAATTTTCTGCGTGAATTTGCGATCAGTTGACTTTACACCAACGCTTTTAAAGCTGATTTCCTCTGACATCATACACTCCTAAGACTAATTATTAGGATAGTTGAGATGCTGGATCAAAATGTATGAAAATTATGGTGACAGCGTCACTAATGATCGTCTTCTTTGTGTTCTGCGAGCAACGCCTCAACATAGTTTCGGATCACATTAGCTATTCCGGTATCCAGGGTGCCACGCGGGCTCCCCGTGACAATCTTGTTTATGCCCTCTAGTGCTGCGTCGGCTTGGGCTGATGCCTTCAGCACAGTCGTTTCAACCCCTGTAACAAGGTTCTCAACTGTTATGTCATCGAACGGACCCGACGCGTCTACATACACGTCTACAAGTGCTTGTTTAAAATCATCATAAGCTTCTCCCATGTGCTATCTCCTATTCTCCAAAAATTACGTCTGATTTTATGTCATTAGCTGGCTCGGTGGTGTCACCTGGCTTCTGAAGCGTTGTTCCGAGGCTCTTTAAGGCATCATATGTACTTGGTATGTTGCCGGCGGCCATGCACGCTGCATCCGGACCCCCGTATCCCGGCGTCGCACTAGACTTTAGTGCAGACTGGATGTTACCGATGTCCGCAGCAATATTATCCATGTCACCAATTATCGCGTCGAGTGTGGCGTCCATATAAGCCATCCACTGCTCCCACCTAAGGTAGGGTTGATCTGCTACTCCCTTTGCATTATCTTCATCTGCCTGTGATCCATTGCCACAAAGCTCAAGCAGCCCGTCTGTTCTGATCTGGATGTTCCCCCAGGCATCTATCACTATGTGTGCCTCCTTGCTGTCTGTAACATCTGGATCAGCCATTTTAACAATCTTGACTGAGCCATCACCCTTAGATACGATCCGAGTGTTGGTGGACTTCATGACCACGAAGGATTCCTCCTCTCTGTCAGCCAGCTCTGTCTCATTGTCGGAACCCAGCCCTTCGATCTCAGATATTCCAAAGTTGGCATCCCCGTTGGTCTTCATCGACACGTACACACGAGACATGTCATTCTCAAAGTCTGGATCCCCCTCGTTGGGATTGTCTGCATCCGCATCAGTCTCACTTATGGTGGGAGCCTTATCGACCTCTATGTTTCCGCGTGCATTCGTCGCTGTCGCTGCTGGACTGGCGGTGTCGGTTCCCCATATGACATCCTCTCCATCAAGTGATGGGCCTCCTCGTCCCGCCACGATGTCGATAGTACCGGCGAATCCGGTAGCGTCTGTTAGATCCTCACCCGTGCTGTCGACATCTCCTGTTCGATCATTCCCAAGTGTTATCAGTGTGTTATTAGATCCCTGGAGAGTTAGATCAGATGATCTCTTTGAGAATCGTGGTACTGGCTCTCCAAAAAATTGAGCTGGGAGAGAGATTGCCCTCTCGATAATTTTCGCATACCCTTCTTTAATGGTGTTGTTAGACTTTCTCAAGAGTCCACCCTCTGGAAAGTCAAACGGATCAA
>Ga0209434_1000842_pt1 | contig 14213 bp, 10 predicted proteins | sample ETNvirnome_2_300_FD_184068 | JGI IMG/M metagenome (GOLD analysis project Ga0209434, IMG submission 184068) | Marine viral communities from the Pacific Ocean - ETNP_2_300 (SPAdes) (version 2) | ecosystem: Environmental > Aquatic > Marine > Oceanic | place: Pacific Ocean | collected 2013-06-22
TGCGGGTTTCGTCGCGCTCTGGATCAAACAGGCGGGTCTCTTGCACTACTTTGCCGCCGTCTTCAATCAGTTCAATCTGACGTTCGACTTCAAACGCAATGGCGCGCTCCACAAAGCGGAACGAGTTAACGTTTTTAATTTCTGCGCGAGTGCCAAATGCCTCTTGTCCTTTAGGGCGCACCGACACGTTAACGTCGCAACGCATCGAGCCTTCGGCCATATTGCCGTCGGAAATGCCCAGATAGGTGACGATGGAGTGAATCGCTTTGAGATAGGCGGCGGCTTCTTTGGCGCTGCGCATGTCCGGCTCGGAGACGATCTCTAAAAGCGGCGTGCCCGCCCGGTTCAGGTCGATCCCGGTCATGCCGTGGAAGTCTTCGTGCAGCGATTTGCCGGCGTCCTCTTCCAGGTGGGCGTGGTGAATACGAATCCGTTTGGTGGTGTCGTCATCCAGCGTGATCTCGACTTCACCCGCGCCCACGATGGGGTGGTACATCTGACTGGTTTGGTAGCCCTTCGGCAAATCTGGATAGAAGTAATTCTTACGGTCGAACACCGAGACTTCAGGGATCTCGGCGTGGACGGCGAGGCCAAACTGCACGGCCATGGCGACGGCCTGCTCATTGAGCACCGGCAGCACGCCCGGCAGGCCCAAGTCGACGGCGCAGGCTTGGGTGTTCGGCTCGGCGCCAAACGCAGTGGAGGCGCCGGAAAAGATCTTAGAGCGCGTTGCGAGCTGAACGTGAACTTCCAGCCCAATCACGGTTTCCCATTGCATTAGGCGTTCTCCTCGGCAAAGGCAGGCAGTTGAAGGTGCCAGTCGGTCGCTTGCTGGAACTGGTGAGCAACGTTGAGCAGCTGCGCTTCGGCAAAGTGGGTGCCCAGAATCTGCAGGCCTACCGGGCGGCCACCGGCAAAGCCTGCGGGAACGCTAATACCTGGGATGCCAGCCAGGTTGACGGCGATGGTGTAGATATCTTGCAAATACATGGAAACCGGATCTTTCTTGGCACCCAGGTCGAAGGCAGGCGTCGGGGAAGCCGGGCCCATCAGCACATCGACATCCTCAAAGGCGTCGAGGAAATCCTGGCGAATCAGGCGGCGAACCTTCTGCGCTTTGGTGTAGTAGGCGTCGAAGAAGCCTTCCGATAGCGTGTGGGTGCCGATCAGAATGCGGCGCTTCACCTCTTCACCAAACCCTTCTGCGCGCGAGCGGGTGTACAGGTCTTGCAAGTCGACGGGCGAGTCGCAGCGGTGGCCAAAGCGAACACCATCGTAGCGCGAAAGGTTAGACGACGCCTCGGCGGGAGCAATGACGTAGTAAGCGGGAATTGCGTAGTGCGTATGCGGGAGGCTGACTTCGCGCACTGTGGCACCCAGCGACTCATACACCTTCACCGCTTCACGCACAGCCTTTTCTACTTCTGGGTCTAAACCGTCGCCAAAGTACTCTTTCGGCAGGCCGATCTTAAGCCCGGAGAGCGGGGCGTTGAGCGTCTCGGTGTAATCCGGCACGCCACGGGCGACGCTGGTGGAGTCGCGTACATCGTGACCGGCAATCACGTTCATCAGGTGCGCACAATCTTCGGCAGTGCGTGCCATGGGGCCTGCCTGGTCGAGGCTGGAGGCGTAGGCGATCATGCCGTAACGGGAAACCCGCCCGTAGGTGGGCTTCAGGCCGGTAATGCCGCAGAACGCCGCTGGCTGGCGAATAGAGCCACCGGTATCGGTACCCATGGCTGCAGGCACAAGCCCTGCTGCCACTGCCGCTGCGCTGCCGCCGGAGCTACCGCCGGGAACGGCAGCGAGGTCCCAGGGGTTTTTGACCGCGCCGTAGTGGCTGTTTTCGTTGGAGGAGCCCATGGCGAACTCGTCCATATTGGTTTTACCCAGGCTAATGGTGCCCGCAGCGCTGAGTTTCTCTACCACGGTGGCGTCGTAAGGCGCGAGAAAGTTATCGAGCATTTTGGAGCCGCAGCTGGTTTTGACGCCTTGCGTACAAAAAATATCTTTTAGCGCTAGCGGAATGCCAGTGAGTTTGCCTGCTTTGCCGTCAGCACGCGCTTTATCGGCGGCTTCGGCCTGGCTTAGCGCCTGTTCGGCGGTCACGGTAATAAAGCTATTGAGCTGACCGTCGGCTTTCTCAATGCGCTGCAAAAAGTGGGAAGTCAGCTCTCGGCTGGAGAGTTCGCCGCTGGCTAGGGCGGCGGCGAGCTGCGTTACGGTTTTATCATGCATGACCCGGAAGCTCCGTTCAGGGGCGAATAGAATAAGCGGAAACGAGCGGTGGGCGTGGGTTACTCGACCACACGCGGCACCAGATAAAGACCGTTTTCCACTGCCGGGGCACAGCGCTGGAACGTGTCGCGCTGGTTCGTTTCCGTGACTTCATCGGCGCGCAGGCGCTGCGTGGCATCCAGCGGGTGGGCCAGTGGCGCGACGCCTTCGGTATCCAGGCTCTGGAGCTGGTCGACCATGTCCAGAATGCGGCTGAGATCGTCGACAAAGCCACTGGCTTGGTCATCGCTAACGGCGAGTCGGGCCAAGTGTGCAGCCCGGCGCACATGAGATTCTTCAAGCGCCATGATCGAGGTTTCCTCGCAATCGTGATGGAACATATTTCGCTTTAAGCGGTATACATACGGTCATCTTAAATTCGTCTGACGGAGCAGACGTGGAAAATAGCCGCAAAAGGTACCACATAATGGCCCTGACGGGCAGTGTTCGGCACGACTCGTGCTTGCTGCCAAGGGGTTGCGGTGATACCGTTTGCATCCGCACAGGGTTCCCGGTCTGCACTAGGTAACAACATCCATGTTCAAACGTTTGAGGGGGCTGTTTTCCAGCGATCTATCGATCGACTTGGGTACGGCCAACACACTGATTTATGTACGCGGTCGTGGCATCGTTCTTGATGAACCGTCCGTAGTCGCCATCCGCCAGTCTGGCAATATGCGCAGCGTGGCCTCGGTAGGTGCTGACGCTAAACGCATGCTCGGCCGCACGCCTGGCAATATTACGGCTATTCGCCCGATGAAAGACGGCGTTATCGCCGATTTCACCGTTACCGAGCAGATGCTTCAGCACTTTATTCGTAAAGTGCACCAGAGCACTTTCCTCACGCCAAGTCCTAGGGTTCTGGTGTGCGTGCCCTGTATGTCGACTCAGGTCGAGCGTCGGGCAATTCGCGAGTCAGCAGAAGGCGCGGGTGCCCGAGAAGTATTCCTGATCGAAGAGCCGATGGCAGCCGCGATAGGTGCTGGGCTACCGGTAGAAGAAGCGCAGGGCTCGATGGTCGTGGATATCGGTGGTGGTACCACGGAAATTGCGATCATTTCGCTCAATGGCGTGGTGTACTCAGAATCGATCCGCGTAGGCGGTGACCGTTTTGATGAGGCGATCACCGCGTACGTGCGCCGCCACTACGGCAGCTTGATTGGTGAAGCCACTGCCGAGCGCATCAAAGAAGAGATTGGCTGCGCCTACCCCGGTGGCGAGCTGCGCGAGATCGACGTGCGCGGCCGCAACCTCGCAGAAGGCATTCCGCGCAGCTTTACACTGAATTCTCACGAGATTCTCGAAGCGCTGCAAGAGACGCTGGGCTCCATCGTGGCTGCCGTGAAGAGTGCGCTTGAGCAGTCTCCGCCTGAGCTTGCGTCCGATATCGCCGAGCGCGGCCTGGTGCTCACCGGTGGCGGTGCGCTGTTGCGTGACTTGGATAAGCTGATCGCCGAAGAAACTGGCCTGCCGGTTATCGTGGCAGAAGATCCGCTGACCTGTGTTGCGCGTGGCGGCGGCAAGGCGCTGGAAATGATCGACCGGCACACCTTTGAGTTGCTGTCGAGCGATTGATCGCAGCGGTTTAACGCGGGGGATTGCCTATTAAACCGCTGTTCTCACACGGGCCGCTACCCGGTTACCGGCTATTCTTCTGTGTGCTGGCGGCAAGCGCGTTGATGTTTGTCGACCATCGTTTTACTCGCATGGAAGATGTGCGCGCCCAAATGACCACGATTGTCGCTCCCATCCAGTGGGTAGTCAGTGTGCCTAGTGATCTGCTGAATTGGGGCGCGCTAGCACTCGCCGACCAGCAGGCGCTGGTGGATGAAAACCGCCACTTGCGTGAGCAAATCTTGACGCTCTCTCACCGCGGGCAGCGCTTGGCTAACCTGACGGCTGAGAACGCCGAGCTACGCAACTTGCTTGGCGCTGCCGAGCGGCGCGATATTCCCTATATCACGGCGGAGCTACTCTCGCTGGATAATGACCCGTTTAGCCATCAAATGGTGGTGGATCGTGGGCACCGCAACGGTGCCTATGTCGGTCAGCCGGTGATTGATGCATCGGGTTTGGTTGGTCAGGTGGCTGCTGTTTCAGCCTACTCTAGCCGTGTGTTGCTGTTAGCCGATGCAAGCCATGCGTTACCAGTGCAGGTTAACCGCAATGGGCTGCGTTTTATTGTTCAGGGTACTGGCCGTTACGGCAGTGTGAATGTTCTCCATGTGCCGGATACGGCGGATATTCGCGAAGGTGACTTACTGACCACCTCTGGTTTGGCAGGGCGTTTTCCGCCGGGCTACCCCGTTGCGCGAGTGACCGAGGTGTATCACGACCCTGGCCAGCCATTTGCCCGGGTTGTTGCTGAACCTTCGGCTCAGCTTCAGCGTTCACGCCACTTCCTGCTGCTCTTTCCACCACCCCGCGAAGAGTTGGATGCTTCTATTTGGGATGAGTCCATGGATATTTCAGCCGATGCGCTCCATGCCGCCCAGCGGCTTGGGCAGCCAGTTTCCCCGGCCATGCAGGAGGAACGCTAATGGCGCGTGCGCCGGTAGTGCCACTGGTGGTGGTCTGGCTGAGCCTTATTTTTGCGCTCTGCTTACAGGTAATGCCCCTGGCCGATGGTTGGCAGGTTTTTCGCCCGGAGTGGATTGGGCTAATGTTGATTTATTGGTGTATGCAAGCGCCGGATCGAGTTGGGGTTTTTCACGGCTTTGTATTTGGCCTCTTGATGGATCTTATTGAGGGGACAGCGCTTGGACAGCATGCACTGATTTTTTCGATTCTTACGTTTTTAGCCGCGCTAGTGTATCCCCGTTTTCGTGCTTATTCGCTGGTACAACAGTCGGTATTGGTGCTGGTGCTGTTAGGGTTGGCTCAGCTGATAGAGCAGTGGCTAAGAACGCTGACGGGTGTTTTTTCCATACATCTCTCTTTCTTGATCCCATCGCTGGTCAGCGCATTCCTCTGGCCGTGGCTCTCCACAATGTTTAAAGCGATTGAGCGGCGAATGGCCAATGCGTGACGATAACCACACCCCCGTGCTCTGTTTGGCCTCGGCATCACCACGCCGCCAGGCACTGTTGGCCTCTATCGGTGTGCCGGTCAGTGTCTTGCCAAGCGATATTGATGAAACGCCGCTTGAGGCAGAGTCTCCCACGGCCTATGTAGAACGGCTGGCGGTGGCAAAAGCGCAGGCGGCGGTGGGCAAAACCGCGCTGCCCGTGCTGGGGTCGGATACCGCGGTGGTTATTGATAGCACCATTTTAGGTAAGCCTAATAATCAACAGCACGCGGCTGAGATGTTGAGAATGCTCTCTGGGCGCACGCATCAGGTACTCACGGCAGTAGCGGTAAGCGGGCCGCTAGGTATACCCTCCTGTTGTGTGGCCACGGACGTCACCATGCGCGAGTTAACAGCAAAAGAGATCGCCTGCTACTGGCTGACGGGCGAACCCGCCGATAAAGCGGGTGGGTATGCTATTCAAGGCTTAGCCGCCATTTTTATTGAACAAATTCAGGGCAGTCACTCTGCTGTGGTGGGGCTGCCACTATTTGAAACAACGCGCTTGCTACGCCAGCAAGGGGTTCCCGTTTGGGCGGGCCGTTATCCCTCGTAACCACCGACTCATCGCCCGCTGCGCTGGCAAGGAATAGGACATCCAATAAGGAATTTTGCATGAGCGGTGAAGTCCTCATAAATTTAACGCCAATGGAGACCCGCGTTGCGCTGGTGGAAAACGGCGTATTGCAAGAGGCGCTAATAGAGCGCTCTCGCAGGCGCGGTATCGTAGGCAATATCTACAAAGGCAAAGTGGTGCGCGTACTGCCTGGCATGCAGGCTGCCTTTGTTGATATTGGCTTAGAGCGCGCAGCGTTTATTCATGCCCATGAGGTCATGCCACCCGGTACGCCCAATGACGAGCAGCAGACCATCGGGCAGCTTCTACACGAAGGTCAGGCGCTGGTGGTGCAAGTCACCAAAGATCCTATCGGTACCAAAGGGGCGCGGCTGACTACCCATCTTTCGATTCCCTCTCGCTATCTGGTCTATATGCCTGACTCGCCTCATCACGGGGTATCGCAGCGCATTGAAGATGAGCGCGAGCGGGAGCGCTTGAAAGCGCTGCTGGATAAAAGTATCGAAGAGCAAACCATTGAGGTCACGGGTGGCTTTATCGTGCGTACGGCGGCCGAAGGCGTAGGCGATGAAGAGCTGGCCAGCGACATGTACTTCTTGCTACGTATTTGGCGCAAGGTCAGCGAGCGCAAAATCACCGCCGCCCCTCCCAACGTCATCTACGATGACTTGCCGTTGTTTATGCGCACCCTGCGGGATGTGATGCGGGATGATATCGAGAAAGTACGCATTGATTCCCGGGAGAACTTCGTCAAGCTGGTCGAGTTTGCTGAAGAGTTTATGCCCGATGCTGTTGATCGCATCGAGTACTACCCCGGCGAACGCCCCATCTTCGACCTTTATAGTGTCGAAGACGAGATTCAAAAAGCGCTAGGTCGCAAGGTGCAGCTCAAGTCCGGAGGATACTTGGTAATTGACCCCACCGAGGCCATGACTACCATCGATGTGAATACCGGTGGGTATGTGGGGCATCGTAACCTTGAAGAGACTATTTTCAAGACGAATCTGGAAGCCGCCACTGCCATTGCCCGCCAGCTTAGGCTGCGTAATTTAGGTGGCATCATCATTATCGACTTTATCGATATGGTGGATGTAGAGCACCAGCGGCAAGTGCTGCGCGTGCTGGAAAAAGCGCTTGAGCGGGACCATGCTAAAACCAAATGTACCGGGGTCACCGAACTTGGTTTAGTGCAGCTTACCCGTAAACGCACGCGGGAAAGCCTTGAACAAACACTATGCGAAGCGTGTCCCACCTGTGGTGGTCGCGGCACGTTGAAAACCCCTGAAACGGTCTGCTACGAAATCTTCCGTGAGATCCTGCGTGAAGAGCGGGCTTATAGTGCGGAAACGTATATGGTGCTGGCATCCCAGCCAGTAGTGGACAGGCTGCTTGATGAGGAGTCTGCCGCGGTCGCTGACCTGGAAACGTTTATTAATAAAACGATCCGTTTTCAGGTTGAGCAGCACTACTCCCAAGAGCAGTACGACATCGTACTGATGTAATGATGGCACCACGCTCTTTTTTTCGTGGCTGTCTAGTAGGGGTGGCCGTTGTGCTGGGTACGCTGGCGGTACTGCTGTTAGCGCTGCGTCTCTTTGCTAGCCAAGTTGATGCATTGTCCCCCCGCTTGGAGGCGCTTTTAGAGGCACGTATTGGCGTGCCGGTGAGCATCGACCATCTAGCGCTCTCTCTGGAGCGCAACGTCCTGCACCTGGAGCTTGAAGACCTTCATGCGCAAACGCCGGATGGTCAGGCCCTGATAGGGCTTGATCGCTTGTCGCTGCGTTTGGATGTCTGGGCCACGTTGCGCCACTTAGCGCCTATCTTCAGCGATGCGCGTATGTCTGGGCTCGAATTCCATCTCTACCAGCAGCCTGACATCGCCTGGGGCTGGCCTTCACCGGCCAAGCTGCCGCTGGGGGTAGCACCACAACCAGAGGTGGACCTTGAATCCTTGGATGCCTGGGCTGGACTGCTGCTGCGCCAGCGCCTTTGGGTGGATAACAGCCGCATCGTGCTGCATGGCCAGCAGCAGACTGTGATGTTTCATGCACCTTCGCTGCTTCTGAATGGCGATCATCGCCGCACACGATTAGAGGGCTCCCTGAATATTGTCGAGGCGCCTGATGTGCTGGCATCAGAGCTGCCCGCCATTACCATGCGTGCCGAAATGCAGCCCGGTCAGCAAGGCTTTAGGGACTTTTCTGCTGCGCTTCAGCTCGATATGCAGTTGGATCATCTGGTGGTGCTGGCGGCACTGTTTCGGCCAGATCGCATGCCTTTTCTCGAACAGGTGGGCGGTCATGTGCAGCTATGGGGGCGTTGGCAAGAAGGCGCGCTAGCTGATGCGCGGCTTGCACTAGATGTGCCCGAGCTGACGCTACGTAAAGATGTGGAGTACGCTGTGCTGCGAAACATTCAGGCCAGTGGGCAGTGGCTGCGCGACAGCGAAGGCGGTGAGGCGTGGCTAAGTGGCAATGCAGAAACCGTAGAGTGGGCCCAGCCTGAAGGCGTTGGTGATGGCCCCGCGCTGCCACACCACTGGTATCTGTCACACCAGCCGGGGCAGTGGGAGTTGCGAACCAGTGCGTTTGAGCTCGCCTCGCTAGCGGCTTGGCGGGAGTATGCGCTGTTGCCTGAGTCACTCACCCGGGTATTGCAAACGCTCTCGCCCCGAGGGCAGGTGCAGGGGCTGAGCCTGGGGCAGCGTGAGGGGCGATGGGGCGTGGATGCTGCACTTACTAATGTGGCTGTACTCCCCTGGCAGCAAGCGCCAGGAGGCGGTCCGCTGGACGCTTGGGTGCAGGCTCGCGACCTGCGTGGCCGCGTGACCTTTAACAGCGCAGGCGATAGTACGCTCTATTTTCCAGAACTCTTCGATGTACCTATGCAGCTAAGTCACGCCGAAGGGGTGGTGGAGTGGGTGTATGATGGTCCTAACACCATGATTAGCGGCCGTGACCTCAATGTGGACTGGGATGGCGCCCAGGTAAGTGGTGGGTTCGGCTTGATCGCGGGGCAGCAAAGCGGTCAATTTGGGTTGGATATTGCATTTGCCGATGTAGATGCGATCTCCCGCCCGCTCTCCCAGTGGCTGCCCATGAAAGCATTTGAGCCGAAGCTGAGGGAGTGGTTGGAGAACGATATTGGTGGCTTAGTGCCGCAAGGTTCGCTGAAGCTTAGTCAGCCCCTGGGACCTGCGGCTTCATCAGATCAACTCTCGGCAACGCTCGCGCTGGAGGTCACTCAAGGCCACTTGCCGATTGCCCCGGAGTGGCCGCGTTTGGAAGATGTCGAGGGGCGCTTGCTGTGGCAAGGAGGAGTGCTTCAAGCCCAGGTAGAGCACGCCCAAAGCCACGGCGTTGAAGTATCCCAAGGCACGATACGTATGGAGAAAGAGCAGCCGCTTCAGCTATCAGGCAGTCTTCAGAGTGATGGTGCATCCTTGCTGAACTTTGTTCAGGCCATGCCGGATATGGACACGTTACCACTTAGCGATATTACCGTTGATGGTACCATCGAAGGGGATATCGCCCTTGTATTGCCGCTGGATAACGAGGAGTCGCTCCAGCTAGAGATTAATGCGCGGCCAGCGCTATCGGCTGTGCGCTACGCGTCACTACCGATAAGCCTGCGTGATCTGGGGGGTGAGCTCAGCTGGCAGCAGGTGGGTGAGGCGCATGCGCTGTTAGGAGAGCTAAGCAGCCAGTGGCAGGGCGGTGATATTCGCGCAGAGCTGATGGCTGATCAGCGTGTTGCCTTGCAGGGCAGCGTGGAGTCGTCTGCGCTGTGGTCGTTGGCAGGGCTGCCTGCCGAGCAGGCTCGCCAAATGATGAGTGGCCGCACCCAGTGGCAGGGTGAGGTCTCTCTTGCGGCTCGTCCAGTGTTAACCTTAGAGAGCCGCCTGCTTGGCATCACCAGCGCGCTACCCGAGCCGTTTGCCAAGACTAGCGATCAACCGTGGCCATGGCAGCTACGCGCGGAGTTTGAAAGCGGGCGAGTATCGACGCAATTGGCCGATAAGGCAGCCGCGAGATTCCAAACGTTGAATAGTGGTGCACTAGCGGCCGAAGTGGTGCTCGGCAATGCAGTGCAGCGACTGAATTGGCCCAGCCAGCCTGGCTGGCGCCTTGAAGCAGGGCTCGATACGTTAGACCCCATGGCATGGCACGCTGTGCTGTCGCCGATATTGTCGGGAGGCGCCTTGGCATCTGCTTCTAGTGGTGAGAGCACGCCGCTTGAAGTACTGCTACGTGCTGGCTGTTTACGCTTTCGTGATAAGTGCTTTGGCGCTTTTAACGCCTCAGGGACACTCACCGGCCAGCGCGCAGCACTTCAACTTAGCGGCGATATGTTGTCTGGGCGCCTAGATTACCAACCCACCAGTGAGCGGCCGCTTGATGTTGCAATTAGCATGCTAGTCCTAGATCGTTTACTGGACCTGCCCGCCAAAGAGCATGATGCCACTGTCGCAGCCCCCGACTCTTGGGTTGATGCAATTGAAACACAGTATGTAGCCCCCGTTGCTATTCCCGACTGGCTAGCTGAAATGCCCAACGGCAGGCTACGGCTAGCGGATATTAGCGTTGGTGGCACTCGCTTTGGCCCATTAACCGCCTACTGGCAAACCGATGATCGTCGTTTTTCGCTCTCACCAGTTGGTTTAACCCTCGGACAGCTTTCTGCACGCGGCGAGTTGGTTTGGGAAGGCAATGCGGTGAATAGCCGTACACGAGCGGATATCTCCATACAGGGTGGCGATGTGGGGACGGCGCTGGAGCGACTTAACCAACCGGTAGCCATGCGTAGCCGCACCACCGACCTTGCTGCTGAGCTTACTTGGCCGGGAGCCCCCTGGCAGCTTGATTTAAGCCGGGCCGGTGGTGAAATGAGTGCTGATATACGCGACGGCCGTTTTGTGACGCTTGAATCGACGCCTGCCCGCTTAGTGGGCTTGCTCAACTTTGATAACATTCTGCGCCGTCTACGGTTCGATTTTTCTGACCTAACCGGTCAGGGAACGGCCTTTGACCGTGTGCATGGCACTGCCGATGTAGCTGGAGGGCAGCTGTTGCTTCGTGGCCCCCTGCAAATTGATGCACCCGCCACCACGCTGACGCTAACAGGAAGTGTTAACCTCTTACAGCGTGAACTTGACCAGCGCCTAGGCGTCACACTGCCGGTTAGCCAAAGTTTACCCATCGCCGCCATTGCTGTCGGAGCGCCCATTGTGGGCGGTGCACTGTTTCTTGCCGACCAAATTTTTGGCGATGCGCTGGATCAAGCAACCACTATTTATTATCGCGTGCGAGGCCCTTGGACCTCGCCGCAAGTGACTTTAGAAGGCCCCCAATGACCGCACATAAAAGCGATATAGAGTCCGCTGTTTCCATTTTGCTAACGCCAGGTGGCCTCGATTTGAACGCTCTGGATGCTGGCCTTGGCTACGCCATGGGAGCGGGGATTGATTATGCCGACCTCTACTTTCAGCGCACCTGGCAAGAGGGTTGGGTGCTGGAAGATGGCGAAGTTAAAGAGGCCAGCTATAACATTGATGGCGGCGTTGGCGTGCGCTCGTTGGCAGGTGAGAAAACCGGGTTTGCGTACTCCAACCAAATTACCGCTGATGCACTAATGGATACAGGCCGTACCGCCTCTGGCATTGTCCGCAGCGGCAAACAGTTGCCAGGGCAGAAAGTGATGCCAGTCAGCGTGGCGTCGTACTATGCAGGTATCGACCCACTGGCGGGCCTTTCGGCAGAAGACAAAGTGGCCATGCTGAAAGAGGCAGACCGCGTGGCCAGAGCGGCCGACCCGAGCATTAGCCAGGTCAGTGCGTCGCTGTCGGGCACCTATGAGGTGGTTTTAGTACGCGCCAGTGACGGCACCCTAGCGGCGGATATTCGCCCACTGGTGCGTTTTAACGTCAGTGTTATTGCGGCGAAAGATGGCCGCCGTGAGCGCGGCAGCGCTGGCGGCGGTGGTCGTTACTCCATGTCGCGTCTGCGGGATGAGGGCGTTGCCGAACGCTATGCCAAAGAGGCGGTGCGCCAAGCGCTGGTCAATCTTGAAGCCATTGATGCGCCAGCGGGGCAGATGCCAGTGGTGTTAGGCGCCGGTTGGCCGGGCATTCTGCTGCACGAAGCGGTAGGCCATGGCTTGGAAGGTGACTTTAACCGTAAAGGCAGTTCTGCCTTTGCAGGGCGAATGGGGCAGCAGGTTGCCGCCAAGGGAGTCACAGTGGTTGACGATGCCACTGTTGCTGATAGTCGCGGCGCGTTGAGCGTGGATGACGAAGGCACGCCCGGCCAATATACGCCGCTGATTGAAGATGGCATTTTAACTGGCTATATGCAGGATAAGTTAAACGCGCGATTGATGAAGATGGCACCTACCGGCAACGCCCGCCGTGAGTCGTTCGCTCATCTGCCGATGCCGCGTATGACCAATACGGTGATGTTGGCTGGTCAAGATGACCCTGCCGATATCATTAAAAGCGTTAAGCGGGGAATCTACGCCGTGAGTTTTGGCGGAGGGCAGGTGGATATTACCTCGGGAAAATTCGTGTTTTCGGCGAGCGAAGCCTACATGATTGAAGACGGTAAAATTACCGCGCCGGTGAAAGGTGCAACGCTGATTGGTAACGGGCCTGAGGCCATGGGCCGGGTATCGATGATTGGCCACGACATGGCGATGGATACCGGGATTGGCGTTTGCGGTAAAGAGGGCCAGGGTGTGCCGGTGGGGGTTGGCCAACCCACCCTGAAACTGGATGAGCTGACCGTGGGCGGCACGCAGTCTTCTTGAGACTCTGGTTTACAGCGCTAGCGTATCGCGCAGGTGTTTGAAAAGCTTGCGTGAGCTGGTGGGGGGCTTGCCCTGTTCGCGCTCTTTGCGGGCGTTGCGCACTAGCTGGCGCAGCGCCTGACGATCAGCGTTAGGGTAGTCTGCCATAAACAAGTCAACGGCGTCGTCGCCCTCATCCACTAGGCGGTCACGCCATTTTTCCAGGCGATGAAACGCATGATCGCGCTGCTCTTTCTCTTGTTCGATGGCATCGAAAACGCCCTGAATGGCCGTTAGGTCCTCTTTGCGGATAAGTTTGCCAACGTATTGCATATGGCGACGGCGGCCTTCATGAGAGCGAATGCGAGAAGTCTCTTCAATCGCTCTCAGCATATCGTCTGATAAAGGAAAGCGCGCCCGCTCGGCAGGCTTCATGGCAATTAATGTTTCGCCAAGCGCTTGCAGAGCATGCATTTCACGCTTTAGCTGAGATTTACTCGGGCGCTCTTCTTGTTCATCGATATCGATAGGCTCGGGGCGTTGCTTCGGCATATAAGAACTCACAGATTAGATTCGTTTGCAGCATTATATCAGGCTGCGACCACAACATTGATTCGCCAATGCGATTCAGGCGAAAAGGAGGCCATATGGCACAGGCATTTGATGCAACGGCGCAGCAGGCGCAGTTGACGGAGCGCGCCACAGAGGCGCTTGCCCTGGCAAAACAGCTAGGGGCGGATGCCGCCGAAGTCGGCGCGAGCGTTGACCAAGGGTTGGGCGTTAGCGTGCGACTTGGTGAAGTGGAGACCGTTGAACTATCTCGTGATCAGGGTATTGCGGTCACACTCTATGTGGGAAAACGTAAAGGTAGCGCTTCCTCAACGGATGCCAGTAGTGCCTCCATTCGTGCCACGGTTGAAAAGGCGCTGGCTATTGCACGTTATACCGGGGAAGATCCCGCTGCAGGCCTCGCTGAAGCAGAGCTGATGGCGACCCATTTGCCAGACTTGAAGGTGCACTATCCGTGGGCACTCTCAACCGATGAAGCGATTGACCTTGCCCTGCGCTGCGAACAGGCTGGCCGTGAGGTGTCAGGTATTCACCAGTCAGAAGGTGCCTCGCTCTCAAGCGGTGAGGGCGTGCGAGTATACGCCAATAGCCACGGCTTTTTGGGGACTCAAAAGGGGAGCAGTCACTCACTCTCCTGCATGCTGATTGCCCAAGATGAGCAAGGTATGCAGCGGGATTATGACTATACGTCTGCGCGTAACCCGCAGCAGCTTCGCCACCCAGAGGAGGTGGGGCGCGAGGCAGCAGCGCGAACGTTGCGGCGTCTAGGAGCGCGACGCCCCCCGACGGGAACGTTTCCTGTGCTGTTTGATCCCTCCCTTGCTAGCGGCCTTATCGGCCACCTTATGGGTGCTCTGGCGGGCGGCGCGCTTTATCGAGAAGCCTCGTTTTTATGTGATCGCTTGGGTAGCCCGCTATTCCCCGATTGGTTTGGGT
>Ga0209434_1000844_pt1 | contig 14194 bp, 11 predicted proteins | sample ETNvirnome_2_300_FD_184068 | JGI IMG/M metagenome (GOLD analysis project Ga0209434, IMG submission 184068) | Marine viral communities from the Pacific Ocean - ETNP_2_300 (SPAdes) (version 2) | ecosystem: Environmental > Aquatic > Marine > Oceanic | place: Pacific Ocean | collected 2013-06-22
TCCGACGGAAGATTTGTTGTATTAGAGATAGCATGACACACCCATTTCTGAGCTGCTGCTTGAACTTTTACCTTGGCAACCCAATTGATGTCACTAGATGTAGCTTTCCAATAGGGTGACTGTTTTATCTCTGTTTTTCCGGTAACATCCATCCATTTTTTAAACCCATGATGATACACGTCATATTCCTGCCATCGATCACCCGAATCATCAATGAAATCCACACGGCCATCTAGATCGTTCTCTGTCAATTTTTTTCTACGCATGTATTTTAAAAGATAAGCCGGTTCAATGCCGGAAGTAGTCTGAGTAAGAACTGAAACCGAGCCGGCTGGGGCGGTAGTTGTCAATGCAATGTTGCGTCGACCGTATTTTCGACTCATTTCATATACATCAGGAGCAGCTTCCCAGATTCGTTCCAAAAATTCATGGCCGCGTTCCTTATCGTGATTGTGAACCGGAAATGCGCCACGCTCCTTCGCCAAAATGCAAGATGAACGATAAGCATTGATTGCCAATGCCTGATAAAACTTTTCCACAGTCTCAATCGACTCGTCTGAGCCATAACATATGCCCAACGATGCCAAGGCATCACCGACTGCGGTAACCCCCAACCCAGTCCGGCGACCCAGCTGTGCCATGGTCTGCACATTCTCCCACATATTCTTCTCAATTGCCTTTACTTCATCAGGTTCCGGATCACACTCAATCTTTTCCAGAATCTTATCAACCTGTTCAATCTCAATATCAATCATGTCGTCCATTAGCCGCTGTGCTTTCTGTACCACATCACCAAACTTCTCGTAATCAAAATATGCTGAATCAGTGAACGCTTCCTTAACAAATGAATGAAGATTTATCACCATCAACCGACACGAATCGTAGGGGCTGAGTATGATTTCCCCACAATTTTTTACGCATACACCCGATGTCTTTATATGCTCTTCATCGTATGATGTTATTACGTTATAGTTGTGGTGATCATCAACAGTAATGTTATAAACATCTTCATGCCCTATATGTTCGACAGATATAACTTTGTGATTATTGATAACAGCAGATTTGAAATTGCTCCATGTGTCAAATCTAAACTTATTCCCTACATACTGCGGCGCGCCTGTTTTCTTTGCATATTTTTTCCACAAGGCGGGGGTAAATTTTCCATGCTCTAAAAAGATATTTCTTCCTGCGTCAATTAGCTCTTCGTTTGTATGCCCAGAATACCTACCGTTTGTCTCTCCAGAGTGTGATGCAAAAGATTTTTTCCACTCATCGGTCATTTTATGATATGGATTATTTATACCCATCATTTTTTCTGCATGCAATTTCCTATGATCCTTATGAAGCATCAATACTAAATTGTCAATACTGTCATTTTTCGAATTAAAATCAGCATGATGAATCGCATATTTCTTGCAATCTGTATCACCGTGATAAAATTCATGAATTAGTCGATATTGTCGCCTATTCCTCTTTGCACCCCCTGACATATCAGCACCTGAGTTGCATATCTGGCGATATCCGTTTGACTCGAATGTATTGAATGGCATTAATGACGTGCCCGGAATTAAGTTGCTTAATTCCACGTATTCCATCTCTTTGGTTAAAAATCTATGATCTGGTGTGGCAACTACTGACGTACCATCATCAAGCGTTAGTTTCCAAACCTCTTTCTTTTCTCCAGTTTTTCTGGGGTCTCTTCCCATGCGAATCTCAGTTCGACCAGTTGCTGGATTTGTACAGTACACCGGAACATCAATAGCCTCTTTTGCTAACTGCTTAATTGGCACTGCATTCCTGCCGTCTGCGACGGCTATCAATGTATCACCAGCAACGCAAGGATTTGTAGAGGTAGAACCGAACCCTTCCTCTTCATAAATGTCAGATGGCGTCAGTCTTTTCGCAGTATCCCAAAAAAGCAGCCCGGGCTCTGCGGATGCATGGGCATTTTCAATCATCTCATTCCACAGCTCATTAGCATCAATATACTCAGATATCTGTGGACTTTCAGAATCTACTGGAAAACGTAATTCAAACTTCTCACCGTTCTCAACTGCATGCAAAAACTCATCCGAAAGACGAACACTCACATTTGCCCCTGTCACCCTAGTTAACTGTCGTTTAACGTTAATAAAGTCACGAATTTGTGGATGATGAACCGAAACAGTCAACATTAGTGCACCACGACGACCATTCTGGGCAACCTCACGACAGGAATTGGAAAACCTGTCCATAAAGACCTCAACCCCATCGGTGGTTCGGGCACAATTAGCGGTGGAAGTGCCCTGTGGTCGTATAGTTGACAGGTCAAACCCAACACCCCCTCGTCGCTTGGCAATCTGGACAAGCTCCTGATCTGTTTTCAGGATGCCCCCATAGGAATCATATGGGGACTCAACAACAAAACAATTGGAGATTGATTGAATCTGGTAGGGGTTTCCAATACCGGACATCGGCGACCCTTGGGGAATTACATATTGGAAATTATCAAATAACTCGTAAATCTCATCTTCAGTCATTGAATTGGAGTACTTGGCCTCAATTCGCGCAAACTCCCGGGCTAACCGACGATGCATGTCCGCTGGAGTTGATTCACAAAGTTCCCCCTCTCTATCCGTTAAAGCATACTTGGTCACAAAAACATTGGCCGCCAGTTCATCACCCCTAAAATATTCCAGGGAATCCCTTAAAGCATCATTGTAACTGGGCATCTTCTACCTCAAATGTCCTTCTGCAGTTTGTTTACTTCTTGCCACTTTTTTTTGAGTAAAGTCTTATACTCACTTTCGTCATTGGTCACAACTTCCTTTAAGGATAAAACTGACTCATCCAGCACCTCAATTATAGAACGTGCTGTGTCAATGTGTACCGGTAAAACTATTCCATCCCTTCCCACACGATTTTTCGCAATATAAAGGCGACCTGACCCGCTTGACTTTTCCATTGGTTTCCTAGATAACGATATAACTACGTCCGCAACCATAGCTTTTCCGTAAGCCTCTGACATATTTTCAAGACCGACAATATCAGAATTTGCGGAATCCCTATTCGCCTGTGAGGCAGTCCACACCGGAAGATTTAAATCCATTGATAAATTCCTTAGTTCTTCATAGATTAATTTTAGTTCGTGTCTTAGCGAATCATATTTTTTGCTTGATCTCATTATATCAGCATAGTCAATTATGATTAGGCTTGGGACAAATCCTCTCATCATTAATTTTTCAATATGACTTCGTATTGTTAGTACGGTGGCCGAACCTGTGGGATATTCCTTAATGATCAGACGCCCGAATTCGCCTTCCTCATATTTCTTAATAACATCCTCCTTATGGTCCGGAATATCATTGCTTGGTATGCCACATAGATTTGAGTCATATCGAATCCCCACGGCATGTTCTGATAGCTCGAACGTATAGTGCACAACGTTTTTGCCACTTCTCATTGCATTGGCACCCACAGCAACTAAAAAGTGGCTCTTCCCAACACCGGTATTTGCAGTAATAACGCCCAATTCTCCCCTTCCTAGCCCGCCCCTCAAAATATCTCCTTCATCCAATCTGGCAATTCCTGTTGGACAAACTTGTCGATTGTTCTTAACAAACCTAGCCTCAAGATCTTCGAAAAAATCGTGCCCCTTGGTGTTTGGCATGCCAATCGATACGGCATCCTTCATTAGTGTCACAACACTCTCAAATTTATCTGTCTGAATGAGCTCGACAGCCTTTTCAAGAGCGCTCTTAAATGCCTGACGCTTGCAGAAATCCAGTGACTTTTCCTTGACATAATCAATATCACCCATATCCGGATTCATCTTCATCCGATATAGAAATTCCACAATCTGATTTCTCAATATTTCGTCGGAACTCTCCGATAGTTCATCCTTGATAATACTAACCAACAATCCCAGTGTTGGAAACGCCTTGTATTTCTTATAGTAACAGAATATCTTATCAGTTAGGTATTTTAAATACCGGACCTCAAAAAAATCGGAAAGCATCACCTCAATCATCTGTGCCGCCCATCGATGGTCCGTAATCAGTCCCTGAAAGATCTTTTCCTGAAATGACTTACCATACTGGGCAAATCCCCCTGATGATTTTGGAATTTCAAAATTATCAGAACTCAATCTCTACCCACTGAATTTATTGACATAAAAAATCTATCTGCATCGAAGGAGGTTATGCCTTCTCTAATGATAGCCCTCATAAAACCCATTTTATCCCGATGAGGACTGAAAGTATCAATAGCTCCTTCAATTTTCTCTATTTGAATGGCTGCCAAATTGGTAGTACCTAAATACATAAGTTGCCAATTTCTTTTAATAATGTCGACGGATTCAGCAATTCGTTGATAAAGCTTCAATTTACTAGACTTTAAATTTTCTTTATTCTTATGAAGAATATCATCAACACTCAAATGTTCCGAGCTCGTAATTGATGGAAATCTCTTTACCAGAGTTTTGAATCCCGCTCCCTTTACGCCGTTAAGTGCATCAGAGGGATCTCCAATTAAACATCTTGCTAAACAAAAATTATGAGGAGGAATGCCAAATTTATCCTGCACAATTTCCGGAGTTAAAAAACGCTTCTGTCCAGGAGACCATTGTGTCACTCGATTCGACAATAATTGATAAAAATCTTTGTCTGATGACACAATTACACAGTGATGTTTTTTTAATTTATACCGTGCCAAATATCCAATTACATCATCAGCCTCACAGTCAGAAACATATATCTGATTGATTGGAGTATGCCTTAAAAGCTCAATTAATAATCTAATCTGATAATTTCTATTTTCAACAGTATTAGGAATATCATTCTCATAATACCGATTAAGTTTTTGGGGTTTTCGCCTAGACTTATATTCTGGAAATATGGCCCGGCGCCTAGGTGACCCTCCGCCTTCCCACACTACAACTATATTTGCCGGTTGTAATTTCTGTGATAAGTTTTGAATCGCCCTCATGAACCCTATAACGCCGCCGACGTGATGGCCGGCATCACTCATTGCAGGATTAGCAACGAAGTGCCTAGTTTGTAGATTTAGAGCATCAACTAATAGAGTTGCACGTCCAATTGACTGTATCATCATCCCTCCGGTGAAATGACATCGTCGCCAAACTCCATTGCGATTGTGCGAATCTCCTCATATGACTCCGCATCAATATTCATTTCATCCCTAGTAAGATTTTTACGAACGTATGCTCTTTCTAATAGCACGTCAACATAGGGCTTACAGATAGGGTCTCTGAGAACATTTTCAAAATCATGTTTATAGAATTTTTTCTCTGCCAATACCTCCCCAGTTTCGCTATCAGCAATGTGCAATTGTTTCCAGGCACCGGTCCCAGAAACTAATATTTCCTTTCCATCAATGATCTCTGCACCGTGCTTTCGTAAAACGTCAAAAATCTGCTCATGTTCTTTTATACCCACGCCAAAATGTATTTCGAAATTCACTAACCTAAATGGCGGTGCCACCTTGTTTTTGATTGTCTTAGCAGAGACATGAATTCCCACAACTTCTTTATCCTTATTTGTAATTTGTTGGCCCGCCCCAAGCTTAATCCTAACAGAAGAATGAAATGGAATAGCCTTACCCCCGGGGGTTGTTGTCGGGTCTCCATACATCACACCGATCTTAGTTCGTGTTTGGTTTAATATTACAAACAAAACATTCTGGTTAGCAATTACGCCGGTAATCTTTCGCATTCCCTTTGAAATTGCGCGCGCCTGTAGCCCAATAGTCTCTTTATCGTAGTCTCCCACAAGCTCCGCTTTCGGAGATGAAGCGGCGACAGAGTCCCAAATAATAGTAATTGGGACATCTTTGCCCATCGCCTTTGCTTTCATAATTGTGGCTTCAGCGATGGATAAAACTTCCTCAGTACAGTGAGTATCGACATAAACAAATCTCTTCTCGATATCGACACCAAGAAGTCCAAGATTTTCGACTGAGGTTGCATTCTCTGTATCGATGTATACCACAATACCACCCATCTGTTGGGTGGACCTCGCTATCTGAATTGCAATGTGAGATTTTCCAATGGAAGGCGGGCCGAAAATCTCAATAATACGCCCTTCCGGAAGCCCACCGTTAACTCTATTGGCAACGATATAGTCTAATTGTCTAGAGCCAGTACTGATCCATCTCTTGACATGTGTTGGTGATTCATCATAAGCGAGATTATATGCGACTCTTGTGCCATGTTCCCTATTTAAAGAGCTAATCAGATCAACCGTAAAGTCTTCGGTTCCACTATTAGCATTATCCTTTTTATTATTCTTTTTTGCCACTACGGTACCCTTAAGGAAATATACTCTCCAACCTCAGAACTGTTCAAAAAGAGGGGGGAGATTTCTCCCCCCACATGACCTTCATGACTCTAGAGATCTTCCAAATCTGCAAAAGCTTCATCTAAGTTTTTATACTTAGTTGTTGTCTCGGTAGATAGGACTTCATCACTAGAATGTGAAGTAGGAGCGCTGGATTCATTCGAGTCTTCCTCCGTATCATCACCGGTGAGCCAGTCGTTAACAATTTTTTCCAATTCCTCATATGTCTTAAGGGAATAGAGTTCATCCAGATCCGGAATTTCACTCAACCACTGTTTCGCCTGGTCATTATTGCTTGATAGAGGGGTAGACTTGCCTCGAGGGCGCACTGCAGTGGTTGCCCACATGCGACCTGGCGCCTTCGTACAAACTACCTTAACATCCCGACCGTCCGTAGGATCAGTAATATCACCGTAGTCCTCATCAAGCATAATATTCAGTAATGACTGATAAACCGTTTTACCGAATGACCACAGACGAACTCCTTTGTCCTCCCCACCTCGAACCACGACAGGCGCGAAAGTTCGCATCTTAGGATAGAGCTTCTTTGCCAGCTCATATGACTCCTTGGCGCTATCATCCCGCAGCTTGTTGATCAGCTCCTGAATGGGGTCTGGCTTCCCGAACTGGTATGGTGCCAATAGTCCTGGATTATTTCCAATATTGTAATAGAACCACAGTTCCTTAAAGGGTTGCCCCTCATTGTCCGGAAATGACATGAGACGAACTGTTGTCTCCTCCCCTTCCTCTGGACGCCACATTGAATTGCGGCGACTATTTTGGCCAGAAAGCTGGCCTAATTTTTTGCGAATTGCATCAAAATCAACTGACATTTTATAACTCCTAAATTGTAAATTCTAACTGTTAATGTGCAAATATTAGATTAATAATTGTCTGCATTACGAAGTGTTTAAAGATACCACACCCATAGTAGGATGTACATTATTTTCGAGGTTTCTTTTTTTTCTTTGTTGGACGGGCGCCACCAAAACCCTGACCGGCTATCTCACCGCGTTGACGAAGGCTAGTCGGGTGATTTGACGCCCCTAGAGGTAACGTATACCCTGCTATGCCACCGACTGTGCTGAATTCATCGGTCGGTATGTCATCCCTATCTTCATTCTCATCCGGTTCAACAAGTAACTTTTCGTCCTTGTCTTTTGGGCCAGTAGGTTCGTCGTCGTGAGCTTCCCTTATAAGTGCCCAGATATATTCTCTTAATAATCGCATGCCACATATAAATATGGATCAATTTAAGAAATGTGTGTAAGATCCGTATGTGTAGCGCGCTGTTTTGCCTGTTGCAGAACTAGCGCCAGTCCAGACTCATGCCCAACATAAAAACGGTTCTCCTCAAAATGCGAACCCTGGGCTAATTGAATTGCTAGCCACTCGTCATTTGTAAGGGTAACACCGAAGTGTTGTAGTAGATAAAGGGTACGATGGGAAACCGACATCTTATTGAGTTCTTCATTGAACTTATAAACCTGTCCCAACTTATCTCGATGCCAGTCCGAAGTCTGCTCAACAAAATAATCCCTATCCAGATCACCAACCTTTCCTAGGTCATGTAGTAGACCAACTTTGATAATTGAATTTACGGGAATTGAAAGGGCATATACCTGTACAAGGTCTCGCATAACTTTTGTGACCTCTAGACTATGTTCCACCATGCCTCCGGCGTACGCACCATACTGACTTTCTCTAGGCGATGCTGGACACATCAGGATTCTCTCATCCAATGTCTCTAACAATGTACTCAATCCGTGGTCGGATAAACGATTACACAATTTCCCAAACGTTTCCCAATTATTTTTTAAAACATCAAATTCAATCATTTTTCTTATTTCTTCAATTGTAGGTTGGGATTCGGAATTCTATCATTACATGTAATTGTGTGAAAATACGTAGCAATTTCACCATCTTTGGCTATCTCAAAATTCATATGGTTTGGTAGGCATTTTGTCTTATCATCTGACCTAAATCTTGCATAAGCCCCTACAACCAATTCTGCCGCTAGTGTTTCAAGTGTCAGATATTCTCTATCTGTCGACCATGCTACTGTCAGTAGTTCATTATGGGACGCACATTTTTTATAAACAGAAAGTGCGAATGGTATGCCCACCACCCTTAAGGGATATACTTCATGAGGATCCGAACAGAATTTCTTGACCTCTGATAATTTAAGTTGCGACTCTTTAGTAGTTGATCTGCAACCAACTAGCTGTAAAATAACTAAAAGAATGATAAAAATGTGTGTATAACGCATCGTATAACTATTTTAACACATAATTCGTGATTTTACATTACAAAATCACTTTTCCTTCTCAGGCTCTTCTTTTTCTTTTTGTGGGGTCGGCTCACCTTGTGGTGATGTGTTCCATGAATAGGGTGTCTTGGTAACATACACAACAACACCATCACCTAGTAATTCAATTGCAACCTTATCCTTAAATGGTATTAAATTAGCATTCTTAGCACCCCTCACGGTATGCCTAATAAAAAAAACACCGTCCCGGGATTTTATATCGCCCACCACCTTTATGACCGCGGCCTTTCTCCCAAACTTGTCCTTAACATATTCCGGTTTGGAATATGCCGTTGCCATTATTTCATTTCCAGCAATTGCCTGACCTAATAAATCATGAAGTACCTCATGTTTGCCTTCCCTTGATTTTAGTGCGCTGACCCCCAAATCACTCATAAGCTGGCGTGGTCTTGTCTTGGATTTTTCTTTTAAGTCACGAAATTCCTGTCGAACCCCTCCCCCAATTTTACTAGTCTTCACTGTGCTCACCGGAATACTAGCTTCCGTTAACAATTGACGGATCTTAGAGCGAATGTAATCTTCTGGTCTTGTCATCATTTAAATAACTATGCTACTAGTGAGTGCTCAAAATATAACTTCCCAATATTGTCCAATTCAACAAAATTGTGGATTTGTGCTAGCCAACTATCATCCCCAGTATCTAAAATTAAGGCATCATGTACGAGAAATAACGGCCTAACATTTCCTGATATAAAATATATTTCATCTAGCAATTTTTTAAAACCCAATATTGCAGCATCCGACGCAGTTGATTGTACTAAATTACTGTACAGAATATTCCCCCTATTACTTTCACAGAAGATAGGTCGACCGAATGCATTGGATATGAATCCATCTCTATCATATTTTTGACGCAAACTGTTTGTAATATCATCATAACAGAAATACTCTTTTACCCGTCTAATTACGTCACCGGCATTAAATTGACTATCCAATATCACATTTAGCTTCTGTGTGGATGCCCCATACAACGCACATAAAACTGCAATCTTAACCTCTGATCTCTTCAATTTCTCAGAAAATAATTTTTTCGAGATTTCATCATAAACATCATAAGGTGAATCCTTACCGGCCAACGTGAGTGCGATCCTGGGCTCCAGTGACTTGAAGTCCAGTTCTAAAATTAGCCCATCTTTATACGTCGAACTGATAATATCGCGATAATTGACAGGCATTGTTAGGATCCTAGGTCCTTGTAATACAGTCATGCGACCGGTAACTGTCCGACAATTACTATAGGTAACTTTTAATGCCATCTCATTCGCAGCCGGCTGAAATGATGCTAACGTTGATAAGACGGAGGCATTTTTTTCATTCTTTATATAATTGTTTATCTTTGTAGTATCAATTCGCGCGCGCTGCATAGAATTAATGAAATTGCTAACGTCAATAAAAGTCGACATGTAAGACGATTTTTGTAATTTCGAAAATAATTCCCACATTACCCCCAGTGCATCTTCTATAGCCTTCAGGTATTTTTTTCGAGGAACTACATGGTGCCACGGAATGTTAATATTGTTATTCCCAATGATATCCATAGCCTTTCGAAATTCTTGTGGAATTATGGACGGCAATTGTGCTTTGAAAATTTCAAATGCTGGTCCAATGGACGTTGAATTGTCAGCATTACCCAATACCAAAGAGCCGGTGGGAATTTTGGAGCTCCATGTTAATTGCCCGTGACAACTGTCCTGTATTAAATGCATTTCTGTGCCCAGAAACTCTTTCGTTATTGCCAACACCTAAAAGTATATTTCTCGTTATCCAGGTGTACATGGAGGCTCCACCAGAGGTCTCCCTGGCTAGCCAATTATCCCTATGTACCCTTTCCTTCCTTTTCCATGAGATCTAAGGCATCTTGCAAATCCTGCATCGGTGCAACGTATCCTTCGAAAATACCCATATTCGTCATGTCAATGCTGGTCTCAAATTTACCTCTACTCATGCTGTGTTTGACATTCCCGGCGATTTTGTAGATGTTATCAATGTTGGTGTTTGTCTGCATATCCACAAAATACTCCTGACCAAATTCTACCAGTGGATTTCCGAAACTAGTAAGTGATAGTCTCACCGGTGATACACGCATAGGTAGATCCCCCTGTGCCTTTCCCGGAGGGGTATGAAGTCCACCTTTCAGTGCCTTCTGGGTGAGGACTTTTTCCAATGTGGCCACAGCAATCGGCTGGACCGAGGCAGCAGTTATGGTCGACGCATTCGAACCATATTTTATCGTTGGCATACCCAATGTAACAAAATTCTTTATTGCCTGGAACCCCCCAATCACGTCAAATCTAGACTCTAAAATTTCTTCGTCTGTCGGTTTCGCTGGATTCGCAATTGTATTCCCTCTCGGTCGAATCAGTCCAGCCTTGAGAGCAGCTTTCACTGTTTTAACATAATTGGGCTTGTGTATATCCGCACCAGCCGGCTCGGCCTTAGCCTTGCCTGCCACTTGGCGGATGACACCCATACCACTATCTGAATCTGCAGCTCGTAACAGCTCCTCCAGGGTAGGGTTCTTAGGTTCGGCGGAATCGTATACATGTATGCGCAACAGAATCCTAGACGCATCCCCACCGCCTCGAGCCACACCCTCACTGAGAGTGGTTGGTGGTGGCCTTAGTGGAATTGACTCTAGCAGATATTTGAGGGCGGGTTTCTTAAATTTATTTCCTTTTCCCCCATATGCCGCCCTAAGTACCCTATTGGGAGTATTTGACTTGACACCGCCTTTCCTGGCGCGCTTCTTAACATTATAGCCGTTTGACTTCTTACCAAAATCTTTAATGAAGCCATACGGACGAGCATAATATGCACTGACAAATTTTTCCTTAATAAAATGCATGAATGTACCTATCTCCATGTCATTTCCGCTTAATTCAATTTGCTTTGCATACCAGGCCGTAAATTCACCAATGTGAATTGGAAATTGGGCTAGATTAAAATCCTTTACAAAGGTTGCATTGGAATTTAAAGAATAAAAAATAAACTGAATTTCTGCAAATCGTTTCGATGATGCAATCGGCTCTCCCACAAATATTATCATTAATTTACCCAAAGAAATATAATCAGGACTACTGAATTCCAGGAGGCCCCCGGTCCTGACTGGTGGGTTGATAAAAGTATTGTTCTTAGTACCATCTTTTAATTCTTTCAAAAAAGGATCCGGCAGTTTCTTAATCGATTCAAATTTTTTCCTCAGAACTTCTGCCACTGTCTTTGACTTGTATTCCTGTGTAGCGCCATCTTCACCATCTTCCCCTAGGAGTTTTCCTAATATATCGGCCAGTGCTTCTATGTCCGGGTTTTCATTATCCTTGTTGGCCTTGATGTATTTTTGGCATGCCGCGAGCACCTTAGGGTTCATGTTCAAAGCACCATCAGTACTATTTGCACTCTTAAGAGTTTGTAAGGTGCCCCACTGTTTGGCTTTTCTGAGCTGTTGTCGATTCCCTTGAAATACTCTTTTCAGGAGTTCGTTAACAGATCTAGTAAGTTCATCGATGACATCGGTTGCCGGTGCACTTGTCTCCGATGAGGAAATCATAATATGGTCTAGGCTTGAGGCTCCCACCGCTGCCAGTTTTAAGTCAATACGTACCTGGCCATCTTTTCCCATATTCAAGGAACTCTGTTGGACCTTAAAAAGACTAATCCTTCTCATACCGTTTAAAAATTTGCCATAACTGTTTGTGCTGCCTAGATGACCATCCGGATGGGACCAACCATATTCAATTATTATGGACATCTTGCCGCTCCCGACGTAATCTGCTTTACAGAGGGGTGCTACTTCATGCAATCTGGATCGATCATGAACCACCATGGTTAAATTTGCCCTCTCGAAACCGGTCTTAAACTGATCATTAGTAGTGGATGAAAAACTTTCAATACTGGCCACTGGCTTAAACGGATCCAGGATATTATCACCCCGTTCAGAGCCGCCGAGTGAATCTCCTAGGTCCTCGACTCCGCCCATCACACCTCCGGAAAGGTCCATACCAAAACTATCACTAAATTGGGTTGGGTGTCCAGGACGTCCTACCGGTACCATTGTCTGAGGCATTGTAAAGAGCTCCATTCCAGCCGTTGCCCTAAATCCGGCCTTGTTCATATCGAGTGCCGAGACGCCTAACATCTCAAGTGCACGTACGTCACGAGCAGTAACTATACTGGCCAATGCACCATCAAAATTTTCTGCATCGGTAAATCCGGGAACCTTTATATTTCCCAATAGAGTCCTGGACAAATTCATACCAGCTATTTCACCCGTCGGTGTTATCGGGGCTTCAGCGCCGACTATCGTCAAATCAAAATACGGTGTGCATCGATTCAACTCGATGGCTGGAATTGCATTAAAGAATAATTGGGCGCGTCCTGTATCTCTTGTAATAATAGTTTTGCTTGGATCAAAAATCTGAATTACTGCCAGCGCTGGACTCAGGTCAGTTGGAGCGGCCGGCTTCGCATTGATATAGTCACTGAGCCCATCCGGGATGTGGGGCAGCATATCACGTATCTGGCAACCCTCTCCGGATAAGCCTGCCAAATAAAAACCCTTCTGCCCCGGGCCATCTTGCCCTTTCCCATATACATTGACACCAGCACCATCAAGACTGCCTATATCCCAAGCACTGCCATAATCATAAGTAATTGAGAAAGCATTGGATAAGGCGTTGAGCTGATCCGCTGGTGCAGACTTCGACAAATCTGTAATGCGATTGAGAATTTCAACAACGGAAATTCCTTTCCTTGATATTATGTCGCTAATTATCTGGTCAATAACGCCAGGGGGGGAATACGTTTTCTCACCCTCCGGTATCGGTTCACTCAGTAATTCCAATCGATTTCTGAGCGCATCTACATCCGGAACCCCAAAATATGGACCCAACTCCTCGATGGCCTGATCTGCAGCTGCACGAAAACTTATGGCATCACCACTTCCCATACTAGCCTACCAGATTTCCAATTTGTACTATGTCAGTCGGAATACTGAGCACAGTTCCCCCGGGACACTGGGGAGCCCATCCAATACCACTGGCTGCAGCAATCACCCACCATAATCGACCGTCACCATACACTTCACCGGCAATTTGATCCAATCGCTGATCGGCTCTCAGTACTTGAATGTTGATATCAATCACGCCATTCTGAACCCCCCTATATATAAGTGCCGCGGAATTTGAGCTGCCAATTAACCGCCCTCCCCTTAGTATAGGTGATCTGCTATATCTGCTAATTGTCATGACTTCTCATCTCCTGTCAACTTACCCCACCCTTTGGACGCATCTTGCCGTCCTCCATGGATGGACGAGGTAGATAAACCGGTTGACGCGTTGGGCCGGCACCCTCCAGCCAATCAGCACTGGATGCATTTCCCACAGGCCAGATAGGCGCTCGCATAGCTCCATCAGCATCCAGGCCCGGGACAATGTCATGTACCACATCAAAATTGATATCGACGCGGACGAAGATGGGAGCCCGCTGTCTGGGCATACCGGAACTGCGATTTGTCTCCCAGGTCGACTCAGAA
>Ga0209434_1000845_pt1 | contig 14188 bp, 16 predicted proteins | sample ETNvirnome_2_300_FD_184068 | JGI IMG/M metagenome (GOLD analysis project Ga0209434, IMG submission 184068) | Marine viral communities from the Pacific Ocean - ETNP_2_300 (SPAdes) (version 2) | ecosystem: Environmental > Aquatic > Marine > Oceanic | place: Pacific Ocean | collected 2013-06-22
AGCTATTGCTTTTGCGTATATAGATGATAGAGGCGTTAGATATGATGGAACAAACATGAGCAAAGTTGTTGATTCCATATTAGATGGAACAATGGAGCCTTATTACAAGGAGTAGTAAAAATGGGTAGATATACAACTTATCAAGATTGTCCTGAATGTGGAACAAATGCTTGTTTTACGTCTAAACGTGGTGTCACATATAAAAAGAAATGTGATGATTGTATAAAAAAAGAAAAAGAAGCTAAAGCGAAAAAAGCAGAGGATGATCATATCGCCGAATTAGCAAAACTACCAATTAGTAAACGTTTAGAACTAATAGAACGTTGGATGTATAACCATAAAGATCATGGTTATGGTTCATCGGGATTTTTAACGAGGTTTTAAAATGGCTAGAAGAATACGTTACGAATACGACAACTGTAGAGGAAACGTCCCTACAAAACCTATGGGAACAGTAGATTGGACATTACTCGCCCTTCTAACTGTAGTAGTTATAGGGTTTTTGGTATTTATAGTCTAATTTTCCCGATTTTTTATAAAGATACAATATAAGCAAAGGATAGAATAATGAGTAAAATAAGTGGAACATTAGAATGGGCAGTTGCAAACGCCAACTGTATAACAGGTTGTAGACACGATTGTGTTTACTGTTTCGCTCGATATAACGCTTGCGAGAGGTTTAAGAACGTAGAAATGGGCGACTGGCCGAAAGAAAAGGTTAATTGGAAAAACGCCAAAAAGAGATGGAGCAAGATAGACGGTACGATAATGTTTCCCACTACTCACGATATAACCCCAAATGAGGGAGAACTCAAAACTTTAGACGCTAGTATCGAATGTTTAAAGAATATCCTCAAACCTGGCAATGATGTTCTTATTGTTAGCAAACCTCACATCGAATGCATAACTGAAATATGCAAAGAACTTGCTGTATACAAGGATAAAGTCTTGTTCAGATTTACTATCGGAGCTATGGACAACGAGATTCTCAAACATTGGGAACCTAATGCTCCAAGCTTCGGAGAAAGATTTGACTGTTTGCAGCATGCTTTCAAAGCTGGCTTTAAAACAAGTGTCAGTTCAGAACCTATGCTTGATTCTGACGGTGTTATTCAGATGTTTGATATGTTAGAACCATATGTCACAGATGCTATTTGGATTGGCAAAATGAATAACGTCAGACAGAGAGTTAAGGTACAGACAGCAGCAGACAAAAAATATGTTGATATGATCGTAAAAGGTCAGACTGATGCAAGAATTCGTGAAATCTACGAAACATTGAAAGATGATCCCAAAGTTAGATGGAAAGAGTCGTTTAAAACCGTCTTGGGGTTAGAATTAGCTGAAGAAGCAGGAACTGATAAGTAATGGAATACTACGGCAATAATCATCTTATTCATTTAGCAGAGTTTTCTGTTGAAGACGTTTTACCTTATAGAAAAGAGAAAAAGGGTAGAACAAAAGATTATACAGTAAATGGTAAAACATATTCTGTTAAGATGGCATCGCAACGATATCAGATTTTTGCTAAATCAATAGTTTGTTCATGTTGCGGTCTTGTTGGTAGTAAGATGGTATTAGACATTAGTCATTACGATTTTGAAAGAAATGGTAGACCGCATTTTAATCTTTACGCCGAATGGGATGGTTGTCTTGTCTTAATGACAAAAGATCATATTATCCCTAGAAGTAAGGGCGGCAAGAATATGCTTGAAAACTACCAAACGATGTGTTGTTTGTGTAACTCTGCGAAAAGCGATCATGATGTGACTATCGAAGAATTACGCTCTTTTGAGACTGTAGCAGAAAGAATTAAAGAAATTAATAAATTATATCATAAATGTGTTTGATTTTATAATTAACTCGTTGAAATACTTGAAGAACTTTTAATTAAAGGAGATGTAAAATGAGAATAGAACTTTTGATTATCGATCCCCAAATTAGTTTTTGTGACCCTGATGGAGAACTTTTTGTCCCTGGAGCAGACGAAGATATGAAACGATTAGCTACAATGATTAATCGTTTAAAATCAAAAATAGATGATATACATGTTACGCTTGATTCTCATCACTTGTTTGACATATCTCACCCTATATACTGGAAGGATTCTAATGGTAAAAACCCTGATCCTTTCACTATTATCTCTGTTTCTGACGTTGAAAATGCGGTATGGACTACTACGATACCTAGTCTTTACAAAAGGGCATTAGCATACGTTAAAGCACTTGAAGCTAACGGTAGAGATCCTCTTTGCATTTGGCCTCCCCACTGTCTGATTGGTAGCGATGGTCACGCTGTTGTTCCAGAACTTTTTGATGCATTAATTGAATGGGAAAGAACTCAAATAGCTATGGTCGATTACGTCACAAAAGGAAGCAATCCATTCACAGAACATTATGGCGTTTTTATGGCAGATGTTCCACAGTCAAACGATCCAACAACTCAGATAAATGCAAAGTTTTTGCAATCATTAGAAAATGCAGATAGGCTTATCGTCGCAGGTGAAGCCGGATCTCATTGTGTGAAATTTAGTTTAGAAGATTTAATTGATAATATAAACGATAATTCTTATGCTGAAAAAGTCACTCTTTTAACAGATGCGATGTCTCCAGTGCAAGGGTTCGAACAAAATCAACAAGATTTTATAGACAATATGGTGAAAAAGGGAGTAAAAACGGCAAAAACGATAGATATTCGTTTGATTCTATCAAATTGTAGTTAGAGAAACTTAAAAATGGATAAACTTCTTTTTCATCATTGTACAAACCTTTCTACGCTTCGATACGATACTATTGTACCGTCAGAGCAACATACGTCAAAAAAGGAAGAGATTAATGGTTGGGATGATGAAGATTTAGCTGGATGGGATGTAAGAGCTAATAACTGGTTAAAAAATGAAGTTGGGTTTTACCCGTTGTTTATGGCAGTTGGTAGTACACTCGATGATTTGTATGCTACTGGATATTCAGACAATTGGAGAGTCACATTAAGCAGTTGGTTTGACAAGAAGAAGAACAAACAGTGTTATACAAGTAGGAAAAAGGGCGAGTTCCCGAACCAAGTTCTTTTCTCTTTTAAAAATATTGATTGTGTTTTTATGGATTGTGACTGGTGGATTGTAACTGGATATAACAACTCATTTGATGACAGATTTGAGACCACAGAGCAAGATAAAAGACGCATATTCAAATACTCTTGGAGTCGATCTAAATGGCTTAGGAGGGCAGCAAACGCCCCTGAGAGCGTTATATGCGTTGTTCCTAAATTAGATTTGAGACAAGCTGATAGAATTTGGGTTAGAAATCAAAAGACTAAGAAAATTATGGAGAAGAAGGGATTTGAGAATGTTTTTTCAAAAAGAATCCCAGTTGATTGATATTTTTTAGTTTTGTGTTTATATATTTTGGTATAGTATAGAAAACCTTATTGGAGAACATTATGGAAATTACGTTAGCAAGAGCACTGAAGTACAAGAATAGATTAGTTGGTAAAATAGCTGCTGTCGCAGATACAATTAAAAGAAAGAATAGTATTATAAAAGGGGCAGAGAGAGAAGTCGATATTGACGATTTGGCTGCTTTGAGAGTCAAACTGATCAAAAATTTGGTTCAATTAAAAACTGAGATTAATCAAGCTAATGGTCCTATCATATCTGACATATTCCAAATCGCTGAGCTTAAGTCAGAAATCGTATTTTTAAATAACATTGATACGAATCATGGGAAAGCAAATAGAGAGTATTACAGAGATGCCGAACCGATAGAGTTTGAAGCCTCTATGCGTTTCAACGAGGTTGAGGCTTTAAAGACTGCTGCAAATAAAGAGATTGATAGCATCCAAGAAAAGATAGATAAACACAACCATTTAATACATATAGATGTTGTTGTGCTTGAAGACGTTTATTAAAGTTTAATGTGGGTGGGAGTTCGGATAGAACTGGACTGTGTAATTTTACATTCTTTGGAATGAATTTCCATTTTGACCTTGATCTTGATCTCAAAATTTAGTATTCAAGGGTTCAAAATTGAAAATTTAAGTATTAAAACTTATCCTAATTACATTGTTTAGAGTTGCTTCGGCTTCTATATTCGAATCTCCCATTCACTATTTTTAAAAAGATAACAGGAGATAAAATGAAAGAACGTGTAGCTCAAGCTGGAATCGCCGTTTTTGTGTTAAACGAAAATAATCAAGTCTTACTTGGAGTCAGAGTCGCCAAGCCCGGCAACGGGAACAATGAATGGCAACTCCCAGGTGGCAAAATAACGCATATGGAAGATTGGATCGACACATGCGTAAGAGAGATAAAAGAAGAAACAAATCTAGATATAGACAATATCGAATTTGTAACTGCAAGAAATCAAATGTTTCCAAATGTAGATCAGCATTTTGTTTGTTCGTTTTTTGTAGCTAGAACATTTACTGGTGAGCCTAAAGTTATGGAGCCAACAAAATGTTTTAAATGGAAATGGGTTGACATAGACGATATCCCAGAAGTTACATTCTGGCCGATAAAAGAGATAGTTAGTGAAAATTATAACAAGATAATTGGAGATTAAAATGACAGAAGAGACAGTAAAAGAGACGGAAGTAATAGAAGTAGTAAAAGAAGAAAAAGCAACAGTACCAATGAGGAAGTTGGAAGTTTATCAGACAGATGATGGACGCAGAGTAGAAGTATTTCCGATTGTTGGATCAGTCGAATTAGACACAGCTAACGATGAAGAGGCTGCTGGTCAGAGTTTCTCTAGCGAAACTATTTATGTTGGAGTCGTACACATTCCTTCGCCTTCTGGCCCGCAAGAAATCAAATTCGAAATACCTGGCGTTGATACTCCACAAGCAGCTTTCGATAAATACTATGATTTTGCTAGTAAAGCTGTAGACGAGATCAGAAAACGAATGATCCAAAGACAAGAAGAAGCAGATAAAAAGATTGTAACTGCTCCAGCAGAAGCGTTGAAAGCTCTAGATCAAGGAGAAGGAAACATCATTCTATAATAGCATAACAGCGATAAATGGCTAGAAGAAAAATTAAAAGAAAAGTTATTATACGTAATAGTCAATCCCCAGGAGATATAGCCATGTTAACGGCTGCTGTTCGAGATCTATACCTGTCTCACCCTGAGATAGGTATAGATCCAAGAACTTCTGCTGGCGAGTTATGGGAGAACAATCCGTATACTGTTGAGTTAGACGAGAAGGATGAAGACGTTGAAGATATCAATGTAGATTATCCGTTGATTCATACAAGCAATGAAGGTCAACATCACTTTATTCATGGCTATCGAAAGGATCTAGAAGACAAGTTGGACGTTGATATAGAGCCTACTAAATTTAAAGGTGACATCCATATTAGTGACACAGAGAAAGGATGGATTTCTCAGGTCGAGGAGATGGAAATTAAAAATGAATTTTGGATTCTTATGGCTGGTGGTAAAACTGATTATACTTGCGTTGTAGCTGGAAGTAGAGTACAAACTAAGCATGGTTATAAAAAAATAGAAGACATTACAGCAGATGATGAAATTTTGACAGAATGGGGATACAAGAAGAGTGACGGAGCAGTTCTTAAGGGTAAAAAAAATGTATTACATATAAAAACAAAATTAGGTGGAATACATTGCACTCCAGAACATAGATTTAAAATAATGTCTGACTCTGGAAATATAAAATGGCAAAAAGCCAAGGATATTAAAGAACATGATTTTATACTATGTAAAAGAGGTAGCTTTGAAGAGTTAACAGAGAATGAAGATGAAGATGTTGATAAATGGTTCGCAACTGGAAGGCTCTGGGGTGATGGGTTTTTAAATAAACGACACAAATATAAAAACAAAACTAAAATGGAACGAGCTACATGGATATTTTCTGAAAACGAACCAGATTCGAAAAAAAGAGTATATGATTGGCTTAAAAAAATTAAAGGTAAAGATTTTTGTGTACAAATAAGAAAGCCTAAAGGGAATAGAACTATGAACGATTATAGGATGTCTATATCAATAAGGTTATCTGGTTTAGATTTACCATCATATATGCAAAAAGGAAAATGGAGAAGTGATGGTTTTCCGGAATCGTATTTCAATTTAGGCAAAAAGCAATTAAAAGCATTCTTACAAGGACTGTTTTCTGCTGATGGGACAACTGATAAAAAAGGTGGTATAACCTATACCACAATATATAAAGAATTTGCAGAAAATTTAAGAAAATTATTATGGCAATGTGGCATTACTTCATCTTTGCAAACAAAAAGTTTTATTAGTCAATGGAATAAAAAATGCACCTATTACAGAATAACGCTAGTAGGAAGTAAAAGCTATAGTGGTTTTGGGGAAAAAATAGGTTTTGATGAAGGGTATAAAGACCAAATAATTTTAGATTATATTAAGAATTTAAAAATTAGTCCTGCTGATAAATTCCACGGCATACCTCACGCTCATAAAATTATTAAGTCTCTTAAAACTAAGAAAAATGCTACTGTTTGGGCAAAAAAAAGGAAGCCAGCAGAAATAAGAACAGCTATGCGCAGACACAATGTAATAAGAGATTCTGTAATGAATAATATTTTAACATTATTTGATATAGAAGAAAATGGGGAAATCCTTTTAGATTATATTAAAAATGATTGGTATTTTGATCAAGTTATAAATATAAAAAAGAAAGACAAAAAACAACAAGTTTATGATATATTAAACTCAGAAACAGAATCTTATGTAGTTAATGGATTTGTTTCTCATAACTGCAAATGGAGTAACCCCTATACATTACAAAAAGTCATAGATCATTTTAAAGGTAAAATTACTTTCGTTCAATGCGGTATGAATAAACCAGTTGATAGTAAAGGTGCTGGGCATTATCACCCAGAACTTAAAAATGTTGTCAATTTAATAGACAAAACAGATTTAAGACAATTTATACGTCTTGTTTATCATTCTGTCGGAGTTCTTTGCCCTGTAACATTTGCCATGCATGCAGCCGCAGCAATTGAAATGAAAAATAATCCTCCGATCAACAGACCATGTGTTGTTATCGCTGGAGGGAGAGAGCCTCCTCAATGGGAAGCGTATCCTAATCATAGATTCTTAGCTACTAATGGAGCTATGGATTGCTGTGACAATGGAGGTTGTTGGAAAAGTAGATGTCAGACTGTTGGCGATGGAGATAAAAAAGACATTAAAGATTTATGTCTTTATCCAGTAAAGCTTAAAAATAAGATAAAAATACCTAAATGCATGGACATGATTAAAGACGCTGATATAATCCGAGCAATAGAGATGTATTATGAAGGTGGAGTTTTGAAATATAACGATAGTAAAACGGTGATAAAAGTAGAAGGTGGTGTATTATAGGCATTATAGGTATATTTTCGAAATTCGATATGTGTGGTGGGTCTGAAATCAGATGCATAGAGCTTGCTAACGCTATCTCTAAATATACTGAGCATAATCCTATAATTTTATGTGAAAAAACGATGCCCAAAAGTTTATATGAGTTCAAAAACCATGAAGTACAGGTGGTTGAACACGTTTTGTTACCTGAACCAGACAACTTTGAATATTTATATAAAGTAGATTCTCTTGTAGTTATTAACACTGATTGCAAAGAGTTTTCGACTTTAGATTATTGGGAAGGGAAATCAACTAGACATGCTGTTAAAATTGATATGTCCCGAATATCTCAAATGGTATTTCTCTATAATTTTATAGTGAGTCCGTCAAGACATTTGCATACTATATCTGGGAAGGGTGTTGACGTTAGAATTTTGGTTACGAATCGTAAGTTTTTTGAAGAGATAAGCAAACAAGATAGATATGAGATGGTTAGACATTTGCCTCGTATGATTCTAGAAAGTCCTATAAATACGAAAGAAATTCAACGCGATAAAAATGCTTGTAATAAAATAAGAATTGGTAGACATTCTATTGGTTCTGAATCTAAATTTAATGCTGGTAATTTGGATCTTATAAAATCAATAAACAAAAGATACGAAGATGTTATAGAGTGGGATTTCATGGGTGTACCTAAAAGAGACCTAAAAGAGTTGAAGAAGATTAAAAATGTAACTGTTAGAAACACTTTTTCTATACCAGTTGCTGAATATCTGCAAAATATAGATATTTTCCTTTTCTTTGTATCTTGGAAAAGAGAAGAGCCATGGTCTAGATCTGTAGCCGAAGCAATAGCTAGTGGGTGTCCTATACTTGCTACGAACAAGGGAGGAAATAAAGATCAAGTCGTACATGGCAATAACGGGTTTTTATGTAAAGAGGACGAGGACTTTCATAAAGCTATCGTTTCTTTAATAGAGCATAAAGATAAGATAAAAATAATGGGGAAGAATAGTCTGTTGTATTCTAAGTTTTTCACATCTAAGTTCATCGCAAACAAGTTAATGAAATTCATAGACCTACCAACATGAAGAATATAATAGTTTGCAATTTAAAACACCAAAAACATTTAGAGCATTACAAGAAATATGTTCATGGTCAGATAGATAATAGTTTATTGTTAGGTTGGGAGAAAGAGGATATCATTTTTGCAGCTAACTTCTCTTATTCTTATAGAGGAGTAGAATCTGTTGTTTTTGATTTTGATTGCGATTTTTGTTTAACTGGTAGTAAAGTGTTTGCAATGGTCAAATTATTTGATGCTGGACTAATTAATGAAAATGCATGGTTACATGATTTAGATTTGTGGCAAACGCATAAGTTTGAGTTCCCTGAAGATATTGCTGATGTTGGTATGACTAGATATATCGGCAGATGGCAGGGAGGTAGTGTTTTCCTTAGACCAACCTCTAAAGATGTTTTTGTTAGGATCACAGATAGGATTAAACAAGAAAAATCTAGGAAAGAAGAACCGATCATAAAACTCGTACTCAAAGAAGACGGATACAAGCAACGTGTTACACAAATAGACGGATCATATAACGTAGGAGCGACTGGTTTTGAGAAGAGATATATTAACAGTCAGAAGCCTATTAAAGCCATACACATGCATCCTCATAGAGGGACAGACTATAAGAGGAACATAGCTGGAATGAATAGATTAGGCGTTAAAACTGTTGATAGCGATCTATTAAACATATTCTCCAAGTATTTCAACATATCTAAAGATTTAACGAAAAGTGCTTCTATAGATATAAAAGTTAATAATTCCGATTATAATATAAGAGATTTATGTAATGGAGAACGACTCCATACGAATAGGAAGTTTAGTTTTGTTGATATAGCGGACGTTTTAAAAGATAGGAAGTTTTTGGCATTACCTCACAAAAAAAGAGTTTCTATAGATATAACAGTTGTCGAACCAGGCGTTTTTGAGATAGGTCTTTGTAACGAACATGAAGATGTGATATCTAGCTTTGAAAAAGAATACTATGAGATGGAACACATACCGCTCAAAACTGATTATAGAGATGCTAAAAAGATCAGATTATTTAGGAAGTTTTTCAAGCGAGGCGAGAAACTTCATTTTAAACACAAGTGGAGAGTAAATCCTATTATAATCGCAGACAAAATGAATTGCAGGAAAAGATAATGGCTATTTGGGATGATTATAATTGGAATTTTTGGGAGCCTAAAAATGAACCTTTACCTAAAAAGATTTCTAAATATAGAAAAATATCTATTTGTACTACATGCATGAATAGGTTATATGATTTAAAAGAAACACTTCCTAAAAACATAGAAGACAATAAAAACTACCCGAATCTAGAGTTTTTAGTTTTAGATTATAACAGTACAGATGGGTTAGAAGAATGGATTAAAAAAAACATGATGGATCATATTGAGACTGGTCGAGTTGTATATTGCAGGACTCAAGAACCAAAATATTTTGAGATGGGACATTCGCGTAATGTTGCTTTTAAATTAGCTTCAGGTAATATTGTAAATAATGTGGATGCTGACAATTTTATAAACAGGGGTTTTGCTGATATTCTGAATAAAATGGCAGAGGTCCGTCCTACAAAAGCTTTATTTTGTAAAGGAAAAAGAGGCATGCACGGTCGTATTGGTTTTTATAAAAATGAGTTCTTGTCTCTTGGTGGATATGATGAGGATTTAGTAGGATATGGTTTTGATGATCATAATTTAGTTTATAGAGCTATGGGGAACGGATTTAAAATGATGTGGTGGGGTGGCAAATATTGCGATAGGATAAAAACTCCTAGAAAAGAAGTTACCACAAATATGAAACATAAAAGTTGGAGAGACACTGAAAAAATAAACAAAAAAATAACATTTGAAAAAATAGAAAACAAAGAATGGGTTGTTAACAAAGATAAACATTGGGGCAAAGCAAAAATTGTTAGAAACTTTCAAACCACAATAGACATATGAGGATGCAATGGAGTATAACGCAAAAGACGGAAGCAAATTTAGTTCTCTTTTCAAAGAATTAGTAATAAGAGACACTTATTTAATAAGAAATTTAAAAAGTGATATAGATTTTGTTATTGATATAGGATCTAATGTCGGTATTTTTTCTATTTATAGTAGATTCATGTTTCCGAACGCTAAAATAATAGCTATAGAACCAGATAAATGTAATTATGGAGATTTAATCAAAAATGTTAAAAATCTAGATGTAGATTGTGAGAATGCGGCTCTAGGCAACGGGAGCGATGTCTGTTTCATAGATACAGGAGGCGGGACTGGGATAGTGCAATCTTTTGACGATGAGCCAACAAATGCAAACCCTTATGTTGTAAGAAGTATTTCTTTAAAAGATATATTTAAAAAATACAATTTTGAAACATGCAAAAACTATATCATTAAACTTGATTGTGAAGGTGGAGAACGGTTCTTCTTAAACGGGGATAACAACGATATCGTAAGAAAATGCAAACATTTTTGTATGGAGATACACTTCCCGAACCCGAGATTCAAGCAGTTTGATAAATTCCATTCTTTCGAAGAATACAACAATTGGGTCCAATCTTTTTCAGATACACATAAAATAATATATCATCACTCTAATAGGAAAAATGGAACTGGCGTATATGTTCTATCTAAACAAAAATGATATTCAAAAAAGAATTTGTTGAAAACTGTTTGACTAATCGTGACTCTCAGTTCGAACTTGGTAAACAATTAGCTTATTGTCTCAATCTAAAATCATGTGTAGATCTTAGTTGTGGGATAGGATCTGTTATGAGCGGTCTTGTCGAAGGAGGATGCAAAGAAGTTGTAGGATATGAATATTGGGATCTATCTCAGGGTAATATATATACAGAAATACCTAGTGAAATATGTCAGCATATCAAACCAGGAGATTATACGCAACCAATTAAAATTTCAAAACAATATGATTGTGCCATATGCATAAATGCAACAAAAATAAATAGTCAGTTAATAGAAACCTTATGTAATGCCTCAAATAAATACATATATATATCAGGAGTAGATCCATTAGATTCTTTAAAGACAGTGTTTAAAAGCAGAGGATTTAATTGTTTTTCTAAAGAGTCAATGAATAACACATACATAACAAACAAAGATGGTTTGATTTTGGTAAAAGATGCTTCTGATAAAAAACTTGTTGTTCGAAATTCATTTGGCAATTATCCAAAAATCTTCCATCATCACGGCAGACCATCTTTAAACGGAATAGGATATAATCTTAAACGAGACTTTTGCAATGTGGTAGCATATAATGCTACTGACTTTTATCGTGACATCAAGTCGCGTAAACCATTTCCTAAAATAGTTAATAAAAAAAACAGTGGAAATAAGAAGTTTAACGAAAAAGTTACGATAGCTCATGTCAGCAATTATAAAGAAACTGGTAGTTGTGTTGACTGCATGAATTGGCTAGGATATGAATCTACTACTTTAGGTCAAGACATAGTAGATTTTAAACATATAAATAAATTAGAACGATTGTGTGAATTCGTAAAAAATGAAGTACAAACAGAGTATACATTGTATATAGATGATCCAGACGTTTTTGTCATAGACGAGTTAGATGACATAATAGATAAATTTGAGGCTTTTAAATGCCAGTTTTTATTTCAAGCTGACGGATGGATGTATCCCAGAGGATTTCCAAAAAAGCTTTATGATTATTTTGTAAAAATTGCTCCTATGGAAACTCCTCACAAGTTTTTAAACTCTGGGGCTTTCATGTTTAAAACCGATTATTATAAAGGGATTATACCTAAACTTCTCGAAAAAAAATCATATAACCCCAACGTTTGTCAATCTGTTTATATTAACTTATTCCAGCACGAATATCCGAATATGAAACTAGACTATTATTCTCAGATTTTTCAGAGTACAGCATATAGTAAATGGTTTGAAGATAGATATGGTAAATTTGATTTAAAAATAGAAATTAAAACAAAATGAATAAATTAACAGATTTGATTAAAGGATATAGAAGCGACAAAGGGACCAGGCATTCATATATAGATGAATATGAACGCATCTTGTCCCCGATCAAACAAGATGTGAAAAATATTTTAGAAGTAGGTATTTTTGATGGAGGGTCCATTCAAATGTGGACAAGATATTTTGAGAAAGCGAATGTCTATGGAGTGGATAACGCAAAATATCATGAAATTCCCACATTTCTTAAAGAATATGATAGAATCACTACTTATAAAGCAAACGCCTATAATCTAGATTTTATATATGACAACTTCACATGCAATAATATAAAATTTGACATTGTTATAGATGATGGATCTCATATTAAGGAAGATGTGATTTTCTTTGCTCATGAATATAGTAAGCTTTTGACTACAGGAGGACTGCTGTTTATAGAAGACATACAAGATTATAAATGGGTTAATGATATTATCGATGCTTTTCCTGACAATGTAAAAAAAAATACAGTGATGGATTTTAGAAGAAATAAAAAAAGATATGATGACATACTGCTTATGGCAGAAAGCTTTTAATTTTCAAACAAATATAGGTTTAATAGTAAATGGTTTAAAGACAGGTCCGGTACATTTGATTTAAAAAATAGAGATAAAATAGAAAGGCAAGCTATGCATCAGTCATCGTTAAACAGAATGAGTGAGTTCGTTAAAGCCCATCTAAACCCAAATGACAATCTAAAGATACTTGATGCAGGAAGTTATGATGTAAATGGAACATACAAACCGATATTTGAAAATCCAAATTGGCAATATTTCGGTTTAGATATAGAGGCAGGTCCAAATGTGGATATCGTTGTTCCATTATATGAGTGGGACATTGAAGAAGAATATGATGTTATCATATCAGGGCAAGCTCTAGAACATGTTAAAGATATGAATAGATTCATGCTGTCTATTTGTAAAGCAATAAAAATAGGAGGGTTGGTGTGTGTAATCGTTCCATCTCTAACGAGTAGCGGTAGAGGTAGGCATTGGGCATTTTCGCAACAAGAGCACAAATATCCAGTTGATTGTTGGAGAGTCTTACCTGATGGTATGGAATTTCTTTTAAAAGAAATTTGCGATTTAGAGATAATAAAAGTATGGAGACAAGATGGTGACTGCATAGGTATAGCTAAAAAACGACTTGTTTTTTAACCTATTTTAAGTCAATTTTCAGACAAATATATAGGTTTATTCGAGAAATTTTTATAAACAATACCACAACCATATCCGTTTTTATTGACATCTCTCCAAGATTCTTCTGTCCTACTTCTTGTTATTCTTCTGTTGTACCTGCGAGTCCGCCCTAAACTTTTAAACTCAGGATCGAATTGTGCAACTGTTTCAACTCGCTTATGACCCATCTTTTCAGTCATACCCTCGAAAAAACCACCATCATGCATATCTAAAAAGTTGATGCATCTCCAATAAAGATCTTTATCATCTTGCCCCCAACCTATCATTTTTTCCTCATATCCTCTAACCTTATGAAAGAATTTAGAAAGAAGACACACGCTACCAGAGTGACGAAAAATCAATAGTTCGTCTTTTAGTTCTTCATTTATATAGCCGCAAATTTTATTATTGATAAAAGTGTCCGCATCAAGATTAAACAAAACATCACCTGTAGCAAGTCTATGAGCCATATTTTTAGAATGAGACATTTTAAAATATTTATGCTCAAATGTTTTATAATATACAACTCGACCATTGTTAATTTCTTGCATCATATTATCTTTCATCCATTCTTCTAGTCCATCTGAACTATTATAGTCTAAAACAATAAACTCTGAATTTTGATATTTTTTACTATTT
>Ga0209434_1000848_pt1 | contig 14141 bp, 19 predicted proteins | sample ETNvirnome_2_300_FD_184068 | JGI IMG/M metagenome (GOLD analysis project Ga0209434, IMG submission 184068) | Marine viral communities from the Pacific Ocean - ETNP_2_300 (SPAdes) (version 2) | ecosystem: Environmental > Aquatic > Marine > Oceanic | place: Pacific Ocean | collected 2013-06-22
AAAATGTATATTGCCACCAACACAAGCCGCGTTATTCCGACTGGATTAAAATTTGCCATTCCTCATGGTTATATGCTGGAGGTAAAGAATCGGTCTAGCGTGGCGGCTAAGCGACAGTTGCTGGTGGGCGCATGTGTAATTGATTCGGGATACGAAGGAGAGGTATTCGTTAATCTCCACAACATTGGGAGCGAAAGCCAAACCCTTCATCCGGGCGACAAGATTGCCCAGCTGGTGATGACGCCCGTGGTACATTTTCGACCGTCGGAAACGACAGAAGACACTCTCTACACTTACCCAATGACTATTAGCAATAGAGGCGAAGGCGCTTTGGGGAGTACCGATGAATCGTAAAGAAAGAAGAAAAAGGGAGAAGCTAGGAAAGAAAATGAAAGTAGCAAATTCCGATGTTATCCATATGATCAGCGAATGCCCCATACATGGGAGATATGATGCGAACAATCTTTGTGCTTGTTATGATGAAGGTGGCTCCCACGCTGACGTAGAATATGGCTCTGAATCTCAGTTGGATTCGCTAAATTTCAAGCCTCTATTCACGACGTCAGACGGTCTACCAATAGGATTTTGCCCCATCCATGGTGAAACGACAGTTAGCGAAGCAGGTATTTTTCAATGTGGATGTTTCGATGAACATGGAAACAAGATAGTCCACTTGACTGATAACCCGACAGCGGGAGACACGAACTAAATGAATAAAGCAGCACAAGTAGTTATGTTTTCAAGTAAAACTGGCGACTGGGAGACTCCGCAAGATTTTTTTGACAAACTCAATTGGCGCTTCGGGCCCTTTGACTTGGATCCTTGTTCTAGTGCACAGAGTGCAAAGTGCGCAAAGTTTTTTACAGAAGAAGACGACGGACTCGCCCAAGATTGGGGTGGTCATACTGCTTTTGTAAATCCTCCCTATGGTCGAGGTATTGATAAGTGGATTAAAAAGGGATACGATGAAGCACGTAAGAAAAATACAAGGGTAGTAATGCTTATCCCATCCCGCACCGATACCAAATATTGGCACGATTATGTCATGCTAGCAGATGAAGTTTACTTTGTCAGGGGTCGCCTTAAATTTGGAAGTAGCAATAATAGCGCCCCATTTCCGTCCGCGGTGATAGTATTTGACGGCAGCAATTTATCACAAATGTTTGGAGCAATAAATCGATGAATCGCAAGATCCGCCGAGACTTGGAAAAGAAAATGGGCAAACAAACTGTCGACAATATTGCCGAAAAAATTTTCCAGTTTAATAGATTGCCAGATACATGTAGTACATGTCAGGAGCCATTCAATAAGAAAGACAAAGACATGGTACAATCATGGAGTGTGGTTGTGAGGCAAGAGGCGGTTCGCTTATTTTGTCCGACGTGTATCAAAAAAACACAGGAGGTTTTAAATGGCTATTCAGAGACTATCGAAAGAAGCGCTAGCGATGATTCTTAATGGTGACATTAAAGATGATTCCACATGTGTGGTAAAGTTTTACTCTAACGGGTGCCACTTGTGCCATGGCTTACGAGAATATTATGAAGAGATATCTAATAAAGAAAAATACAATGAATTGCATTTTTTTGCGTTTAACGTAGATGATTATCCAGAGGTTGAAAAAATTATGAAATTTGATGGCGTTCCATCAATATTTGTAATTCATACGAACATTGGGAATAGACGCCCAGCACTTCGGTTACTAGCGGAGCCAGAGGAGCCCAATGATAAAACATGGTATAAGGTCAAAGACATTACTCGGTTTATTGATAGGGAGGCATTATGAGAAAAACATTATGTTATGATGATGTATTGTTGGTGCCCCAATACTCCGATATTCGCTCACGTTCAGAAATCGATATTTCAACCGATCTAGGAAAAGGATTAGTATTACAAACACCAATCATCGCCTCCCCAATGGATACAATATCGGGAGAAAAGATGGCAATTGCCATGTCGGAGTGCGGTGGTACCGCAATCGTTCATCGGTATAATAGCATCGAAGAACAAATGCGAATCGTAACCGGCGCCCGTGAAAATGGCAACGACAAGCTCATAATCGGTGCAGCCGTAGGAATTAGTGGGGACTTTTTAAACAGGGCAGCAATACTGCAGATTGCCGGCGCCGACTTTATATGCGTTGACGTAGCTCATGGTCACCACATTGCCATGAAAGAGGCTTTGCGCACCCTGCGCAGCGCGCTTGGCGATGATATGCACATTATGGCCGGAAACATCGCAACATTCAAAGGCATCAATGATTTGGCAGATTGGGGCGCTGACTCCATACGCTGCAACATCGGCGGTGGCTCAATTTGTTCAACCCGCGTCCAGACCGGCCATGGCATGCCTGGGTTACAAACGGTTCTTGAATGCGCCATGACGAATCGCAATGTAACAATCATTGCAGATGGCGGTATTAAAACTTCCGGAGACATTGTTAAGGCGCTGGCTGCAGGTGCTGATGCTATCATGGTCGGCTCTTTGCTGGGTGGCACCGATGAGGCCCCCGGAGATATTATGACTGATAACGAGAATAATCGCTGGAAGATTTATCGCGGGATGGCCAGCAAAGAAGCCCAAATTGATTGGAGAGGAAAATATTCATCGTTTGAGGGCATCTCTGCAACAATCCCATACCGTGGTTCCGCAAAAGAGATCATGAATGATTTAGAAAGAGGGGTGCGCTCAGGGTTTTCATATTCTGGAGCAAGAAACTTATGCGAGTTACAAGCAAAATCAGAATTTATCCAACAAACTTCTGCCGGCTTTAGCGAAAGCAAGACGCATATAACCAATAGGAATTAACAATGTCTGAAGAAATTATGTATGGGAGAAAAGAAAAGCGTATAGTTTTTACAGACACCGATCACAGGCACGCCCAATTAATCATTAGACTAAAACACGACGGACTAACGCAATCGTCTTTTTTTAGACATCTCATTACCGGCTACATTGAGGGCGATCGTCGGATACAAGATTTTATAAATGAGATGGGTGAGCTATCACAAGCAAAAAAACGCAAAAGTAAAGTCCTCGCAAATGCTGGAAAGAAAACACTTAGCGCGCTCGGCATAGGGGAAGAGCAAGTAGAGGATATCTTTGATTTAATTGCAGAGGAACACCCAGATTTATGAAGGATGGTTTATTGTCATGCAGCAGAATATGCAGGGCTACCAAAATAAACTGTAACAAAGTTGACTGCAAATTTTTTATAGATTATAGTGACGATTACAATTGTTGTTTAATATCTATTTATGAAAATGGCTTTATGACTTTAAGACAAATTGGTGAACGTTTGAAAATTTCTTTTGCAAGAGTTAAACAAATAGAAACTAAAGCACTTAAAAAAATGAAAAAGAGCAAGCTAATTTCTTGATTATTTAAGGATATTGTGATTTAAAGCACTATTTATATTTGGAATTCCATTTTAAGGAGAAGAATTTATGTCCCGTAAGAAACTTTTAACTGAAGCTGAGATTCGTCAGTTTATGAAACTAGCCAAACTCCCAGTAGTAGGAGCGGGCCGGATAAATGAATTAGCATTAGAAGATGAGGAGCCGCCCGAAGGGCTGGGTGTGGAAGTACCTCCCGAGGCTGAGTTGCCCCCCGAGGCTGAGTTGCCCCCCGAGGGAGAATTGGACGTGGAACCAGGCGCAGAAGGCGCCGATATGATTCCCGTCGATGACTTTTTGGACGCGCTAGATTCAGCACTCGAAGATGTCATGAAAGAACCGGTTAGTATCGAAAGAGACACCGAGGAAGAGGAAGAAGAGGAAATAGTAGAACCAGACATGGACCTGGAAGCCGAAGAGGAAGAGGAAGCCGGTTTGGGTGTTCCCCCGGGCCCCGAGATGGGTGCCCCCCTTGAAGAAGAGGCTCTCGTCGCTGAGGTTGCTCGCCGAGTCGCTGCACGTCTCATGAACGATAAAAAGAATAACGATCTTGCCTCCCAGTTAGCTGAAAGAATATTCAACAAAATTACCAAAAGATAAGTTGACAAACCCCCTTACAGGATATTACAATAACCACTGATATCTTCGGTGGTTATTTACTTTAAGGATGTAGCATGGAATGGATTTTATATCTCCTAACTTTCGTTTTTGGATACGCAACTTGTAGGACGTTTTATTTTCTAAGATCATCGCGATTGAGTTTGTTGTTATTAAAAACATCTCACTTAATTTATCTCTCGACAATCATAAAAGCTCTTGAGAACTTTTCATATTCGCGAGAGATAATGCGCGAGCACATGTTGAAAACAGAAAAGAACGGCGCCCAAATTAGCTCGTTTGAATATAGGTTCGACGAAGAAGTAAGGAACCTTAAAAATTGTTCGATTCGAACTCTGATCGATCAGCACCCGACATTTTTTAAAAACACCTTAAAATTTCATGATTGGGAATCTTCAATGGGATATCTGATGGAGAACAAAGAAGTTGCTTTGAGGTTTTGGAGCAACGATAGATGATAAATAAAATTAAAGATGCAATTAAAGATGCAATCAAAGTAATTCTAACAGAGGAAGAAAAACTAGATGAGAAAATTGTTGTCATCGACCAAGCAGCTCTAAATGAGTTAGCGCACCCAGAAGGTAGTAGTCCGCAGGCGCCTGACTTACGAGTAATCGGGCTATTCGCAGAGATTATCGAAGACAAAATAGCTGAATTAATTCACGCTCTTTTGCACATGAGTGAGGCCAACAAGGGCATCCCGGAAGAAGAGAAACAGCACATCGATTTTTATCTATCAACATATGGCGGGAATGCAGATGATATGTTTGCCTTTTATGATGCAATGAGGATCGTAAGAAAAGACACAGAGATTCACACAATCGGTCTTGGTAAGGTTATGTCAGCCGGCGTCCTGCTTCTCGCAGCCGGCACCAAAGGAAAACGCAAGATCGGCAAAAACTGTCGCATCATGATTCATTCTGTTGTTTCCGACAGTCACGGTTCTTTTCACAATCTCCTTAACGAAATGGAAGCAGTCGAACAAATACAAAAAATGTATACAAATTGTTTGGTAAAAGAAACAAAAATGACGAAAAAGGATCTCAAAAAAATGTTAGAACGTAAAGTTAATGTCTATTTATCTGCAGAAGAAGCTATAAGTTTAGGTATAGCTGATATAATTATTTGAGGTTTTTGAATGTCTGACTTAAGAAACATATTAAAAGAAGAATACATAAAGAAAGAGAGGGCGATAACCCCACAAATATTGATTCAGATGATCGAAGAGATCATGAATGTTCCACTAGGCAATCTCACTGACGCGGAGATTCCGTTAGACACTCTCTCTGAAGCCGAGCGCTTCAGTATACATATTCCCATCCCGAAGTTGAACCCCAATGAAGCCTGGGGAGATCCCAATAGCCAATCGAGAAAGGACATTGACAGAATTTTTGCCTCCATTACTAGGCAGCCAAGCGTCCAAGCCAGAATCGCCCACGTCAATAGTTTTGTTGATCCTGCCATGGCAACCAGAAAAGGCACCGGCATGAGATTTAACGCCGTTTTAAACATGATGATGATCATCGAGGCACTCCAAGCATGTCTCAATGACTATAGCGAATCCGCATCCGGCTTCGTATTTGAGGGGTTTATGGCGGCGGTCACGGGAGGGAAACAGATCTCCGGTCGCGTTGGTGGCACCCTTCCGATTGAGGACTTTGTTACGGGTGACGAGGAGCCAGTCAGTCTTAAATTATTGAGCCCAAATACTCCTATCCACGGCAGTTTTACTAACCTTGTGGATTTTCTGTTTATACGTGGCGGATCCGGCGTCTCTTCTATCAAGTATCTGATCGGGCGCAAGAACTCCGATGGGGACGATGTCTCTGAGTTGGCAATTTGGGATTTCATTATTGATCGTAATAATTTTATTGATGTTATGAGGGAGTCAAAAAACGAGAAGGACCTTCTCGGCAATATGGGCGCGCCCCTCGCGCAACACACTCAAGCGTGGCAAGACTCTCCCGAATGGAGGCTACAAATGTTTGAAATCCTTAAACAGACTCCCGGCTATACAGAAGGGAAGGGCATGTTTTATAAGAACTTGGATGACGCTGGTACCTTTGACGATAAAGCCGGCGCACCCGCGGATCCGCAGAAGAAGCAAAGACAATTCAGCAAGTCTGTCGAACAGGGCTACATTGCCCGTGCCGGCAACCAAGGAGACCTCGATGTAGCCGCCGGCGAAGAGAAGAGTTTCGAAAAGTGGTTATCAAAAAACCCAAAACTGCGAGATGCTCCCCCCGGCTCATTGAAAAGGTGGAAGGAAGCCTACGAAACTGCGTATGATGAGGCGGCAGAACAATCACAGCGAGTCGCAGAGTCCTATTTCGGTTCGTTTCACGAGAGAGAAAAGAGACTTATGCAAGAAGACCGCGCCCTTATGGAAAGTGGCGGCAGAGAAGGCGGCAGTCAGTGGTCCATCAGCAGAACCGAGATGACCAACATGAGAAAATTAGCCACTGTTCAATTCTATGGAATACTCAACCTGTCCAACGAGAACATCAAGGCCTGTGCCGACATTTATATTGAGAAGATGGGCGAAGACGTGATGACCTTGTTGGAAACAACAAGGGACTTTACCGAGAACATCGGAAAATACTTTAGCTCTGATAGGCGCTCCACTGCAATGAGAGCAAATCAAAAGGCCCAAGAGGACGGCACAGAGGTGGTGAACCTGTTGGCCTCAGATCCGGTTACAACTGATGCGGATATTTAAACAAACAACTTGACATAATCTTAATAAGCGATTATAATATATACATAACTGTGAGGTATGAATGAGTCGCGCCTATGACGACAATCAAACACTACAACAAAAGATAATGAACGGAGCGAACAAGTTGACAGACAATGTCGCATCGACTCTTGGCCCGCGCGGCCGAAATGTTTTGCTTCAAGAAAAAGGGAAAACGCCTTTTATAACAAAAGACGGCGTTACAGTTGCTGCATTCGTTGCGTGTAACGATCCTTTTGAAAATGCCGCGGCTCAGATCATTAGGCAGGCTGCGATTGAAACAAGTAATACCGTTGGTGATGGCACAACAACTGCTACTGTGCTTGCGCGCGCCATCCTGCGTGAATCACAAAGGTTTATTGCGTCCGGCGTATCTCCTATCGAGCTACAACGAGGAATTAATCTGGCCGCCAAGGAGGTGGTTTCCAATCTTAAGAATATGGTAATTCCGGTCACAAGTTTAAGTGATATTGAACATGTTGCAACGATTTCTGCAAACAACGATCAAACTATCGGCAAGTTAATTGCGTTAGCAATTGACCGCGTTGGCCAAGATGGATCCATCACAATTGAAGAATCTCGGTCGTTAGAAACCTCAATTGACATAACAGAGGGTTTCAAATTTAATGCTGGCTATTGTGCCAGTGCATTTGTCACAGATGAGCGGCGCGCCCTAATGCATTATGACGAACCTTTGTTGCTTGTAACTGATTATAAAATATCTAATATTGAGCAAGTCCTTCCCGTGTTAGAGATGGTAGCCCGAGAGGCTCGACCGCTCATTATTGTTGCTGAAGATATTGAAGGTCAGGCTTTGGCGGCGATGATTATGAACGCAATGCGAGGGACACTTAAAATTGCAGCAATCAAGGCCCCAAACTATGGTGCTGAACGCCGCCAAACGCTCAACGATCTTGCGGCATCCACCGGGGCAACCTTCATCACACGAGAATCAGGAATCAGACTAAACAATGTCGAGATGAAACATTTCGGATCGGCGAAGTTTATTGAAAGCAACAAGCACCAGACTACAATTGTCGGTGGAAGCTGCGACGTCGATGTGATTGAAACACGCATCGAAACACTCAAGGCTGCGATTGAACAAACGGACTCGCTTCAAGAAGCAGAGCAATATCAGCAACGCATTGTGAGATTGGCATCAGGAGTTGCAGTGATCCGAGTCGGAGGCTCAACAGAAGTTGAAATGACAGAACGCAAACATCGCATCGAGGATGCCTTAGAGGCAGTTAGGGCCGCGCAGGAAGAGGGCGTCGTGCCCGGCGGCGGAAGTGCGCTCTTGAGAGCATCGCAAGGTTTGGTTATTATTACGAATGGTGGCCATTGGGACCAGGGCATGGGCGCCACTGTTATACAAGAAGCATGCAAAGAGCCTATCCGGCAAATGGCATTGAATGCCGGCGAGTCTCCAGATCTCATCATCTCGCAAGTCGCCGCGGCCGAACCCGGTTGTGGTTGGGATTTTCGCGAAGGAGAGTTGACGGATTTTTTTGAAAGTGGCATTATAGATCCTGTAAAAGTCGTGCGCTCGGCGCTTCAAAATGCGACAAGTTGCGCGGGGACACTAATTACTACTAACTTTGGAATTATTCAAACGGAGTAATGCACAATGAAATGGGAATTTGAAGAAGGCGACTTAGTTTATTTGCCGCAAGATGCGACCATTGTTCGACCAGATCCAGAATATGGATACCCAGCGACAGTTCTTAAAATAGACAAGCCAACAGCTGCTGTGTTTCTTGGTGAAACAGAGCAAGACGAATACAATATTTTATTTAAAGGAGAGAGGTGGTGTGCCTTGCCTAGCCAGGTATACCCAATGGACGTACAAAATGCTAATTAAATTAACCGAAGTGTGTATTAATGGCACATATTCGACAAGCCAAAATTATATGTTAAAAGAGGTGTTTATTAATCCGGACCATGTTATAATGATCCGAGAAGAGGCACGAATGAAACAGCTTAATGAGCAGGGGAACATTCATAAAGACTTGAATCCTAGCCATGAATTTTCAAAGCTGACGATTAACAGAGGCAATACAGGCGCAGAAATTGTGGTCGTGGGCGCCCCTGACATGATTGAAACAATGCTAAACAAAAACACCAAACAACAAGTACTAAGAGGATGACATGGAAAACCAAAGAATCAGTATTCAATATACCATTGAGTTAGATGAGCTATCAACGGAAACGTTGAGGCTATATAAAAAATACACAAAGTTGCTCACTAATTTACCATCATTAAAAAATGATGTAGAAGATAGTATTCTTACAATGGAAAGCTTTGAACAAATTGATGGAACTAGAAAGCAACTCGCTCAAATGGACTTCATCCTTGCTGATGTTTCCAATATAATTCACTCATATTTATCGCATCAAATTGAGAAGAGTGATGTGAGTTCGCCGCCCGGGCCGGTGGTGGAATCAGATTCTGATGCATCAAACGAATTGGTTGCATCAGAGAATCCGCCCGGCGTTTTTAGTAGCCTGGGCGATTTAAATGAAAAGTTAAATGAAATAAAAGCCCAAATAGAGTAAAATGCGTTCCCCGATTAAAGACGCAAATGATATCTTGTGCATAGATGCAATCGAATCTATTTTGCCAAAAGAGTGTCCAGTTAAAACATTTTTGTTTTTTTCGGGAAATTTGGAATTAGACTTAGCTTCTCGCGATCACCAAGTGACTGCCTACACCAACAAATATGTCATATTTGAGTTTTGGAAATGCGTCTCAAGCAATCCACACAACATTATACAAAAAGCGGAATGGCTGCATGAAAAATTAAATGTTGATTTGGTCTATACTTTACAAGAAAACTGGCCGACACATAAAGACCCATATGTTAGATCGGCTTTGTTTGTATTGTTGAATGCATATTCGAATCGGGGGACAATTTCAAGTGGCCACTTTAGCCTAGATAATTACAACCCAATAATCACAAATAAATTGAGAAATTTGTATGGTGTAGATAAGAAAATCAATATTGCTTTTCATTATGATGAAAATTACTTAGATTGTTTTAATAAATTAGGTATAAGTGACGAGATACTGATTTTCCCCGTTGGCAAGTTTTCACATAACTGGCTGGAACATGGCAAATCGATAGGTTTTGAGGAATATTCCGTTAACCACAAAATGCTTAAACAAAAGTTGGAAGAAAGTGAGTGCAAATTTATTCTTTGGTATAAAAAACATCCCGCGCTTTTCAAGATGTATCATAGTTATACGATGAAGCTTCTAAACAAATATGGCAGCGAGACTAGCAAACTTGAAAACTGCCATGATATATTAATTTATAATTTTTAAGGTAACAAATTAAATGCCCTCGGAACATCTTGTAGCGCGCAGCGCAATAGATTATTTAAAAAATAGCATTAGAGACGGCATGCGTGAAGACGCCTTCGGACCTTTCTCACCTGCTTTGGTCGTTTCTCCGATGAAAGACCTCTCAGGCGCTGAATCTGTCGGCCTTGGCGGCACTAACTTTACTACCACACGTGTAGCTGCATATAAATTTCACGTACGTCTAATTGGCGAGGGCGCGACCCAACATGCTTGTTTAACTGATCCTTGTGAATTAGCATTCGCCGGCGACTTCAAGGGAGCGAACTCAGTAGCCAATTTGCACACAGAAATCCTTGTTTATGAAGAGACCCAGGCAGGAATGGTCGTTACTATTAATGTGGGAGATATTGTGTTGGTTAGGCTAGATAAAAGAAACATATTTGGGTTTCCGACGTATAATCTTCAAACGGGAGAGTTTGTAAGCATTTATAGCAGAACAAATTCGCCGACTAATCTTCTATCAGCAACATCATGCCAAGCATTGGTTGACTCTTTTCCATATCTAGACGCGCTTTCATATCCTTCTAGCGGCAATTACCCACGCGGTGTGCCGCTTATGGCGACATATATTGGACCAAATGGGGGCCCCGTGGATGTTGTAAACGGTCAGATTCCCGATTCTTTGTTAGGCTATGTGGATACAACATATTCCACCGGCGTGAATAGACAAGAAAGACTTTTAATTGACGTAATTGAAAATTTTAATAATTTGGCTAAAGCATATTATGATGCAGGTTTTGGTAAGCTTGCCGTAAACTCAGGGTATAGGCCGTATGAAACGCAAGTAAGACTAAAAAACGAACTGCCAAATCCACGATTGGCAGCAAGGCCTGGAACCTCCAATCACGGATGGGGATTGGCATTTGATTGGCAGTCCGGTGGTTTTGATACAGATAGATACAAGTGGATGCTTGCGAATGCCCCACAAAGAAATTTTAATTTTACGAACCCTTCAAACTTGCGCCGCGGCGGGAGTGGCCCAGATGAGTCATGGCATTTTGAAACTACTAAGAGAAATGAATATGTTTCAAATCTCAGACAATCAACAGTGGCATTGACAACTTGATGATATCTGCGATCGATTGCAGGAGATAATCATCAAAAGCCAACTATTTATAGTTGAGAGGTAAATTGATGAGTATTTCTACTGATAGCTGGTTTAAGTATCTTCGAGAAGAAGTTTTAACAGAGGGCTTAAGAGACATCGGTCTCCCCGAGCTTGTCGTCGATTTTATTGAAGAGGCGATGCCATCTTCTCCGGAGAAGGCGAAGGTGTACGCGGGCAATGAATGGAAGAAAGCCATGCATGACGACGGACAACTTGCAGAACCTTCAGTTTACTGCTGTTAACCATCTGATCGATCAGTACGGCGACTATGTGACAGGTAGTCAACCCGGAGACATTCGGGGCCCCCGCGACCCAGGACTAACAGCCCGAACCTCGACACCGCATGGGACTGCCGATGACGGCAGTTTCAAAGTCGCTGAGTTCGACGACGAGCAGAAAAAGCGCGCCGAGCAAGTTAAGTTCGTTATTCAAAACATCAAGAACGTGCTCGCCAAGCCGATGGGCACGTGGCGCAAAGCATTCATGAAAGCCTTGAAGGCTTTGAGCAAAGCGGGCATTCCCAGCGAGAAAGTCGAGTCAACTCAGGAATACTTAAAAGCACTTCTGCGACAAGAGTTTCAAAATTGGTGGTATAAGTATGATCTACTATTCGCATGGTTAAACTCTGAGCCCACCAACTATGAATACATCAAGGGCGAAGCCGACATTAACACCGCATACAACACTGCCCAAGAAGAACTAAACAACAAAGAAGATCCCGACAACATCATCCACACCTTTGACGACGGTTCCTATTGGTACAACCTTCAAACATCTAACTGTTCTGTGGAGGGCGAGCGCATGGGACATTGCGGTGGCGACAGTCGCGGCGTTCTTGTTTCTCTTCGCAAGAAGAAAGGCAAGCGCAAGGCATCCTCGTCTTATGTGACGATGTCTTGGGCAGACGAGGACCTTTACCAGATCAAAGGGCGCTCTAACGACGCGCCACCCAATGAAGTCTGGGACCACATCGACTGGTTCATTAAGAATATGGGCATCACCGCAGTCCACGAAAGCGGCGAGTACTCAAATGATTATGATGGCTTCCGCGAAATGAACGATTACCTCAGCACACAAAACCGAGGCGTTAGTTTCGAGGGTGCAGTTGATATTGATGCCATTGACGAGGCTCTTCGAGAAATAGCAAACAACTACGACGGCGGCCAAACGTCAGTATCCGCAGAGGCAATGGGTCCAGAGGAACATGGCGGCGATGCAGGGGTGTATGTCACCATGAACGGCGATGCCAGCATGGAGATTGAACTTCGCTGGAAAGGCTTTAAAGAAGAAGAGGGTTTTTATATCCCGACACTGGGACCGAGGACCGCCACTTCGGATGCGACAACTGACGACAGCCTCAGCCCCATCCCGATTAACTATGCATATATGTCGTGGGGCAACGAAGCGCGAGAGTTTTTGGATGAGTCAGGATTGGATACAATGACCTGGGATTTTCCCGGCGAGGAAACAGAAACAGAATGGGAAATAGAAATGAAAGAGGGCTCTCACCCTCCAGACTATGAAGGAGACCCGGGCGCTAGGGGACCCATGATGGCAGTCCTGACGGTACGGTGGCGTGTTGCCGACCAAGAAGGCGTTGAGGATGAGGACGACGCCACCCGCGCCTTTGAGAACTTTGCCTCCGAGATGCAGGGTTGGGACGAGAACTATGAGGATCATTATGCCGAGGTACGCACCAAGATGGCCGCAGCCGGCTATATTGCAAAGACCGCCTATGACCGCGACCGCGAGGAGATGGCCGCATACGAGATGGATCACTGGAAAGTATGGAGCGAGAAGGACGGCCTAGAGTTTCGGCCTAGAGTTTTGGTTCAGACCACATAGGCAGTCAGATACTCTTATTAATAGTGGCGGCGATGTGGCGCGAGTTCCGATGGACATTATGATGTGGGGACACGATGAAACCCGTGATGGACACATCGACGGGCTATACCGTAAGATATTTGGCAGCGGAGAACTCCGAGGAAAGATACAGTCCGACGATCTCAACCGCAACATGGCGAGAAACCTAGAGAAACTTTATGCGGAACAAGAAGCTTCTGATCCCGCACAAGAGCAGCTTCCTTTCGGTCAAGAGTATGATGCGCCGCCCCCTCGCGCGGTGTTGGCGAAGGACTCCCGCTTTATTATCGAGCCCAAAACCCAGTTTAAAGGAGAGGGTGGCGCATATCCCCTCATGTCTATCAATTGGCGTTATACTATTGGCGTAGATCACACAGCATCGAACGAAGAAGTACAGACAGTTAAAGATATTGTGAAGTATTTTAACGAGAACCCCGATATGGTTCAACTTGCCGCCATGCAGACGATTCGCGATGCGATGGAGGGGACAGGAGCGCTCGCAGACGCCACCAAGTCAGATGTGCTCTCTGGCAAGTGGCCCCAGGCTGCCATTCAGAGTATTGACAGTAAGTATGGCGCGGCTGCGTATGCTGGGGATGTCCATGCGGAGGCAATCATTCTGATTACCAAGTGGATAAAAGACAACTTCGATCAGATGGGTGAGCCAGAAAAATATGTAGCGTGGTTTAAATATCTGAAGCCGATCAAAGATGGTCACTTCAACATGGCTAGATCAGGAGACATCGAAATGGACGACGATGCCAACATTGGCATGCCCAAGGGCTGGGTAAAAGAAGTACAAGACCAGTTGAAGAGGATGAAAGCCTATAGTGGAACCGTGAACAAGTATGGTGGAGTGCAGCGCGCCGAGACGCTGAAAGGAACGATAGGGGCCCCGCAGCCAGTGGGCGAGAGCACCGAACAGCAGATTGACAGGATCGAGAGACTACTCCAAGAGAAAGATCCTTACTACGACCTCAGAATTTATAGTATTAAAATTGATGTATCCGTCCAAAAAGATCTAGGAGGGGAAATTCAAGAAACCCAAACAGAGAT